>Ga0111162_1220_pt1 | contig 9735 bp, 13 predicted proteins | sample DeeMarSeWOR28_12_FD_80263 | JGI IMG/M metagenome (GOLD analysis project Ga0111162, IMG submission 80263) | Nitrospira bacterium SG8_35_1 | reverse complement strand
CCTATGCTGTCTTCTGCTCCCGGTGACAGAACGACCCTGTTGAGCCTCACAGGCACCTGCAATGAGTTATCCTGATGATGGATGGTTACTTCAAATTTTGAATCAAAGGGGAAATACAGCTCTTCCGTCTCTAAAAGCATACCCTTCTCTGAGAGGTTCCTCACCGTTGAAGTACGATGCTATCCGTTCATGTGATCTTCTTGGCATATTTTAAAGGATTCTCAATGAATTAAAAGCAATTCATTCTTTCAGGTACATAAAAGGTAAAAATCTGTCTGAGGCTTATCTTCGTCACAAAGCAGGGTGCTACCTGTTTACGCGTTTATAGGTCTTTAATCTTGATAATGCAAGAATTCCTGTGGCGACGGAAAACATTGACATCCAGGCATGGGCCAGTTTGCTCCCCGCCTGTGCCGTTGCAGCTTTAATTTCGGACAAAATGTGAGGAGATATTTTTTTTGTGTTGTGAATACTGCAGTACTTCCTGTAATCGTCAAAGTAGGCTCTCTGTTCAGAGACAGAATCTATACCAAGATTCTTTAATTGTGCTTCAATCTCTTTTTTTGTCAGTGAAGCCATCGTACCGTTCCACTGTGCTTGTCAGAGTTTTATCCCCGACAACAGAGTACCTTTCTTCTAACAGTCTGATTTGACGTCTTTAATCATTGAGTAGAAATGAAAAGTAGGATATATTTACACAGCATTGTAAATATTGTCAAGCAGTTCAAGGAGTGTGTTTAACATGTATTGAGAGGGAAGCATAGAAAGCGAAACAGCATAAACAGTAATTGCATTCCGGCCTGCAGTGAACTATCCCACTATGCAGACCGGAATGGTATCTCCTCATTTTTCTGGAGTACAGCATGACTGAAAGAAATTTTTCATAGTGTCTCCAGAGCAGCAGTTCTCCATCATCTCCCTGCACTGCTCCTTGACAGTGTCACCCTCAACTTCAATGCTGAATCCCTTCTCGGTCTCGCTGACCCTGATATTGCAACACTCTTGATTCATGTATCTCACCTCCCTTCTGTTCTAATGTTTGACTACACTCGAACTCTTTGGTCAAAAAAAATCAACTCAAAAAGTTCTTTACTGCCTGGACCGCGTCTTCATTCACATGACATCTATAGGTCTGCCCCTCCCGCTCACAGGTTATAAGCCCGGCATTCTGGAGTTCCTTGAAGTGATGAGACACTGTTGAACGGGAAAGATTCATGCAGTCACAGATCAAGGCCTCCTTAAATCTGAATTCTGCCTTGATACTGTCACCTTTCTCGGTTGAGCAATTCTTGTAGATCATCATAAAGATTTTCAGCCTCTGTTCATTTGAGAGGGCCTTGAATATTCTGGAATAGTTCGATAGTTCCATAGTTTTACAATAATATAACATTATTCTTTTGTCAAGCGATATTTTTCAGTCAATTCTGTCATCACTACAGAAAGATAAAGGGGGACCGGACCTTGCAGTCTTGATCTTCCCCTTTTTTCTTTAACGACGGGCATGTTCAAAAATTTTGCTCAATCTGTCAATTATTATGAAGAAATATCATATAATATTAGGCGCTCTCAAATTTATACATGGTCTGATCTGAACAGGAAACTATATATGGAAGAATCTCATGACAGCCTGAAAGAGGAATTGCTGGATATTAATGACACGCTCATGGCACTGCTGCAGGGAATTCAGGAGAGGCCTGATTTCACTGATGAGCGCTTTCATGACTGGAAGAAGGGTTGTGCTGATATACGCCAGCAAATCATGGATGAGGTATTCAGGGTTGCGGTGATCGGCCCTATCAAATCAGGCAAAAGTACATTTATCAATTCACTCTTCAAAGGTGATTATCTCAAGCGGGGCGCCGGGGTAGTGACCTCAATAGTCACACGAATCCGCAGCGGTAAGAACCTGAAGGCCAGGCTCTTCTTCAAGACCTGGAGCGAAGTCAACGCCGACATTGAGCAGGCACTGGTACTGTTCCCTTCCTGGGACCGCCAGACTACGGACAATACCTTTGACATCAGACGTGCTGAAGACAGAAAGGCGCTCACCAGGGCCCTTGATAAACTCAGCCCGGAACTGAGAATCACTGACGGAACCTTTAATTCAAACAGCGTACTTCTTTCCCTCTATCTGAAAGGCTATGACCGGTTCAGTACATATATCTCCACAGACTCCAGCGATGCTGAATTCTCAGGCAAGAGGTTCACTGAACATCAGGAATTTGCAGGAGAGGACTCTCTTGCTGTTTATCTGAAAGACATTGAACTGGAGATAGACAGCAGAAGTCTCGACAGCACTATCGAGATTGCCGATTGCCAGGGCAGTGATTCACCAAACCCTCACCATCTTGTAATGATCCAGGATTACCTCATGAGGGCTCACTTTATCGTTTATGTTATCAGCAGCCGTACCGGACTTCGCCAGGCGGATGTGCATTTTCTCACCATGTTAAAGACCATGGGTATATCAGAAAATATCCTATTTATCGTCAATTGCGACCTGAGCGAGCACGAATCGCAGGAAGACATGCTGAACATAGTTAACAAGATCAAGGAAGAGCTTGCCCTTGTACAACCGGCACCGGTCGTATATGCATTTTCCGCCCTCTTCAATCTCTTCAGATCAATGTCGGACGGTCTTTCAAAAAGAGACGGGCTCAGACTTGCCCACTGGGAGGAGGAAGCTGACATGGTTTCTTTTTCCCAGGACGAGAAAAAGAAATTTGAGTCCGTGCTCAACAGCAAGCTGTCTCAGGAACGGTCATCGCTGCTTCTGAAAAATCATATCGAACGTATAAACATCATGGTATCGGGGATACTGCGCTGGATAGAGACAAACAAAGAGCTTATGGAAAAAGATGCATCAGGGGCTTCATCGGCAATTGAGACTATGGGGAAACACCATGAACGCATGATGCAGATGCGGACCCTTATCAAGAGCACCCTCAATGGCGCAAAAGATGAAATCATGATAAAGATCAAGTCTGAAATTGACAAATTTTTTAATGTCCATACTGGCGGCGCCATATCCGAGGCCACTCAGTTTATCAATGACCATGAGATTGCTGTGGAGAAATACCGCAGCAAACTGGAGGCCTCGGGTTTTTCCGGATCACTCTATCTTCTTTTCCAGGAATTCAAACAGGCAGTTGACTCTTTTATGGCACAAACCATCAATCCTGAAATAGCCCGTTTTTCATCGCTCCTGGAGCAGAGGATTCAGAAGGCCCTGGACTCCGTTGCCCAGCCTTTTTACTCAATGGCAATAGAAGATATTGAAGGTCTGAAGGCATCGGTCAGCAATCAGGCCCAGGTCTTGACTGCAGGCAGCGCCGGACAGAGACTTCTCAGTCTCGACTCATTGAAATTCTCATCAGGAATAACGCTGCCCTCTTCCTCGACAACACTTAACTATTCATCAAAGATACGGGCCGGTGCAGCAATGCGCCTCGGGCTCTATTCAATGACCAAATTTTTCAAAAAGGTGATTAAGAAATCACCTGAGGACGAACGGGAAGAGCAGATGAAGGCACTGCAGGACGGGGTCAGACTGATCAAGGGAGAAACACAGGAAGCAATCAAATTCCACTTTGAGAATTACCGTGAAAATTTCAAGTTTCAGTATATTGCCAAGCTCCTTGACGCAGCTACGGAGCACCTGTATACGATCCTCTTGGAACGTTATCAGTCCTATGACACTGATATACAGACCCTGGAGCAGATGGTTGAAAAGAAGGGTGCTGAACGGGAAGAGATCATCAACTTCCTGAAGCAGGTTGAATCAGATGCCAGAACTATTCAGGACCATATAGAAAAGTTTCGAAACAGGATCAATAAAGCCGCCTGAGTAGAGGATTGTTGTAGAAAACCATTTTTCTGCAGTCATTGCGAGGTCGGACCGACCGAAGCAATCTAAGGGCAAGATTTCTCGCTGCCTTTCGAAATGACCTTGTTGGTAAATTATGACCGAGACAGCACAGGAGTTTACAGATAGATCACATTTTTTGTCGAAGAAGCAACGATATAAACCCGCTCATTGTTGCCCTTTATATCTGCAGGTGTAAGAAAAAAACCACTTTTGTCTGCGTCATATTCCAAAGCATACCCTATGATTGACTCTCCATCGGCAAACTCGACTCTGAGCTTTGTCCCACTCCATCGGGGCACGGTTCGATACCTTTCCTTGTAATCCTTTTTTCCCTGAAAGTCTTTTACAAAAAAGAGTGCTTTCAGACTCTCAAGCTCCACGTCCTCTTTTGTACCATCATCGAATTCCATATGAAAAAAAGGCCTGTGGGGAGCAAAATTATCGGTCTTCCCCTTCTTAACTGTTCCGTCCTTCATTTTTGCAACCACTTTATGTTTTTTCATGAATGGAATACCCGGCAATCTTATTTCAGTAAATATAATACTTGAGGGCGGGAATGATAATCAAGATAGTGCTGAATGGTGAAAAGGAGTTACTGCTGTCAACTCTTAAGTCTGATCCTGATATGCCCTTCTTTGATACTGATGTCCCTTACCCCCTCTGAAAAGAGCTGCCAGAACCCCTGCTCTGAACCGAATTCTTCCACAAGGTTCTTGTTTTTAATGTAGCCAAGCCAGGCATTGGGCATCGGGATACCGCCAATGCTGATGCCTCTCAGGGCGACAACAGGGCGGTCGTTTTCATAGCGCAGTATTAATCCCATTGTAATCTTGAGCGTCGTCCCGCCAAGTACGGCAATGTCCTCCTCAAGAGGGACAACCAGCTTTACGCTCAGTAGATCTTCTGACAAATCAATGGCAACCCTTCGGGCCGTCTCAGGATCGTGTGCAATGATGGAGTTCAATTCTTTCTCAGTGAGGCTTATCTCCCGCTTTGCCCCTTCCTCTGTGTATGGTTCAGGGGCAAGTCTCCCATAGGACAGAGAACGGTCCCTTCGTGCAGACTGTTCAAGCCTGGAAAGTTTGGCATCCAGTTGTTCCTGTTCCCGGGCACTCAGCTTGGCAGGCCTGAATTCAGAGGCATAGATATTCTGCTTTACCCACAGCCCGGCAATAAGCGCTATGACCAGAGCAATGACTGTCGCGCCTCCCAGGATCTTCAGGCATCCTGATGGGGATTTTTTCTTTTCTTCCCCGCCGGTTATTTCGTTATTTTCCATATTACCCACAACTGCATCAGACAACAAGCCTGCTATCTACCGAAAACAGACATACGTAATTGTCCGGTTTAACCGGACAATCCGGCCCGGTCTTCATAAACACATTACAAGATTCTGAAATAAACCTGCCTGACAGCATGCAGGTTCAGAATGACATCACTCCTTCATTTAATATTTCTTCTTCATACCTTTCTCTTTGTCTTTCATCATGTCATCATGCCTGTCGTCATCATGTTTATACCTGTCGTCCCTGTCATCATCCTTTTTCCCACCATGATCACTATCATCGTAGTCATGCCTCTCACGATCGGCATGCTTGTATCTTTTTTTCAGGGCCTCTTTCTCTTCTTTCTGGCGCTGCTTCATTACTTTCATCTCTTCCTTGTGCCTCATTTCAAGGGCCTTCATCTCATCGCTATAGATACTGTCTTTGCTCTCAGCCTCCGCGTTGTTCGGAACAAAGAACACCCCCAGTGACATAATGAAAAATAAAGCTGACAGTGTTGCCACAATTCTCTGCCTCTTCATGTTGTCCTCCTTTTGTTCAGGTTAAGTAATTGTTTCCTTAGTTGCTAAACACCTTCTTGAGGAGATCAGTCACCCGTGCTGCAGGGTCGGTCCTGATCTTCTTTTCCTCTTCAGCAATCATATAAAAAAGCCCGTCAAGGGCATTATTTGTAACATAATCATCAAGATCAATGGCAACATCCTTCATAAAGGGCAGTGCGGTATAGGAATCCATCATCTTTTTATAATTGGCCGTTGCCCCAACCTGGTTCATTGCCGATGAGATGACCGGCTTAAAGTCAGCATAGAGTTTGTCAGATGTCTTTGTCCTGAAATAGTCGGTGGCAGCCGAATCACTTCCCTTCAGGATCTTTTTGGCATCGTCAAAGGACATTTCCCTGATTGCATGAACAAAATGCGGGGCTGCTTTTACAGCTGCCTTTTCCGCCGCCCTGTTCATGCTGGTCACAAAATCATCGACCTGTCTCTGAAACCCCACCTTGGACAAAACATCTGCAACGTTCTGTATTTTCTCAGGGATTATGATTTTTATGGCCTCATTGCCAAGATAGCCGTCAATCTGTGACACCTCTTTTACTGCTTTTTCCGTTCCCACAGACAATGCCTCTTTCAGCCCGGAAATGATCTCACTGTTCGTCGGTGCTTTTTGGGTTACTGGTCCTATGTTCTTGAATAAATTATCAAGGAAACCTGCCTGTCCGATACCCGTGAGGCAGATGAAAACAACAGCAGCAAATAGAACAATTTTTTTCATAGTTTCCTTCTTTCTCCATGATATAATAATTTATCGCAGAAACCTGTTGATACTATGATATGTATCATACCTGAGTAAAGAAGGCAACGCAAAATAGGTATGCAAGGCATGCATGATTCGCCACCAGACAGAAATTGTTTAATTTTCAAATGGATAGACAGAACTTCAGTAAAGTGAGAACAGATGATCCTTCTATTAAATGATATTGAAATCCGCATTCTTGGATGTCTTGTAGAAAAATCAATAACAACGCCGGATTATTACCCCATGACCTTAAACGCACTGAGGAATGCCTGCAACCAGAAGTCGAACCGCAACCCGCTTGTCTCCTTTGATGAAACTACTGTTGTACGCGGTCTTGAGTCATTGCAGGAAAAAGGCCTCACAGAAAAGCTGTACAAATCAGACAGCCGCGTTCCCAAGTATCAGCATCACGTTGCAGACAGGTTACATCTCAAGGCCTCTGAGGTTGCTGTGCTCTGTGAACTGATGCTCCGCGGTCCCCAGACAACAGGTGAGATCAGGGGGAGGGCAGATCGGATGTATAAATTTAAGGACCTTCAGGAAGTAGACTCAATACTGAATGGATTAATGGAAGGTTAGACTCAATACTGAATGGATTAATGGAAGGTGATGATCCTTTCATCATAAAGCTTCCCCGTCAGGCGGGCAGAAAAGAGCGGCGTTATATGCATCTCTTTGCCGGTACTCCGGAAATTGCGGATGCTGACGAATCTACGATGACTGATGAGCCGGCTGAAGAACAGGTTGCTTCCCTGCACAAAGAGGTTGAGGAGCTGAAGAAGTCCTTTTTTGATCTCAAGTCTCAATTTGACTGAGACCACAGAACATCACATGAGGTTCTTGACTGCTTCCCAGTCAACATTGTTTTTTACGCAGTCGTACACATCAAGATGAATACCCTGCGTCTTTATCCGCCTTCCGTTTAAATGCACTCCCCTGTCTGTTATTTTTTCACTGGCAATGCCTTTCTCAATCTCATAATCGCAGGCAACACCTATGATCCCCTTCAGGTTTTTCCGCCGGGAAAGCCTCTTGGTAAAGCCAACACTGGGAGAGATATAAAACTGATATGACTTCTCTTCTGCAAATTCGTAGATCCTGCCACAGCCGCAGAGTTCACATTTCTTGCACAGAATACCGTCAAGCTTTGAGAATTTTGCCGGGCACTTATCACTGATAAGGCAGTGAGGAAGTATGACCGCCACATCTTTTGTATCAATCTTTTTAAAATCTTCCCTGTAATAATCATTGATGACTGACATGATGTCCGATCTCTTCAGACCCAGCAGACCCTGCAGCTTGTATAAATAGAGTTTTCCTATGAATTTTATCTTTTTCAGCATTTCAAGCACCGAACCTTAAACACACTTCAGTTTATACATTTTAACGGAAAAACTGCCAGTCGCTCATTCCTGCTCCAGCAGCTGCCATTCAGCGTAGCCTTTTTTTCTTTCTTCAAGGACTGCTCCTCTGAGAACCACTTTTTTTTGCACAGGGTGGGTTTTGATTGATATATAGGCCCTGACAAGATTTGCAATGGTTGCTTCCTGAAAGGTAAAACTCTGCCCGTCCTGGATCTCGATAGTAATCCGGATGTGCTGGTGTCCTTCCGGTATTTCAGCAGTTAACTCCCTGACATCACTGTTACTGATATTCATATGCCCTCCTCTACGATTCTCTCAGGATTATTATGGATATAATAAGAAATTGTCATTACGAGGAGAGTATCGACAAAGTAATCTCCAGAGATTGCTTCGCCTTTGGCTCGCAATGACAATATGGATGTCTATTTCTTGCTGACTTCTAAAGTATATATTATGTACTGATTGTTTTTTCATGCCAAACCTGACTTTAAAGATATATTCGGGGACCGGCGAATCTAAGTGGTTTTTATTACAAATAAAAAAAAACCGGTACCTGACAGCGTGTGCCATCAGATACCGGTTGTCGAAAAGCCATGTCTCAGTTGACTGTTACATTGATCTTTTTGCTCTCCGTCTTTGACTTGTCTGTCTTGGGTATATGCACAGTGAGAACCCCTTTTTTAAAATCAGCTGTGATCTTTTCAGGTTCTACCTCTTCAGGCAGGTGCAGGGTCCGCGAAAATGTTCCATAGGAACGTTCCAGGCGGTGATAATCATCGCCCCTGTCTTCCTTCTCATCCTTCTTTTCTCCCTTGATGGTGAGAGAATCTCTTTCAAGAAGGACTTCTACATCTTTCTCGTCCATTCCCGGGAGTTCAGCGGAGACCTTGATCTCTTTGTCATTTTCCTTCACATCAATGCGCGGAGTGAAAAGATGATCTTCCCTGTCAAAGAAGGTATTGATCTGAAATTCCCTGTGAAAGCTGTCAAAGATAGATTCCATTTCACGTCTCAGGAGTGAGAATGGGTCATCATGTTCGTACTTTACAGGTACATGGTTTTTCCTGAAAGCCCGTGGTATTAAATCTCTGACTGACATAACGTCACCCCCTTTCTTGAATTGAATTTATGCTTCACCGGCTACGTCTATCCGTCTTGTCTTCATCCGTTCAGATTTGGGAAGCACAAGTTTCAGTACGCCGTTCTTAACGCTGGCGCTGATCCTGTCCCGGTCCACCTCATCTGAAAGGGTAAATGTCCTGTGGTAATCTCCGATGCCGTATTCAGCATGTCCAAGTTTCAGTGCATCAGGGATATCAGCTTCAATCGTTCCATGCAGTGTGAGCAGGTTTTTTTCCAACGTAATATCAATTGACTTTTCATCCACTCCCGGTACATCGGCTGTAAGGAGGATATCGTCATTTCTTTCAACAATATCTACTGCCGGAGAATAGACCCGTCTGTCTCTTGTACGTTCTCTATGTCTTTTCTGTTGTCTGACATTTCATTCACCTCCTTTACTCTGATTTAATGGATATCTTTCTTGGTTTGTCCGCTTCAGCGCGCTCGACGTGCACATTCAGTATTCCCCGTTTGAATTGCGCTGACACCTTGTCCGCATCGATCACAAAGGGCATCTCAATTGTCCTGCTGAACTTGCCGTACCACCGTTCTTTCCTGTGGTAGGATTCACCTTCGGACAGCTCCTCCGGAGTCCTTGACCCTTTGAGGGTAATGTTCTTTCCTACTACCGTTATCTCAATATCAGCCTTGTCAAGCCCGGGTATCTCTGTTGTGAATGTTGCGGAGTTACCATCTTTCCAGACGTTCACCAGTGGAAACTCTCTTGATCTTGACAATGAATTTCTGAAGAAGGATCGGTTCATACGCTCAAAGTCTTTCCAGGGATCTAAAAAAC
>Ga0111162_1120_pt1 | contig 9764 bp, 17 predicted proteins | sample DeeMarSeWOR28_12_FD_80263 | JGI IMG/M metagenome (GOLD analysis project Ga0111162, IMG submission 80263) | Nitrospira bacterium SG8_35_1 | reverse complement strand
GCCTGTTTTTTTCCAGCTTATCACAGGCTGCATCTAGAGGGTCAATACCAAGCTTATCACAAAGATTCACCAGGTAGATCAGGACATCACCCACCTCTTCTCTCACCTCAGCCAATTTGTCAGGCGGCAGACTGCGGCTCTGCTCTTCAGTTAACCACTGGAAGTGCTCGGCCAACTCGCTTGCTTCAACCACCAGGGCCATAACCAGATTTTTAGGGGAATGATACTGGTCCCAGTCCCTTTCCAGCCGGAAATTCTTAACGCGCGCAATCAAGTCCTTCACTGTTTTTTTCCGGGCTAGCTGAGGAGATAAAATCCGAGTGATGTCTTAAGGGTTTCTGAAGCATTGAATTCACAGCCTATATAGTCTTTGTCTGCTGCCCGCACGGTAGCATCGGTATCTATGAGTGTACTATTGCGATCATTGAGCGCAAATGAAACCTGCAGCCGGTCCTCTTCCTCGGTCTGGTGCTTTTTAAAGGGATAAAAACCAATACCGCCCAATGAAATATTCTTAATGATTATATCCTGGCTTTCTCTGTGCTTTGACAGGTTGATGCTTTTACCGAGCAGCTTTACAGATTTCCGGGGGTGCTTTCTGTATTCCAGGCAGAGGCAGAATATATTGCCACAGCTGCATTTAATGCGGAGCTCTCGCTTGCTTTGCTCCTTGTATTTTACCACTGAAATTTTTTTTGATTTTAGGCAAATGGGACAAGTGATTGTTGCATTATCACCTTCCTTGACCAGAACCTTTCCCACTTCCATCAAGCACCTCATGGCAAAATCATTTACTGTGGTGTAAAAAAAATTCCCTACTCTATTTTTTTCCGGGCCTTTAATTTTGCATCTATCATGTCTTTATGTGTGAGCCTGAGAAGATGCGTAAGCTTGCGGGCAAAATGATCCTCGTGTTTTTCAATTAGACCATCTATATGGATAATGCGCCAGACAGCCTCAAGCACCATTTTCTTCTCATCCTTGCTGAATTCATTATTTATAAGATTGGTGAATTCAAAAAGATCAACCGCCTGGCTCCGCTCACGATGGGCCAATTCAAGCAGCTCCTCTGCGAGTTTCTGCGACAGGTTAAAATCCGAGCGCAGTGTATCAATGACATGATTGAGTTCATCTTCTGTGCATTCGTGATCAGCATGCGCTGCTTCCAAGAGAATAACACCGGCTGCGATTCTGGTCCGATCTTCTTCATCAGGACCGCCCCCAGTGGGTCCTGGCTCCCTGCCGATCAATGTCTGTTTTATGAAATTTAACATTGTCTCTTTTAGCCTGAATTTATGCTGCCTGGAGCAAGGTTCCGCATCTGATCAAGTCCATCTTCACCGATCAGGGCCGGTGTAATTCCTGGCACATAAGTTTTTGTCAGTTTTTCATTTTCAAAGATAAAACAACACTCTAAATCGTCATTATGCCGGTCTGAAGTACCATTTCACTCAATCCGACAGGTTGCATAGAACCACTGTGCTGTGTCATGGAATGAGCTTTCAAACCGTTAATGATCGTTTAACATAAATTAAAATAAAACATTTGAAAAGATACTCTTTTATAAGCGCATTGAAGCACCACTCTGGTGCCTGTTTTGATATAGCGTGGTTCGCCCCGGGATATTCCCGCTATGCCTGTTCATCAACCTTCGGCACCTGTCGGATCGTTTGTCAAAAGCCAGCTTGTAAGTTTATCCGTTCTTTTTCCCAGGGTCTCTATAGCGCCATACCCGGTGAGTTTCAGGTTTGAAATTCTGCTGCTGCTGTTTGCCAGAATGGTAACTTTCGGACGTGTCGCAATAAACTTACGAGTCAGATCAGCGCCATCGCCAGAGTCGTCCTCCAGGTCAGCATCCATGATAATCAGACTGATATCCTCGTTAGCAAAAAAAGTTGCTGCAGCATCAAAAGCATAGGCAGCAAAAATCTTTACCGTGCCGAAAACATAATAGTTTTTTATGACCTCAATAAATTTACGGGCAATGGCAGGGTTGTCCTCCACCAGCAAAATTTGAGGATAGCGTATCACTTTACCTGCTGCTAAATAATGCCCATGGTGTTGAAAGACCTGGCCATGGGGAATAATCGTCGTTGAAGGGGCAAAGATATCCCTGAGCCAGCCGAGTATCGTCAGAATGAAACGGGCAGTACGCTCGCTTGGTGTTTGATATTTCCGGACTGCTTCAGGCAGACCCTCAGTATCCCTGGACATTTCCAGCCCCATATATTTCACAGTTCCATCTCCGCCGCACTTCTAATTTCTTCCCAAATCCTTCTTGAATCTCATGATAAGCTCTTTTTCGATTGCAGAATCGACAAGCTTTATTTTCCTGTGATGCTTGCGGTTAAATACATTCTCCATTGATATCCGCAGTTGCGGGGTGATATTTTTTGTTGTTTTACGCAATATCTTATCCAGGCAGGTCCTGACAAAACTTTCAGGGTACAGGACAAAACCATAACAGGTTGCTTTCTCAGCCGGGAAAAGATGATAAAAGTTTTCGTACATGGACCCGTGCCCGCGATTCATTCCAGACCTGGAGATTACATAGAGGCCCATATCAATGTAATACAGGCCGGGAGCTTCCATGAGCATTCTTGAGGTCCGGGCGGAGACAAGTGCTTGGAAATGCAAAACAATATCCCGGGCAGAGAAGACAAAAGTATCTGATATCTTTTTGATCTCTGACTTGATGTGATCAACATCTACTTGCAAATCTGCATCTTGAACCATAATTGCTGCCGGTAAAAAGTGCCTTCGGGTATAAAGGAAAAAACGATCACAGCCAACATTCTCAGACCGGCAAGTGCTCCACCGGACATTAAAACCCCTTCAGCAATTCTTCTTATCCTTTCCAGTGACTGGTAGTCGTATTTTTTGCATTTACATTGGTTTGCATAACACTCTTCTGGCAACATCAAATTCTATTTTCGATTACCGTATTCAACATTTTAAAATTGCCAAGCCTAAGGATAGAATATTTTGCCCCGGGGCCTCCAGGGCTTGACATAATGTACTGAATTTATCCTAAAGGACTCAACCAGGTCCCCGAGTCTGGCCCTGTTAAAATCTCTTATTTTCAGACCAACCTGCTGCCCTTTAACAGCCTCCCCGACTGCATCCTTTTCAATATGAAGTGATTCGATTCTTCCTGAATACATTGGACCCATCGGGCCCAGGATTCGGAAAGAATTGCCCAGCATCAGTTTGCCTTTCAGAACCTCACAGCCGAGGATGATCCCCTTGCGGCTGCTTTTAAAAAGGGCAATGACCTTGGCAGATCCGATAATTTCCTCTGAAGATTCCTGTGGAGCAAGACTTTCAGCTATGGATTCCAGATCCTCCAGCAGCTTGTAAATAACTTCATAAATACGGATTTCAACACTGTGTTCAGAGGCTGTCCGGTCAATTTGCGGCATAAGCCCGACATTAAATCCGACAATCAACCTGCTGCCTGTTTCAGCCATGAATATGTCTGATTTATTCACAGCACCAAGGCCTGAACTGATGATATTAATTTCTACTGCAGGTTGGTTTAGAGAGCTTATGGCTGCAATAATTGCTTCGGCGCAGCCGGATGTATCACACTTGAGGACAATTTCCAGTCTCTGCTGTACTGCTGGTTTTGCAGGAGTGTAATCCTTCTTCTCTATGCTTGCCTTTTTGTGCTTTTTGGGCCTTCTTTTGTGATGCAGAGCGCTCTTTGAACCCGACATGCCTGATAACACTCCCGGTTATTGGTTTTAAGCTGCCCTCCGAGTCATTTTCTTCAACCTGTTGATGCGGCGGCGGATAATTCGCAGTTTGTTTTTGTCTTTCTCCTGCCGCAGGGTCTCTCTCTCAGCCCGAAGCCTGATGATCTCCTGTTTCATCTCTTTGACGCTCATTGCTTTCTTGGGACCGGCTGTGGTCTTTTTTTTCTTTGCCGGCGCTTCATCTTTAATACCTCGGGCCTCTTTGATCGCAGCCAGCAGCTCATCCTTCTTCATGCCGACAACACCGGTTATGCCGGGAATTTCCTCCTTGGCAACTTCGCGAAGTTCAACAACGGTCATCTTATCCAAAGGTTTTTCGACTTGTTTTTCTTCTTTTTTATCATCTTTTGCCATTCATTTTCCTCCTGTTCTGTTTTGTTATTCCTGCATAGGTTCAAGTGCTCTATCTAATTCTTTTGCATATCCGAGAGGCTTGAAACTATAGGTACAAACTGGATGTAAAGGATTATACCCTGCTTGTCAACCAGGATGGCCAACCGGGACGACAGCCTGGGACCATGCATCAACAAACCTATAACGCGGCCAAAAGCTTCTTCCTTATAATCGGATAAATACTGGATATCGATCAACTTTGCCTCCTGGGCAAATCTTTTCTGGCAAAAGAGGTATCACGGCTCTGCCTTATCTGCTGTCAGCCGGCAAGCAGAACAATGGCAGCAACCGCAAATCCCAGACCAATGACCTGTTTCAGCACCAGGGTCTCATGCAGAAAAATTATAGCCAGCATTATGGTTATCAGAGGGTAGAGAGCAGTGAGGCTGACCACAATCGATATCTGTCCCCTGCTGGCTGCCGCATAATAGAAAAGTGTCCCGAGCACACCACTAATACCGGTTAAGAGTGCATATAAAATACCCATGGGGTGGGTTTCAGGTTTAAAGTTAATCATGGCGAGCCCGACAATTCCAACAAGAAGCCCACCAATAACCTGGTATATTAAAGCGCTTTGGGGGTTGATATAATTAACCGCCAGTTTAGGAAAAAAACCCCAGGCACCGAATGTGACCATGGCTAATATTGTCCATATAAACCAACTGTCCATACGTAGCCCCCCGTGCTTTTGTTACTTCTGCTCCTTGCCGGCCCTTTGAATTTTTTGCCACAGGATCAGATAAATAACAATATTTACTCCCAGAACAAGAATACCAAAACCTATTTGCATCTTCCTGGTAAGCGCTGCCGGGTAAAGAATCGGCATTATATAATGCTCAACAAAACCTGTTCCATATCCCGCTTCTCCCCCACTGAGGCGTAACAGGTTTTCCAGAGGGGTCAAAGGGCAGATCCAGCCTAAAAACTCTATACCTGCAGCCCAGAATACTGCAGGTGCATGATACCAGGCCATCCAGGACTTCCAGAGCACTAGAAATCCGCCCAGCACTGCGAACAGCACAAAACAAAGATGCAGTATTACAACGAGATCAGCAAGAAATCTATAGACCAATGAGCATGCCCCAATAAAAGGACGATTTAATTATTCACCACCATAATTTCCTGTTTTTGCCTGACCAACAATCACTTTTCCCTTTGGGGGATTGATCGTTTAAAGACATTTTAATTTCAGTCAAAAAGGGATCCGTCCAGCAGTTTCTGGCGGATAACTTCTTTGAGAACCATATCTTTTTTCTTAAACCCCTCTCGTCCATACTGCATATTCGCCTCGATCAGATACCAGGTTCCCTGGTATTGGAGCAGATCAAGTCCTACATCATTGAAATTGCATTTCCTGGCAAATTTCTTCGCCAACTCCACAGCATCCTGGGGAATGTCCTCAAAATCAATGACCCCTCCCTGGAACAGGTTTGTTCTAAAATCTCCATAGGGAAGTTTACGCCAATAAGCCAGAACCGGTTCGTAGTTGATCAGGACCACCCGCAAATCCTTCTCATGCGGAATAAATTCCTGGATATAAGCGAATTTCGTCTTTTGCAGATACTCCGACAATCCAGCAGAATCAGTAATTTTAAACACACCTCTGCCCCGGGACGACGCCCTGGGTATTTTTGCTATAAATGGAAAGGAAAATTCATATGCGATTTGGTCAAATTCTCTTTTCAGGTAGATTTTTGTTTTGGGGTGCGGAATGGAAAGCATGTTGAAAAGCGTGGTCTGCTTCATTTTTTGACCCGCATACAGGTAGGTTTCAACGCTGGGGAAAATCTTCTTGCCCATAGTGGTAAAATACTGGGCATAATTCAGGCTTGGATACAGAATACACTCAGCGTTATAAATCTTCTGTCTTTCCGCCTGGGTATAGTCAAGGAAATTCGGTTTTACCCCAAGGGTCAGGACCTCGGGCACCCCAACCAACCTACTGCCGAATGCAACATATGTAGGGTGAGCTTTTTCCATGAAATAATAAAGTGTTATTAACGACAGGATTCCGGCCTATGGTTCTCCGGAATCTGCTTGCGGCGGCCTTCAAGCATAATTTCCTCCAGGCCGCACTCCAGCCCATCAATGAACTTGTCTTCCCTAAAAAGCGGGACCATAACTTCCTTGAGGATTCTATCAGCTGTACCGTCCTGGATGAACCATTCAAAGGCCGAACCTGTTTCAATGCGGACCGTTCCTTCCTCCAGTGCAATGGTAACCAGGAAACCGTTGCCAAAACCCGGCTGGCCAATCTCCCAGGCCAATGCAGTCCTTTGGGAATAATCATCCATATTCACCCCGGCAAAAGATGGGATGACAAGCATGAAAAATTTGACAACAGGTTTCTTTTTCATCCGCTTCAAGCGCAGTGGATATGCGTATTTTTCCCGCCGGCTGCAGTTGCTCGGCGTAATCGCTAACCCATCCATGACGCTTTAGGACATCAGGAGAATTCTTTTTGGGAGAACAGGCAGCCGATGTCAAGAGAAACATTTCGGTCAGAAGCAAATACTGCAATGTGTTTCCAGGAATATCATCAGAGCGTGATAATTTCATAACCCTGCTCAACATATGGTGCCATACCGGCATGACCGGCCATATCATCCGCAATCCTGAAGCCCTCTGCTTCGGCAACTTCAAGTGTTCCCATCTTCATGGCACAGGCCCGGCAGACCGCATCTATAAGGTCCAGCTTTTTTGCCTTTTCATAAAGTGCATTAAAGGGGTGTTCTGGTTTGCGGAGTTCTGCTATGAGTTCGGTTGCCTCTCCTTCCAGGACGATTTTTACCTCACCTTCCTTTTCAAGGAGGTCAATAGCGTTCAAGAGCACGTGGACAAAGCAGATGGGATTGCCCTTAAAGGCAAAAATTGCTGTTTTGTTTATTTTCATATCTTTTCCTTAATTTTCTGCAGCAACAGCTTCTCTCTTCCTGGTCTAATCATATAACACCCCTGTAAAAGGCGAGCTTACGGGAATAGGGCTTGAAAACATGTAAGACACGTTCCTTTTCTGCAGGAGAAATAGGTTTACTGCTGCCGGCAGCCCCCGCCAGCGTCTGAACTTCATCCGGTGAAGAACAGCCAACAATTCCCACTGTAATACCATATGAAAGTCCAAAGCGGATCAGGAGGTCAGCTGAAATGTTAAACTTGGGCAGGATGTAGTGCGAGGCGCCAAGCATCTTCATGCCGATCACCGCTATATTCTTCTGCCGAGCCTCGGTCAGGGTGCTGGTTAGAAATCCGCCGAGCAACCCCTCCACCGGGTTTACCGGCAGCATGACCGAATCAACCGGCCATTCTGCCACTGCCTTTGCCAGGATGTATGGATCATGATGGCCGGTCACGCCGATATTTCGAACCTTCCCTGCCTTTTTTGCCTCGACAAAGGCTTCCAGGGCGCCCTTTGTGCCGCTGAGAGCATCAAAATCCCGTTTACTCCGTATGTCATGGATCTGCCACAGATCAAGGTAATCGGTGTGTAACCGCTGCAGGCTTTTCTCCAGATCGGTCAGAGCACCTTTTTTATCCCGCTTTCCTGTTTTGCTGGCCTGGAAAACCTTTTGCCGCATAGCAGGGTTTTCCTTCCAGATGGAGCCAAGGTAGAGTTCACTCTCCTGGTAAGCGGGTGCAGAATCAAAATAGGTTATCCCTTGTGAGAGAGCTTCCTGTATTACACGGCGGGCATGGGGAGTGCGGCCCATTGTCCGCAGTATACCCTCACCGCCCAGGCCGACTTTAGTAACCTGCTGATTACCGGAAGCGAAATTATTTTTGGGTATAGCGTCAGCCATAATACCCTTCAAATTGTCTAATCAATGCGCGGGAAAAGTGCCCAGCGGATAAACCACTGCTCTGAAACATCCTCTTTGTCAAGACAGACAATACCACTGTTTTGAAACTTGACTACTGGTCTTTCAGGCGATCCGGCAACGAGAAAGGAGGCAAGCCTTTCCAAGAACGGCAGATGCCCAACCACCAGAATATTCTCTTCATTGTTGAGTGTTGAAGCAAATATGGTGACATCATCCAACGGAGCAAGGCCGCCACCCTTTATAATTCCAGCTTCAGGCTCAAGTGCTTTGACGAATATCTCGGCAGTCTGCAGCGCCCTTTTCTTACCGCTGTGAATGATGCGCATGACCTGAATATTATTTTCAGCAGCCATCATGGCCATAGCCTGGGTTTCTGCCAGGCCTTCCTCGGAAAGGCCCTGATCGGGATCTTTTTCTTTTGGCTGACTCTTGCCGTGCTGCACTAAAAACAACGCCATTTGTATTTCTCCACTCCAGCGTATAGAAAAATCTTATACAAGCCTTACTTTCTACTTCTCTTTCTTTTTCACAATAACCCACAGGGCATGGATCATGCCCGGAATGACCCCCAGAATAGTGAGCAAAATATTAATCCAAAAATGCAGACCCAGGCCCACTGTTAAAAACACTGCCAGAGGCGGCAGAAATATTGCAAGCACAATACGAAGAATATCCAAGACAATCCCTCCTACTCTTCAAGCATTGTCCTGATAAAGGAATTTGCCTCCCCAATTGATTTTTCCATCTCTTTTATGAGGTCGGCAATATCTGATTCCACTGCAACCAGTTCACTCTGCAGGGAGGCAATTGCCTGGGCATTAAGATTGTGCTTGAGATACAGCACCTGGTCATTAAATGCCCTGAGGACCGGGTCAATTTTCGTTTCTGCTTTTCTCATGGCCTTGATAAGTTGATCATACTGGCGCCTGGTCTGGGCCAGTTTCCGTTCGCTGTCACGCCGCAGGGACTTGTTGGTATACTGGTCAAGCTCATCCTCCCATTCATCGAAGAGGGCCTCGGAGACATCCTCAACCGCATTAATCCTGTCTTTTACCTCATTTGCCTTGGCTTCACTTTTGTCGTATTCGGCCTGCAGGGTCTTGTATTTGGCTGAACTGCTCCAGGGCAGACTGGAATTGCTCCTTAGCCTCCTGCTGACTGTCACGTGCCTCCTCCACACGGTCCACCATGATATCACGCTTATGAACCCCAAATTTCTCCATGGTACTGTAGTAAGCTTTCTGGCAGCCGCCCGTAAGAAACATCCCAAACACTAACGGTAAAAAAACAAAAACCGCTTTACTTTTCATTTATTTCCCCTTTCCCGGTCCAGGGTTAGTTTATAGTCTGGGGTCAATATTTCCCGGCCCGCCGCACTCGGGTGTGTAACAGGTAACATTTTTGAATTCACATTGCTCCTTGCAGCTCGGACAGGTATCCGGCCCGACCGGGGCCGTGACAAGAAATCCGCAGTTGCCGCACTTCCAGTATGTCAGTCCGCATCCTGGGCAAATATCACCGGAAAAATCTCCGGGTAAATTTATGCCGCAGTTCTTACATGCCTTTGCATCGCTCATGGTACCATCCTCCTTTTTCAGGTTAAATGGATCAACAATTTCCCCCTGTTTCATAACAGGAGAAATCAATTAAATTTTATGCCTGACAGTCTAAACCCCTCAGGGAGGAGGGGGCAACAAAATTATTAAATTACATATAAAAAACAGGGAACATCTGGAGATAAAAAAAATCCCGGAAAAACCAGGACAGGCTTTCCGGGATAACTACTCTTTACCAA
>Ga0111162_1148_pt1 | contig 9773 bp, 7 predicted proteins | sample DeeMarSeWOR28_12_FD_80263 | JGI IMG/M metagenome (GOLD analysis project Ga0111162, IMG submission 80263) | Nitrospira bacterium SG8_35_1 | reverse complement strand
AGAACTGGCTGATCGGGCCGGTTCTCATGTTTCTTCTGGCCATTGCCTTTCTTTCCGGTCACCAGGAATACATGGTGGGGCTCATCCTTATCGGTCTGGCCCGCTGCATAGCAATGGTCATAGTCTGGAATGACCTGGCAAAGGGTGATACAGAATACTGTGCCGGGCTGGTAGCCTTTAACTCAATCTTCCAGGTTCTCTTCTTCTCAGTATATGCCTACTTTTTCATAACCATTGTACCGGGCTGGCTCGGTATGCAGGGGTCGATTGTAAATATAACCATGGCTGAGATTGCCAAAAGCGTCTTCATCTATCTCGGCATTCCCTTCCTGGCCGGCATGTTTTCGCGCTTAATCGGCATGAAGACAATGGGGAAAACCTGGTATGAGGAAAAATTTATTCCGAAAATAAGTCCCATGACCCTGATTGCCCTGCTGTTTACCATCCTGGTCATGTTTTCCCTGAAGGGAGAAATAATTGTCCAGCTGCCGTTTGATGTTATCCGGATAGCGGTGCCGCTGGTCATTTATTTCGTCGTGATGTTTCTGGTTTCTTTCTACCTGTCGCTTAAAGCCGGGGCAACCTACGAACAGTCAACAACCCTGAGCTTTACAGCAGCCTCTAATAACTTCGAGCTGGCAATAGCCGTAGCCGTGGCCGTATTCGGTATCAACTCCGGCCAGGCCTTTGCCGCGGTTATCGGCCCCCTGGTCGAAGTGCCGGTCCTGATCAGCCTGGTGACCGTAGCCCTGAGGTTCAAGCAGAAGTATTTTCCCCATGCCGTGGAAACCCCGACAGGGGTATGCCATGTATCATGCAAAGACTAAATCTGGCGCCCGGTGGATTTGTGAATGCGGGAAAGGAAGGAATTCTAATTAGAGTCGTTAAAGCGGTAACCGATGCCGCGGACTGTTTCGATTTTCCTGCCGGTGTCCCCGAGTTTTTTCCGCAGGCTGAACATTTGCACATCAATAGTCCGCGGAGTTACAAGGTAATCATAGCCACGAACAGCGTCAATTATCTGCTGGCGTGAAAAAACCCAGCCGGCCTTTCTGGTAAGAAGTTGCAGGATGTTAAATTCGGTGGGTGTTAGGCTTACGGGCTCGCCGCCGATAGTAACCTCATAACGGCCCGGATCGATAACAAGGTCATAAATTTTTATAACATTACTGGAATCATGCGCAGGGGGGGCAGAATCTTTAGCTTTTCTTCGAAGTACAGCCTTGACGCGCGAGATTAGGATTTTGGGACTGAAGGGTTTTGTAATGTAATCATCAGCCCCAAGATCAAGGCCTGTTATGATATCTGTTTCTTCCCCTTTTGCGGTCAGCATGATAATGGGGAGGTCGGTTAACCGGCTGTCACTCCGGATGATCCTGCACAGCTCCTTTCCGTCCATGCCGGGAAGCATGAGGTCAAGAAGGATGAGGTCGGGCGGGGTTTTTTTTATTTTTTCCAGCGCCTGTTCTCCTGAATCCCCATATTCCACCTGGAATCCTGCCTTGATAAGGTTATAGCCAACCAGTTGCTGGATATCCTCATCATCTTCAACAATGAGAACGGTTTTTTTCTTCAACTCCTGCTCCTCATTCTAGTCAGATCTAGCCGAAGCGACCGGTAATATAGTCTTCCGTCAACATATGCTGTGGGTTTGTGAATATTTTTTTGGTCTCTCCGACTTCAATGAGATCTCCGAGATGGAAATAAGCTGTTCTCTGTGACACCCGGGCGGCCTGCTGCATTGAATGGGTGACAATGGCAATGGTATACTGTTCCCGCAGCTCATCGATTAACTCCTCAATTTTTGCTGTTGCGATGGGGTCAAGAGCGGAGCAGGGTTCATCCATAAGGATGACTTCGGGGCTCACCGCAATGGTTCTGGCAATACAGAGGCGTTGCTGCTGTCCTCCTGAGAGGCTTGTGCCTGGCTGATTCAGCCGGTCTTTGACTTCCTCCCAAAGACCGGCTTTTTTTAATGATGTTTCAACAATCTCATCTTCCTCCAGCTTGTTGCGCACAAGACCGTGAATGCGTGGCCCGTAGGCAATATTATCATAGATTGATTTTGGGAAAGGGTTTGGTTTCTGGAAAACCATACCAACCTGGGCCCGGAGCGGAACAACATCAATATTCTTATCATAGATGTTCAGGTCATCAAGGAGAATATTACCACTGACCCGACAGCTTTCGATGGTATTCATGGCAATAACCTCATTGCGGCCGATATCAATGGAAACGTCTATGATTGCATGCTTGTCGCCATAAAAGACATCTACATTTCGGCAGGTCATACGGGGGTTGTCCGATTCGATACGGCCTACCGTACCTCGGTGTTCACTGGTAAATTTTGTATGTGTTGACATGGCAGAAAATTTGTCGTGAGTTCAGGATTTAGTTATTTCAGAATAAGCGTATTCAGTTTTTTCGCATCTTCGCGGTATGCGGCACGCTCTTCATCCGGCATGGGGATCATGCCCTTGTCAGCAAGGTAGCCATCCTCACCCCACGCCTTTTCGCTGGTGAATTCATGCAGAAATTCATTGATACCCGGAATGACCCCGGCATGAGCTTTTTTTACATAAAGATAAAGAGGTCTTGAAACCGGGTATTGACCATCGGCAATGGCTTCAAAGGTCGGTTCAACACCATCAATAAAAGCCCCCTGGATCCTGTCCGTATTCTGGTCAAGGAAACTGAAACCGAAAATGCCAATGGCATCAGGATTTACATCAAGCTTCTGCACAATTAGATTGTCGTTTTCGCCTGCTTCGACAAAGGCGCCGTCTTCCCGCATGGTATGGGCAATTTCTTTAAATTTTGACTTGTCACTTTTGCTAAGATCTTTGATCCAGTCGAAATCTTTAGCGCCAGCTTCCATAACAAGCTCCACAAAGGCATCGCGGGTACCTGAAGTAGGCGGCGGTCCCAAGACTTCAATTTTCGTGGCCGGCAGTTCTGGATTTATTTCATTCCATTTGTTGTAGGGATTAGGAATGAGACTGGTCCCTCCTTTGGGGCTGGGAACTTCTTTGGCAAGGGCCAGGAAGATATCCTTGCGTGATAATTGAAAGGGCTTAACTTTTTTTGAGTTGGCCAGAACAATTCCATCATAGCCGATCTTGATTTCAATTATATTTTTGACGCCATTATTATTGCACAACTCAACTTCGGAGTTTTTTATTCTGCGGGAAGCGTTGGTCATATCCGGATATTCAACGCCGACCCCTGAGCAGAAAAGTTTCAATCCCCCCCCGGAGCCGGTTGATTCAATTTTTGGCGTCTTAAACTGTGTTGTTTTGCCGAACTGTTCAGCGACGACCGTAGCAAACGGATAAACAGTTGATGAGCCTACAATACTGATGTAATCGCGGGCCATAGCCTTTGGCAGCCCTGCTGCCAAGGTCAGAAGTAAAACTCCAAGCACAGATACTCTTAATTTGTTCAGCATATCATTCTCCTTTATGGGTAAGTAAATTTGTAAGGCAGATGCATCCTGGTTGTTAAAGAGTAAGGTAGCTTATAAATATTAAGAAAAAGTTAACATTTGATTAAATTCTTTTGTGTTTTCCGTTAGCAATTATTTTGGGTTGTTCATTTTTTTTTGATACCCTTCTGGCTTACCACCTTCTTTCAAAACGGTTGCGCAGAAACACCGCAAGTGAATTTATGACAATAAGTAGAATGAGGAGCACAATGATTGCTGCTGAGGTGCGCTCTACAAAGGCGCGCTCAGGGCTGTCGGCCCAGAGAAAAATCTGAACCGGCAATGCAGTGGCAGGATCTGTAAAACTAGAAGGAATATCTACGATAAAGGCCACCATGCCTATCATGAGGAGCGGCGCAGTTTCTCCGAGGGCACGTGCAATGCCAATTATGGTGCCGGTTAGCATTCCAGGCAGGGACAAAGGCAGAACATGATGGAGCACCGTCTGCATTTTTGAGGCACCCACTCCGAGTGCAGCTTCTCTTATTGAAGGGGGCACTGACTGCAGGGAGGCCCTGCTTGCAATAATGATTACGGGCAGTGTCATGAGGGTCAGGACCAGACCGCCGACAAGCGGGGCTGAGCGCGGCATGTGAAAAAAGTTGATGAATACAGCCAAGCCAAGAAGCCCGAAAACAATTGAAGGTACGGCAGCAAGATTGTTTATATTGACTTCAACAATGTCAATCCATCTGTTTTTCGGCGCGAATTCCTCAAGGTAGACGGCAACAGCAACACCGACAGGAAATGATAACAAAAGGGTTAATGTCAGGGTGAGAATGGATCCGACAAGGGCGCCAAGTATGCCAGCCAGTTCAGGCTCCCTGGAGTCACCGGAAGTGAAAAAGGCCGAGTTGAAACGTTTTGTAATTTTCCCGTCCTGAGCCCATTTGTCAATCCAGGTTAATTGTCGGTCATTTATGCGGCGGTCACTTTCAGGAACATCCCTGGCTATGTAACCTTTAATAAGCATATCGACATCATCATCTGCCGGGACCTGGATCTCAATTGTCCTGCCAACCAGGTCGGGCTGCTCCTGTATCATCTTCTGGAGTTGAAATGCGGCGCCGGAGCTGATGAGAGAGTACAGTTCTTTTTTTTCTCTGCGCTTTCTGACGTCCTGGAATTCATTGCTGAGAGTTTTTTTGACAAGGCCCGGAAAATTTGAATTGGCAGGATCATCTTTATCAATGTAGGCAGGATCAAAAAATACTTCCAGTTTCACATGGGTCTGGAAAAAAGCAGAATACCCGTTTGAGAAAATGGTGATAAATAAAAGCAGGAGGAATGAGAGACTTATAACAACGGCAATAAGGCCGTAAATTTTAAACCGCAGTTCACTGCCATAACGTTTAGCAAGGCCTCGGTTGACGATATCTATTGCCTTGGGGCTTTGAATCTCAACTCCTGGTGATTGTCTTTTGTGTTCGGGATTATTATTCATACTGCTCCCTGTATTTCCGCACAACGTATAAAGCGATAATGTTGAGAATGAGTGTTACGATGAAAAGAACGAGGCCCAGGGCAAAAGCTGCCAGGGTCTTAGGGCTGTTAAACTCCTGGTCCCCTACCAGGAGGGTGACAATCTGAACTGTTACCGTGGTAACAGCCTGTAAGGGATTGGCAGTGAGGTTGGCAGCAAGTCCCGCCGCCATTACAACAATCATGGTTTCACCAATGGCCCTTGAAATAGCAAGTAGCACGCCTCCAACTATGCCGGGAAGCGCAGCAGGTATGACAACCTGTTTGATAGTCTCACTTTTGGTCGCCCCCAGGGCTAAGGCACCATCACGCATGGCCTGTGGCACTGCATTTATAACATCGTCTGACAGGGAGGAAACAAAAGGAATGATCATAATGCCCATGACAAGACCGGCAGCAAGGGCACTTTCCGATGAAACATCCAGCCCGAACGTTACTCCCAGCTCTCTGATAAACGGGGCAACGGTGAGAGCCGCAAAAAAGCCATAGACAACCGTCGGGATACCGGCGAGGATTTCAAGCAGCGGCTTGGCAACAGCTCGGAATCCTTTATTGGCATATTCAGAAAGATAAATGGCTGACATCAGACCCAAGGGAACAGCAACAAGCATGGCAATCCCTGAAATCATTGCAGTACCAGCAAAAACAGGAATGGCTCCGAAGGCCCCTGAAGAACCGACCTGGTCAGAACGGATAGACATTTGTGGGCTCCAATCCAGGCCGAATAAAAAATCTGTAATAGGAATTACTTTGAAAAAACGAATTGCTTCAAAAAGTACAGATAAAACAATACCAATCGTTGTAAAAATGGCAAAAGATGCACAGGCAATGAGAAAAATTGTAAAGAGTTTTTCCACAAGGTTTCTAGCCCTGAGCAGTGGTGTTATTCTCTGCCTGGCAATTAACGCCCCAATGAGGGCAAAAGACAAAACAACAATAGCCAGGGCTGTATTTCCTGTTGCCTGTAATTGACGATAGTGGTTTGCCGCTTCCTCTATCTCGGGCTTTATTTCACCACTTACAATATTTCCGCTGACCAGGTTTCGAATATCATTTAACACCAGGTTGAGCCTGCTTTCAGGGAGTATCTTAATTTCATTCGGTAATTGCGCCACAACCATTTTGGTCATGATCACCGGTTCGCATATCTGCCAGGCAAGAAAGATAAAAAGGGCTGGAAGGCCACACCATAGTGCAGTAAGTACGCCATAGTATACCGGCCGGGAGTGCAGCGCTTTGATGCCATCACCGCCTCTTGAGAGTGAAAGGGCTCGGGACCTGCCAAGCTGATAAGCAAAAGCCGTGAGGCTTAATAGTATAATAATAAGCAAAGAAGTGGACATAAGCCTTTAACTCAGCACAAGAATAGTAACCAAAATATCTTACGCTTACATTCTTATTGGGACCCAAACGCCTCGTGTACAAATTATTATACTAAACATATTATTATTAAGAAATGATTAAGATTTCGTTAATTTTTACGGGTGTGCGTGACAGATTGTTTTTTCTGGTTTATTTCTACTTTCAAAATAGCCTTTTAATTTGCGTTAGTGTCTTTGGAACATAAAGGATTATTCAAAAATCAGCACATGAGTGATTTGCTAGTAAAATGCGTGAGTTAAAACTCAAATGGCAGCTTTTCCCTTCTCATATAATTATCCTCATCTGTGCTATGCTGGCAATTGCCTGGTATGGCACCCATTCCCTTAAAAAATTCTATGTTGAACAGATGGTCGCTTTTTTAGAGGCGCAGTCAAACCTTATTCTTTCCGGGGTGACAGAATTGACCACTGCAGAAAAATTTGGTGAACTTGAGACATTTTGCAGAGAAACAGGAAAGAAAATATCCACCAGGGTCACGGTTGTTGTTGCCGGGGGAGAAGTTATTTGTGACTCTGCCCGGGATCCTCAAACCATGCAAAATCACGCAAACCGGCCCGAAATTAAGCAGTCATTTGCAGGCAAAATGGGGATCTCTCAGCGCTACAGCACTACTACAAGGCAGGAAATGCTCTATGTGGCTATCCCTATCTGGAAAGACAATGAGATAAAAGCGGTCTTGCGTGCCTCCAGATCTTTAACAGCAATCGATAAAGAACTGCAGAGCCTTATTGCCAGGGTCATTGCAGGAATTATTGTGGTTATAGTTTTTGCCTCAGGCATTACTCTTGTTCTGGCAAAAAAAATCAGCCAACCGCTTGAACAGATGAAAAATGAGTCCATGCGTTTTGCAAACGGTGATTTCAGCAGAAGAATAATGGTGAGCGGTTCTGATGAAATAGTTGGTCTGGCCCAGGCCATGAATAGCATGGCCGAGCAATTGGACGATAGGATGCAGGCTGTTTTAGGCAAAAGCAGGGAACTTGAAACGGTTCTGTCTAGTATGCTTGAGGGAGTTATAGCTGTGGATCTCCAAGAAAAAATTCTTTATATGAATAATTCGGCTATACAGCAACTGGATATCAGGCAGACTGAAGTACAAGGCAAGAGACTCTTAGAGGTTGTCAGGAATATTGAACTGCTGCATTTCATCAAGCATACCCTCTCATTGGATAAACCGACAGAAAAAACAATAATATTCAACCTGGGAAAAAAAGATGAACGCATGCTGCAAATTCATGGAGCCCAGCTAGCTGATGCCCAAAAAAACAAAATTGGTGCCCTGGTAGTAACCAATGATGTCACCCGGCTGCTTCGCCTGGAAAATCTGCGGCGGGATTTTGTCGCCAACGTCTCACATGAACTGAGAACGCCAATAACTTCTATCAAGGGATATGTCGAAACATTACTTGATGAACCAGGGGAACATTCCCAGCATGTCCAGGATTTTCTGGGAATAATCAGTAAACAGACAAACAGACTTTATGCAATTGTCGAAGACCTGCTCGCACTTGCCAAGATTGAGCAGGAAAGCGACAGAGATGAGATCCTTCTTACAAGAGGCCCCATAAAGGAAGTTCTGCAGGGTGCAATTGAGGCATGTTCAGTAAGTGCTGCCGATAAGGGCATACATATTAGTCTTGATTGTCCGGAAAGAGTATATGCTTTGATTAATGGGCCTATGCTGGAGCAGGCTGTCATCAACCTGCTGGATAATGCTCTGAAATACAGCAAACCTGAAAGTGTAGTGCAAATTAATGCGGCATCAACTGCAAAGAATGTCATTATTACTGTTAAGGACAAGGGCATAGGTATTGCACCAGGGAATGTAGACAGGCTTTTTGAACGATTCTATGTGGTTGACAAGGGCAGAAGCAGGGATTCGGGCGGAACCGGTCTCGGCCTTGCCATTGTCAAACATATTGCCCAGGCCCACGGGGGAAAGGTTGCAGTGCAAAGTGAACTTGGTAAGGGAAGCGCATTCTCAATATTGCTTCCCCCCACTTAGATCTTTTGGAATGTTGGGGCCTAAAGATATACCCTAAAAGCTTAGAGGATTATAGTCTTTCCCGGCAATTATGCTATAATGTGAATTTCATTTTCAATTGATTAAAAAGTATGGCAATAATTTCAAAAAAAATACAAACAGTTATTAAAGCTGTTTAGCATTTTCTTTAATTTTTTCAGGGAGTACAACAATGCAAAAACATCTCCAGAAAGACATAGACAGCCTGAAAAACAAGATAATAACCATGGGGAGCGAGGCCGAAGACAGGGTCTATAAGGCCTCTCTTGCTATCATAAACCGGGATGAAAGACTTGTGAATGAAGTTATCCAGTCAGACAGGCAAATTGATAAGATGGAAGTTGATATAGAGGAACACTGCCTTAAGATACTCGCACTGTACCAACCGGTTGCCATTGACCTGCGGTTCATTATCGCTGTTCTCAAAATCAATAACGAACTGGAGAGGGTGGGGGATATTGCGGTCAATATTGCCGAGAGGGCCGCGTTTCTCTGTAAGCATAAGGATTTTGAGATTCCCTATGATGTTAAGGGAATGGCAACTAAAGTTGAATCAATGCTGACCAGAAGTATAGATGCCCTGGTACATATGGACGTGCACCTTGCCCACAAGATCAGGGCGGAAGATGACCAGGTGGATGAATACAACAGGGAAATGTATACCAGGGTTAAAGATATGCTGATTAATAACCCTGAAGATATCAACTGTATGCTGCATGCAGTATCAGCCGGCCGCCATCTGGAAAGAATTGCCGACCATGCCTGCAACATTGCCGAAGATGTCATTTATCTGGTTGATGCGGAAATAGTGCGTCATACCCCGGAGGTTTTTGAGGAGTAAAACTTTGAGTCTGCAGGCAAATTCTTTCAGCTTTCTTCAATTTTTTAATCATCCGTGATAACCAACCACATCAGCACTATTCTGGAATAAAGCACTATAGGCCTGTTACATTATTTTATTGCCCGTAGTGTTATTTTTTTGTTAGTTTTCTGTTAAGCTTCACTCTTTATAGCATTTTTTATCTGCATGGCTGTAATGTCATAACATTACAGAGAATTTCTAAACTTTCAGGTGAAACAGATGAATATTATCCAGGAGTTATTCGGCAAGTCGCCTTTCGGTCCGCTGGTGGAGCATACCAAGAAGGTGCATGAATGTGTCGAAATGATCCGGCCGCTGATGGAGGCCCTGGTCAACGAAAATTATGATGAGATCCGCCGGCTGCAGGATCAAGTCTCCAGGCTGGAGTATGAGGCGGACACCATAAAGCATAATGTACGTGAGCATCTGCCAAGACGCTATTTCATGCCTGTTGAAAGGGTCGACCTGGAAAGGATTATCAGCAGTCAGGATAATATTGCCGATAAAGCAGAGGATTTTGCAGTCATCCTGACCTTGCG
>Ga0111162_1129_pt1 | contig 9806 bp, 10 predicted proteins | sample DeeMarSeWOR28_12_FD_80263 | JGI IMG/M metagenome (GOLD analysis project Ga0111162, IMG submission 80263) | Nitrospira bacterium SG8_35_1 | reverse complement strand
TATTTTAAAAATATTGGAGTGATGGAGTTTTGGAGTACCGGTTTAAAAAATAAAACAATTTCTGAAAAATTAAAATCGGCTCAGTAGTCACTTGGTACTCATTCGATTTAATAGTGAAGACTTCTCAACCTATTAGTACATCTTAAAAATTCTTTATATCATCACTCCATTACTCCACTGCTCCAATACCCCGGTTTCTTAACTTTTCCATCCTGAACTTTTACGGGCCTGAAAAACTCTGGGTAATCCTGCATAGTCATTGTATATTGCAATGCTGTCAAATATCCCGGTTCTTTTAACTATGTCAAATACTTCTTTTTTCTGGTCAGCTCCTATTTCCAGAAAAAACCAGCCGCCGGGTTTGAGTACTTTTCCCAATCCTGCCACAATCGTGTCAATCTCCCGAATACCCCGGTCTCCTCCATCAAGAGCCAGGAGAGGTTCAAAGCACCCTACTTCCGGCTCCAAAGAATCTTGGGTCTTGCCAAAAGGTTTTGCGAGAATATCTTTTGCAATGTATGGAGGGTTGGAGACTACCACATCAAATTCAGCCTGTTCAACTATGCCGTCAAACCAGTCGCTATTGATAAAGTTGATCTTGTCGTTAACCATATGTTTTTCAGCATTATGCCGGGCAACTTTCAATGCCTTGTAAGAACAGTCTATAGCCGTTACTTCTGCCGCTGCCAGTTCCAGAGCCAGTATTATAGCTATCACGCCGCTTCCTGTTCCCAAATCGAGAATATTGACTCTCTTGCCAGATTTTCCGGCCGGAGTTTTAATGGCTCCCAGAGTTTTTTCAAGGAGAAACTCTGTCTCCGGCCGAGGGATGAGTACATCTTTTGACACCTTGAAGTCAAGTGACCAGAATTCTTTTTCGCCTGTTATATAAGCCAGCGGTTCGCGGGCCTGCCGTCTGCTGATTTTTTCTTCGAATATTTCCAGTTCAGCCGCATTCAGGACCCTGTGACCTGAGAGGAGAACTTTTGTGCGTCCCATCTTCAAGGCGTGAGAAAGCAGCAGCGAAACCTCAATCTCAGGCTCCGGTATATCGGCCTGCCCCAAGCGTTTAACCCCGTTTGTAAATGCTGTTTTGATCTGCACGATATTTTTTGCGGGTGAAAAATTTGAGTAATTGTTAGAGAATGAATTTCAACAATTTTTATTGCAGCTTTTTAAGGGCCTCGGCCTGGTAATGGACAATAAGCGGGTTAATGATCTCATCAATTTTTCCCAGCATTATGGTCTCAAGTTTATAGAGTGTCAGATTTATTCGGTGGTCAGTCACTCTTCCCTGGGGATAATTATAGGTACGAATGCGCTCGCTTCTATCACCTGTGCCGACCTGGCTTTTACGGTTTTCGGAAATTTTGTCATGCTGATCCTGTTCCATCTTGTCAAGAAGTCGGGCCCGCAATACTTTCAGGCCCTTGGCTTTATTCTTGTGCTGCGATTTCTCATCCTGGCAAGACACGACAAGCCCTGTTGGCAGGTGGGTGATACGAATGGCTGATTCAGTCTTATTTACGCTCTGGCCTCCCGGTCCAGATGAGCGGAAGACATCAATACGCAAGTCATTGGGGTCGATCTCAACTTCAACTTCTTCTGCTTCCGGCAGAACAGCTACTGTAACTGCTGAGGTATGAATTCTTCCCTGAGCTTCTGTCTCGGGAACTCTCTGGACCCTGTGCACCCCGCTTTCATATTTTAATTTGCTGTAAACTTTTTCACCGCTGATAAGGGCGATTATTTCCTTGAATCCTCCTATTCCTATGGGGTTGCTGCTCATGATTTCGACGTTCCAGCCGACCTCATCAGCGTAACGGCTGTACATCTTAAACAGGTCTCCGACAAAAAGGGCTGCCTCATCCCCGCCGGTGCCCGCCCTTATCTCAAGGAGAATATTTTTCTCATCATTGGGGTCTTTCGGTAACAGCAGCAGTTTTACATCACTTTCAATCTCAGCGGCTTTTTCCGTAAGTTCTTCTATCTCATTCCTCACTAATTCCAGCAATTCAGGATCTTCCTCTTCCTGGAGCATTTTCTTGCTTTCCGCCAGTTCATCAGTGACCTTTTGGTATCTTCTGCTGAGTGCGGCCAACTTGGTGACCTGCGCATGCTCCTGGGCAACTTTCTTATACTCGCGCTGATTTGCAATAAGGGCCGTGTCGGAAAGCTTTTTTTCAAGATTCGAGAGTTTACTCTCAAGTTCATCGGGGGTTGGAAACATCGCATTATCAATTATTGAATTTTTTAACTAACCCGTAAAATCTACGGGAAGATTACCTTAGGGGCAGTAAGAGTTCGCCGCTTCTCTTCATCTGCAGCAAACGAAAACAGGGGACACTCCGGCACCGGAGGTCCCCTGCTGCAAAACTGTAATATACGTTAAGCGGATTTAGAATTTTTTTTCAGATGATCAGCATACTTCTTCATGAACTTCTCAACCCGGCCGGCTGAGTCAACAAGTTTTTGTTTGCCTGTGAAAAATGGATGACAGGCGGAACAGATCTCAACGTTCATTTCGGTGTTAACTGATCCCAGTTCTACTTCGTTCCCGCAGGCACACTGTGCTTTAATTTTATGGTATTCAGGATGAATGTCTTTTTTCATTTCTGTTTCCTCCAGAAAAAAAGCTGCAGTTGGTTGCAGCATCTTTTAATTTCCAGTCAGGATAAACTTACGCCGGCTGCATGTAAAGAACGGCACAAGCCTTTCTGCAAATCTCTTAGTAGATAAATTTCAACCCGGTGTCGCATGACACTGGGTCTGATGAAAACGGCAAATTATATATTATTAAAATTTTATTGCAAGGGGTATTAGAAGTATACGAATAAAAGAGAATCCTGCAGCTGAGTTTGCTCCATAAAAAATTGCCTGCTTTCAGCTGTTCATTGATTGAAAAAATTCTGCATTAGTTTTTGTAGCCTTCATCTTGTCAAGCAGAAACTCCATGGCATCACCAGGATTCAATGAGGAAAGAAGCTTGCGTAATATCCAGACCCTGTTAAGTTCCTCTTCTTCTAAAAGCAGGTCCTCCTTGCGGGTACCGGAGCGGTTGATATCAATAGCCGGGAAAATTCTTCTTTCCGCCATTTTCCGATCAAGCACTAACTCCATGTTGCCTGTACCTTTAAATTCCTCAAAAATGACCTCGTCCATTCTACTGCCCGTCTCTATCAGGGCCGTTGCAATAATGGTGAGGCTGCCGCCTTCCTCAATGTTTCTTGCCGCCCCAAAAAACCTCTTGGGCCTGTGGAGGGCTGTAGCCTCGACACCGCCGGATAAAATTCTGCCACTGGCTGGAGTTACGGTATTATACGCCCTTGCCAGCCGGGTTATACTGTCAAGGAGAATAACAACGTCTTTTTTATGCTCTACCAACCTTTTTGCCTTCTGGATCACCATCTCAGCAACCTGGATATGGCGCTGAGGCGGCTCATCAAAGGTGGAACTCACCACCTCGGCTTTGACATTTCTTGACATATCCGTAACCTCTTCCGGCCGCTCATCTATCAGGAGAACAATCAAGGAGATATCCTTATGGTTCTTGACAATGGAATTCGCTATTTTTTGCAACAAGACTGTCTTGCCTGTTCTTGGCGGTGCAACTATCAGGCCTCTCTGGCCCTTGCCGATTGGCGACATAACATTCATTATACGTGTGGAGAACTCATCGGACTTTGCTTCCAGGTTTATTCTCTCATTAGGGTGCAGTGGAGTCAGGTTTGAGAACAGGGTTTTTTCCTTAGCCTTTTCAGGTGCCTCAAAGTTGATGCTTTTTACCTTGAGTAAAGCGAAATAGCGCTCACTGTCCTTGGGAGAACGGACAAGACCTTCAACAGTATCGCCCGTCCTGAGATTCAATCTGCGTATCTGAGACGGCGAGACATAAATGTCATCCGGGCCGGGAAGATAATTATAGGCTGGCGCTCTTAAGAAACCGAAGCCATCAGGAAGAATCTCAAGGACTCCCCGACCTGTAACCATGCCATTCTTTTCATCTTTAGCTTGTTTGGCTTTTGCCTGTAGAATTGCAAAAATCAGCTCCTGCTTCCGCATGCCGCTGATACCTTCTACGTTAAAGTCCCTGGCCAGCTTGGTAAGCTCATTAATTTTCTTTTCTTTCAGTTCCGCTAAATCCATACATCAACTTCCTTTAATTTTTTTCTTCAATGCAATTCATCTATTACATTGCACCTACTTTAATAAAATTATTCAAATTAATATGTCCCATAGCACCAGAGACAAAATCAGCTTCCAAAAGTCCACACCTGGTATATCAGGAAAAAATCTATCCTTTTTGTTTGATTTAGCTGGAGGTGCAAGAGTGTAAATTCCTTGAGAGCGCATTCCGGGCAGCCAGGGGTTTTGCTTAACCGCCCCGGGATGCTTCAATTTTTGTTTTACTTGAATAGTACAATAATAGATCGATAGTGATTTGTTAAATCAGTCACAGCTGTATCTGTGAAGAAGCAGGGTAGAATTCTTTTCCAGTATGGGAAATTTCATGCGACAGTTAACACATTAATGAAGGGCGTCTTCTACTTTGTTGAGGAATTATGATTTTTTTGCTCTTTCAGGGTCAACAACCCATACAGGTGGGGAAAGTTCTAGAAACTTCACAAGGTGCTACCCATCTTATTTTCAACACTTTTCACTGTCAAGCTTTTTTTTCTTCTTCTGTACTATTATTTTTCAGGTTCCCCGGGGCTGTTGCGCCCATTGCTCCGTCTCATCACTTCAGCCAGATGCTCAACCTGGTTTTCAGTATCCTGGAGCATGCCGCTGTTATCTATGACATGATCCGCCTTCATCACCTTATCTGGCAGGGGCAACTGACTTTCCAGCGTTCTAATGGCAGCTCCTCTTTCCAATGCATCACGTTCCATCAAACGCTTGAGGCATGTTTCATAATCAGCATACACAACTATAACTGTATCAAAAAGATTTTCCCATTGGACCTCAAAGAGGAGTGGGACTTCAACAAGCACCCTGGAATTGGTGGCGGATTCAATAATATGATCCATCTGTGCAACGATTTTTTGTTTAACCATCGGATGAATGACATTATTAACCTTCCGGCGGAAATCTCCATCAGCAAATAGATCTTTACGCAAAAGAGACCTGTTTATGCGCCCTTCTCCAGTAAAATACTCCAACCCGAAAACCCTGGAAAATTCCTGCCATCCTTCAGCATGCGGCTCCAATAATTGACGGCAGACTTCATCTGCATCAATATGGGCACAATCCAGTACCCGCAAAAGCATTTGTGCGACCCGGCTCTTTCCAGAAGCAATACCTCCCGTCAGGCCGATTTTTCTGATCACTGCAAACTCCTTTATACTCCTATTGCTTCCAGCAGCAACTTATCCCAATAACTCGTGAGGCATCTGCTCCCGTAGTTTTTCAAGTACCGCCTGCATATCGGGCCATACTGGAGAGATAAACTCCACCGCTTTTCCTGTTACAGGATGTGTAAAGGACAGAGAGTAAGCATGCAGACATTGCCGTTTGATACCATAATGTTCACTTGTTTGCTTCTGCTGTTTGCTTCCATAAAGTGCGTCGCCTGCTACAGGATGTCCCAGGTGCGCCATATGAACTCGAATCTGGTGCGTGCGGCCCGTTGCCGGCCGTACTTCCAGATAGGTCAGAGGTGCTCCAAACTCTTCAAGGACTGACCAGCAGGTTACCGCTTCTCTGCCGCCGTGCTGAAGCACAGCCATTTTTTTCCTGTTGCTTCTGTGTCTGCCAATTTCCAGCGATATGCAACCCTTTGTTGATGTCGGTCGCCCTGCAACAATTGCATGGTAAAACTTTTTCACCTGCCTCGTCTTAAAAAGCTCGACAAGCCCCTGGTGGGATTTATCACTTTTGGCAATAACCATGACCCCGGAGGTGTCTTTATCAAGACGATGAACAATCCCGGGCCGTTCCACACCGCTTATACCTGACAGGTTGCTGCAGTGGGCCAGAAGACCATGGACCAGTGTCCCCTTTTTATGGCCGGAAGCCGGATGCACAACAATTCCGGGTGGTTTGGCAATAACCAGCAAATCATCATCCTCATGAAGGACTTCGAATTCAACCTTTTCGGGTTCAATTGCCAGAGGTTCTGGTGGCGGAAGAGTTACTTCTATTCTATCACCGCCCTTAAGGCGGCTTCCGGCCTTGCTGGATAGGCCATTTACAAGAACAAGTCCATTACGGATAAGGTTGCTCAAACGGCTGCGGCTGATATTGCCAAGCATTTCGACGAGGAAATGGTCAAGCCGCTGACCTTCTCTTTCATCCGGAACATCAAGCTTTACAAACTCTTCCTGCATCACCTTGTTTTCAGCTGCGTATTCGGTTTCTTGGATGTCTGCGGAAGAAAGAACAGGTAATTCTTAGTTAGGATTTTATTTTGGGATATATCCAGGCAATCCGCTTTTCCGCAGCAGCAAGCAGGATTGCCAGAGGACCTATTATTAAGCGATGTAACTGCTTTATTTATAAAGGATTTTAGGAAAAAGAATGGGGATCAGATGCAGTTGCGGGTTGCGGCAGCCATCAGGAGAAAATCTGCTCAATCTTCTCTTCCATCTTGCATTCTTCAGTCTCATTTGCGATGGACAGTTCCTTAATCAGTAGGCTTTTTGCCGTATCCATCATTTTTCGCTCCCCATAAGACAAATCCTTGTCTTCCTGGAGCAGGTAGAGGTCCCGCAAAACAGCTGCAACCTCGAAAACAGACCCGGTTTTTATTTTTTCCATATATTCACGATAACGTCGATTCCAGGTCTGTGCTCCAATTTCGACATCCTTTTCCTGCAGAATATCAAAAACATCATTTACCTCTTTGGGGGAAATTATGCTTCGCAGGCCGACGTTTTTACTTGTAGCTGTCGGGATCATGATCACCATATTATTCTTCAGGATTTTCATGACATAAAAAGACTGTTCACATTCACCGATCCTTCTGTGCTCAATTGACTCGATAACCCCTACACCGTGCGCTGGATATACTGCCATTTGTCCTACATCAAACACAATTTCTCTCCTTCATGTCAAAATTACATTACTTTTCATTATAAAAAAGTTCAAAACTAGCGGTGCACCAGGTATTTTGATGCATTTTTGTGAAATAAAAAAAGATCATAACATATTATTTCAAAAAACTCAATGTTTGCTTTTAATACCCACCGCACAAACATAAATTGACAGGAAATTCTGAAAAATGATGTGTCATTCCTTCCGGTTAATTACCGTCATTGCTGCCGTTATTCCCTGCTGCAGAAGAATCCTTATGCCCTCGGATACAACAGACATATTCTGCTCAAGCACCTCCTTCTCAGCAGAATCAAACTTGGCCAAAACATATTTCTCAGGTAAAAGAGGAGAAGGAGGCCGCCCTATGCCGACTTTTATCCTCGGAAAATTCTTTGTGCCGAGATGATCTGATATCGAACGGATACCCTTGTGTCCGCCATCTCCGCCACCTGAAACTATCTTTAAGCGGCCAAACTCAATATCCAGGTCGTCATGAATGATAATAATCTTGTCGGGCTGCAGTTTATAAAAATGTGCCGCCTGTGCTACAGCCGTACCACTTAAATTCATAAATGTTTGAGGTTTCAGCAGGATTACCGACATATCCCACATAACTGCTTTTGCAACTGCAGCCTTCCACCTGGAATCTGTAAAAGTCAGATTATTTTTTTCGGCAAGATAATCAACTATCATGAAACCGACATTATGCCGTGTACCGGCATACTGCTGACCTGGATTTCCGAGGCCTACGATCAAATGCATTACAAAATAACCCTGTCAGATATTCTCAATTGTTAAAAATAACGATTTGCTCGACTGCAAAACAAAGGGCCGGGAAAAAGTGCTGCTGTTTCCCGGCCCATTATATTCTTGCAAAAAAAGAAGGGAGCCCAATTACTCCTCTGCAGCCGCGGCCGGCTCCTCACCTTCTTCGGCCTCTGCACCTTCTTCGGCCTCTGCAGCTTCCTCCTCTTCGACTTCCTCTTCAACGGCCTTGGGAGCAACAACAGAGACACAGACTTTGTCCAGCTCTTCTTCGAGTGTTACATTTTCCGGGATTGCCAGATCAGCGCAGGTAATTCCATGACTGGTCAATTCCAGGGGAGTCACGTCTACTGTTATATCATCAGGAATGGCAAGCGGCATACCTTTTATCTTTATCGTGTGTGCCATAATGTTCAGGATGCCGCCCATATCAACACCTTTAGCTGTACCTGTATACACAACCGGGACATCCAGGATGATTTCCTTGTCCAGGTCGATCTCGAAAAAATCCACGTGCAGGACAGAATCTGTAATGGGATCCGTCTGGATATCTTTAATCAGCACATGATGTTTTTTCTTTCCTTTTTCACCTTCAATATCGAGGCTCACCACCACGTTATGACCATGAAGCTGCAAGAGATCTTTTGTCAGAGTTTTAGTCTCCATGGCAAGGGCTATGGGTTCTGATTTCTTCCCATACAGTACAGCGGGGGCATATCCGCTCCGCCGTAATCGATGGGCCGCTCCTTTGCCAAAATCCTGCCTCACCGCGGCAGTCATATCCTGCTGTATCATTTTTTGTTTCCTCCTTAAACAAGATAGCCGGAAATATTACAACAACCATCCAGTCGTTGATCTCCCGGTCAATTTTATTTTAATTACAGATAATTTCTCTTCTTCTTTTATAACTGTTCAAACAAACAGTGAACTCACCGAATCTTCCGAGTGAATGCGGCGAATGGCCTCACCTAAAAGATGCGATACTGAAAGCACCTTGATCTTATCGCATTCTTCTGCTTTACCGCGCAGAGGAATACTGTTTGTCACTACGAGGGACTTGATCACCGAGGCTTCAAGCCGCTCAATGGCTGGACCCGAAAGCACTCCATGGGAACAGCAGGCATGTACTTCAACTGCACCGGCCTCTTTCAGCATTGCTGCAGCATTGCAAAGAGTCCCGGCCGTATCCACCATATCATCAAGAAGTACAGCTGTCTTCCCCTCAACGTCACCAATAACATTCATTGCCTGAGACTCGTTGGGGCGGTCACGGCGCTTGTCAATAATTGCCAGGTCAGCTTTCAAGCGCTTGGCAAAAGCACGGGTTCTCTCCACCCCGCCGGCATCTGGAGATACCATGACCACGTTCTTGAAGGTCTCATTTATATACTTGAGCAAGACCGGGGCAGCATAAAGGTGGTCCACCGGAATATTAAAGAAACCCTGGATCTGGCCGGCATGAAGATCCATGGCCAGCACACGGCGTACACCGACAACCATCAGCATTTCAGCTACAACCTTGGCCGTAATCGGCACACGGGGAGCCACTTTCCTGTCCTGCCGGGCATAGCCATAGTAGGGAAGAACTGCGGTAATTCTTCTGGCAGAGGCACGCCGCAAAGCATCTACCATGATAACGAGTTCCATCAGGTGATCATTTACCGGCGTACAGGTCGGCTGAATGACAAATACATCTGTTCCACGTACATTTTCACCGATTTCCACAAAAATCTCACCATCACTGAATCTTCTCAACTCGACCTTGGACAATGAGATCTTGAGGTAATCACAAATCTCTTTCGCTAGTTCAGGGTTGGCATTTCCGGAAAATACCTTGATAATGTTAGGCATGGCTCTTTTTGTTTTTTTTATTTTATCTCTGCCGCCAAATCTTCATCACCCCTGCTCCTGAGGCAGAGTATCTTTCTGGCTGGGGCGGGAGGATTCGAACCTCCGAATGCAGGAACCAAAATCCTGTGTCTTACCGCTTGACGACGCCCCAATTG
>Ga0111162_1189_pt1 | contig 9908 bp, 9 predicted proteins | sample DeeMarSeWOR28_12_FD_80263 | JGI IMG/M metagenome (GOLD analysis project Ga0111162, IMG submission 80263) | Nitrospira bacterium SG8_35_1 | reverse complement strand
GGGTCACCCTGCATTGCTACTTCTGCAGTCTGCTGGATGGCAGGTGTGAACCGACCCTCCACGGTGCCCAGGAATACCGCTGGGTGCAGCCAAGAGAACTGTCTGATTATGCCTTTCCGGCCGGTCACCGAAAGTTGATTAATCAGCTGCAAAAATGAGCAGGGGATTAATTTTGTCCCTGTCGGGCTGGATTTTGTCTTCTTTTTTCAGTAATATTATATAAACGCACACTGGCTGGATCATTTATCGGTGGGCAAAGATTTATGCCCCGCCGGAAGCTGTTATGAAAAGCTGGCCTGGCCATTCATCAGGGGGAATGCAGAGATGCCAAGAGACATACCTGTTGGAAACGGCAAACTCCTCATCTGTTTCGATCAGCACTACAACATCCGTGACCTTTATTTTCCTCATGTCGGGCAGGAAAACCACGTGCAGGGCGAATATTGCCGCCTCGGCATCTGGGTCGATAACCACTTTTCCTGGATTGGTGAAGACTGGAAACTGGACCTGGGCTATGAGGAAGACACAATGGTAACCCGTGTGTCCCTGTACCATAAGAACCTGGGCCTCCTGCTTATGTGCCGCGATGTCGTAGACTTTCATGAAAACGTCTATGTGCGGGAAATCGTTTTAGAGAATATGGCGCCTCAGGAACGCCATATCCGCCTCTTTCTCAGCCACAACCTGGACATATCAGGCAACAGTGTTGGAGATACTGCCGCCTTCGATCCCCAGACCGGGGGCATTATCCATTATAAAGGATCACGCTATTTTCTGATTGGCGGCAGGACTGAAAATAATCCCGGCCTGGACCAGTTTGCCGTGGGGCAGAAAAACATTAACGGCAAGGAAGGAACTTACATTGACGCTGAAGACGGCCATCTGTCCGGAAATACCATTGCCCAGGGATCTGTTGATTCTGTTATCGGCCTGCATTTCGACATAAAGGGAATGTCCCGGGGAAAAGGCTTTTACTGGCTTGCTGCCGGAGAAAACTGGAATGATGTGCGCCGCCTGGACCAACGCGTTAAATCAAGGGATCCTGCCTCGTTCATTACGAGAACTTCTGACTACTGGCACCTCTGGGTCCATAAAGAGGCACTGTCTCTTGAGATGCTGCCGCCTGCTGTTGCCAAGCTCTACCGGAGGAGTCTGCTGGTTCTCAACACCCAGATAGATTCCCAGGGTGGAATTCTGGCTGCAAACGATTCCGACGTTGTCATGTTCAACCGTGACACCTATTCCTATATCTGGCCGCGGGATGGTGCGCTTGTCGCCAATTCCCTTGATGTTGCCGGCTACCCTGAAATTGCCCGCCGCTTTTATGAATTTTCGGCACGAACAATCAGCGGTGAAGGCTATTTTCTGCACAAATATAACCCTGACAGCACCCTGGCCTCTTCCTGGCACCCCTGGCAGGAAGACGGACAGCAGCAGCTTCCAATCCAGGAGGATGAAACCGCCCTGGTTGTCTGGGCTCTGTGGAATCATTTTGTCATTTACCGGGATATTGAATTTATCAAGCCTTTTTACCGCCCGCTTATAAAAAATGCTGCTGAATTCATGTGCAGTTACCGTGACCGGGAAACGGGATTGCCGGATGCCTCATATGACTTATGGGAAGAAAGACGCGGTATGCTCTCCTTCACAACAGGAACAGTTTTTGGCGGCCTCACGGCTGCTTCCCTTTTCTGCACGGTTTTCGGTGAAGATGACCTGGCAGATCATTATCAGCAGGTGGCCTCGGAGATACGCGATGCCGCTTCGAAGTATCTCTGGCGCCCTGAACTAAACCGTTTCTGCCGTATGGTCTCCAGAAACGGCCAGGGAAATCTCGTCTATGATGATACCTGTGATGCAAGCCTGTGGGGTCTTTTTGCCTTTGGTCTCTATGCTGCTGACGACGAACGTATACTTGCCACTATGAAAGCTTTGCGAAAAACCCTGTGGCTCAAAACCGAGGTGGGCGGCCTGGCCCGTTATGAAGGTGACTACTACCACCGGGTTGACACAAGCTTTCCAGGCAACCCCTGGTTTATCTGCACTCTCTGGCTTGCCGACCATCTGACAAGTATGGCCAGAAACGAAAAAGACCTGGAAGAGCCCCTGCACATTCTGCAATGGGTTTGACCTGGAGTCATGCCACTTTTGTTGCCTCAACCAGGAGAATTATGCGCAAGATATCTAGAATTCACCGATGTCCGGAATGCGAGCACTCAAAAGACGATATCATTCCAGGAGATGACTGGCTGGCAAAACTGTATAATAAAGCATGCGATGCCATTCACGGCATCTGCACCGTTAAATAATCAACCGGGATAATTCCATGCCACAGAAAATAGGTTTCATAGGGCTTGGCATCATGGGGCAGCCAATGGCCGCAAACATCCTTAGGGCCGGTTATGATCTCATGGTTTACAACAGGACAAAGAATAAAGCCCTGGCTCTTGCCGAGGCCGGAGGACAGGTTGCCGACACACCGGCAGAGTTGACCGATTGGGCTGATGTCATCATTCTCATGCTCACCGGGCCAGAGGCTATTGATGCGGTCATTTACGCGGAACAGGGCATCTTGTCCGCCCATCCGGCAGGTAAGGTCATTATCAATATGAGTACCGTTTCCCCGGCCTATACCAGGACTCTCAGGAACTGCCTTGAACCGGGTGGGATTGTTTTTATAGATGCCCCGGTTTCCGGCTCAAAAAAACCGGCGCTGGAGGGGACATTGATCATACTGGCAGGCGGACCGGAGCAGGCAGTAAAGGATCTTGAGCCACTTTTTCTCAGCCTTGGCCAAAAGGTTATTTATTGCGGCGAGGCCGGTCAGGGTTCAGCAATGAAAATGACGGTCAATCTTCTCCTGGCCGTGATGATGGAGGGGTTATGCGAATCCTTGAACCTGGCCCGGCAGCTGCAGCTTGATCCCGTCCTGGTGTTGAATTCCCTCCTGGCCGGACCACTCGGCTGCGGTTTGTTCAACTTAAAGGCTGACATGCTGCTGCAGAATGATTTTCCTGTGCAGTTTCCCCTGAAGCATATGACAAAGGATTTGCGTTTTGTGCTGCAGACCGCTGATGAATGCGGAGCTGCCGCACCTGCAGCCTTTGCCGTCTTTCAGCTTTACCGGCAGGGGGTAGCTCAGGGCTTAGGTGATCTGGACTTTGCCGCTGTCAAGAAAACCCTGGAAGGTTTGAGCGACGGCCATAATCTTTAACTGGAATATTTATTATGCAAAACGATTCCTACAGCGCCCTGGTTGTTGAAGAAATCGGACCAAACAGCTATTCCAGAGAGATTCGCTCAAAAAACATTGCAGAACTGCCGGACGGTGATCTGCTCGTCAGGGTGCACTACTCCTCTCTCAACTACAAAGATGCCCTGTCGGCTTCAGGTAATCGTGGTGTTACCAGAAAGTACCCGCATGTTCCGGGTATAGATGCTGCCGGAGTTGTTGAGGAGAGCAGCAACCCGGGATTTAAACCTGGAGACAAGGTAATTGCCTCAGGCTTTGACATCGGCATGAATACGCCTGGGGGGTTTGGATGATCTATGGTACCGCCGGTTTTACCGCGGCCCAATCTGTTGAACGGCTGGTAAGCTTTCCCGTAGTACCCGAAAAGGGGAAAATCCTGGTCACCGGCGCAACCGGCGGTGTCGGGTCCATTGCCATCGCCTTATTGGCACATTTAAACTACAGGGTATGCGCAGTCAGCGGCAAACCTGAAGCTGAAGAATTTCTTGCCCGCCTGGGAGCAGCAGAAACCATCACACGGCAGCAGGCCACTGACTCCTCCGGCAAACTTTTACTGAAAGAAAAATGGGCCGGGGTCGTCGATACTGTCGGCGGCGAAATCCTTGCTACCGCTATAAAATCAACGGCCTATGGCGGCGCTGTAACATGCTGCGGCAATGTGGCTTCACCCGACCTGCTGCTGACTGTCTACCCATTTATATTGCGCTCCGTTTCATTGTTGGGTATAGATTCAGCAAAGTGTCCCTTACATTACAGAGATAAAATTTGGCAAAGACTTGCCGGAGAGTGGTCTATTGAAAACCTCGAATCGCTTGCTACGGAATGCAGGCTTGCAGAGCTCCCCGGTTTTATTGAGCGCATGCTGCAGGGCCGCCAAACAGGCCGCGTGATTGTGAACCTGCTTTAATTGGATATGAGGGGACAGCAATTTGTCCTATACCTGTAAACTAAGAAAGGAGGTGCAAAATGTCCGGAAGTGTTTATAAAATGATCGAATTGGTCGGCACAAGCGAAAATTCCTGGGAAGAGGCAGCAAAAAATGCTGTGGAAACAGCTGGCAAAAGCCTGAAGGATCTTCGGGTCGCAGAAATAAAAACGCTTGATATGCGTATCGAGAACAACAAGGTTGTCGCCTTCAGGGCTAAGGTAAGTCTTTCCTTCAAGTATCATACTGATTAATCTTATTAGGTCATCATTTCCGGGGAAACCACGGAAATCAGGTTTCCCCGGAAAATTTCTTTACAGATTCTCGGCACATTCCTTTCATTACATTCCCTTCCTGCCCCAAAATTTTATTCTGCGGATAAATTCTAATTTTTAACATGACGCCGGCAATGCCAGAAGACAGGACCGCAAAGGCAAATCATATGGAAGGCTGACCAGGGCGAATTTTTTGTTGCGGGTTGCAGTCTGAGTTGTGATAGTATTTGCATGACTTCACATCCCACGAAAAAACAGGCCTGGTTCGGCTGGTGTATGTACGATTGGGCCAATTCAGCCTTTGCCACGGTAATCCTCTCTGCCGTTCTGCCCGTCTACTTTGTTGCTCTGGTGCCGGAAGAAGGAGCCCGAATAACCATCGCGGGTTTCAGCCGCACCTTTCGGGCTACGGCCCTGTGGGGATATGCGGTATCCTGCTCAATGCTTATTGTGGCAGTATCCTCACCCTATCTTGGAAATATTGCCGACAGGTTAAGCCTGCATCGGCGATTTCTTTTTGCCTGCTGTCTCACGGGCGCCCTCGCCACCGCTCTTCTCTTTTTCGCCACTCCTGGCAGATACTTACTGGCCGCGCTTCTTTTTATTATTGCCAATATAAGTTTTGCCGGAGGCAATGTTTTTTACAATGCTTTTCTCCCCAAACTTGCCGGGGTCCATGAACTGGACCGCTTGTCCTCACGGGGCTTTGCCTATGGATATATAGGGGGAGGTTTGGCCCTGCTCCTGGTCTTTGGCATGATCCAGGGATATTCCTTTTTGGGTTTTGCAGATAAGGGGGCGGCAAGCCGGGCAGGTTTTTTACTGACTGGATTCTGGTGGCTCCTCTTTGCAGCTCCCACCTATGTTTATGTCCGAATTGCAGCAAGTCCCATCATGCCTGATAGTCTGCACAGAGGGATTCGCGGCTACTTCAGAATTTTTTCTGAAATTAAGAAGTACCCGGCCCTGCTCCTCTTCCTAATCGCCTTTCTCTTTTATAATGACGGCATCCAGACCATTATCGTCGTTGCTGCGATTTTTGCCCGTGAAGAACTTGGACTCTCCCAGGCAACCATACTCTCCTGTTTTCTGATGATCCAATTCGTGGCTATGCCTGGCACCTTGCTCTTTGGCCGCCTGGCTGAGGCATTTGGGGCCAAACGTTCATTATACCTGGCCCTGTTTCTTTTTATCCTTGTTACCATTTACGCCTATTTTATGAACAAGGCCTGGGAGTTCTGGCTGCTGGGTTTTGTCATAGCAATAATCCTGGGCGGCAGTCAGGCTGTTAGCCGCTCCTTTTTTTCAAGCCTCATCCCGGAAGGCAAGCATGCAGAATTTTTCGGCTTTTATGCCATCAGCGCAAAATTCGCCTCGGTCTTCGGGCCTCTGTTATTTGCCGTAATTGTCGATGTAACAGGTTCAGCCCGCCTTTCCATCCTGGCGCTTACCTTTTTCTTTGTTACCGGCATGCTGCTGCTCACCCGGGTAAAAACACAACGCAGTATAACGGCAATTTAAGACAGTGTCGGTTAGTTAGTATTGTTATATAGTACATATCATTTGCAGCCTTAGAATTTAGGAAGGAGACAATATGCTGATAAAACAGCTGGAACTTGGCGCTGACAAGGTGTTCTGTTATATCCTGGCCTGTGAGGAAACCTGGGAGGCAGTGATTATCGATCCGGGCGGTGAAGAGGAGCGGCTGCTGGCAGTAATACATGAACTTGGGCTAAAACCCCTTTTTATTATCAACACCCACTGCCATCCTGATCATACCAGCGGCAATGACGTTATCAGGGAGGCAACCGGCGCTTCTATTGTCAGGCATGAAGCTGACGAACTTCTTCTGCAGGACCCCGGGGCACAGGAATATTTCAGGCGCCAGGGCTTCCCCCCTTCCCCGCCGGCTGACATGACTGTCAGGGATGGCGACCGGCTTGCATTCGGAAAACAAACCCTGACCATCATCCATACACCCGGTCACTCACCGGGGTCCATCTGCATATATGCGGACGATAACCTTTTTACCGGCGATTCTCTTTTTGTCGGCGCTGCCGGCAGAGTGGATGTCCCCGGTGGGGATTTTTCAACATTGATTACCTCCCTTGCCGAGAAAATCGCTGCTCTTCCGGATGCAACGAAAATCTGGCCCGGCCATGATTATGGTGACTCCAAAACAAGCACAGTGGCCAGGGAGAAAAAAGAAAACCCCTACCTGGGGGGTGAATGGTAGGCTGATTTTTTTATTTTGGAGCTGTTCCATGACATACAGACATTTCTTTTCTCTTGTTATTGTAACTCTTGCCTCTCTTGTTCCGGCTGCATTATGCCGGTCCGATGACATGCTGGAGCGCAACATTTCCCTGCCACCAGGATTTTCAATCAGCATTTATGCAGACAATGTCCCCAATGCCAGATCCATGGCCCTGGGCCCCAACAATATCCTCTTTGTCGGCAGCCGTAAAGCCGGCAATGTATATGCCGTAATGGATAATGACCATGACTTTATTGCCGATAAAGTCATGGTCATTGCATCAGGTCTCAATATGCCGAATGGCGTTGCTTTTCGTGACGGTGATCTTTATGTTGCCGAAGTTCACCGCATCATCAAATTTGCGGACATAGAAAAACGTCTGCCCGATCCGGGGCCACCCGAGGTTGTTTTTAGTGATCTGCCGCATGAAAAATGACACGGCTGGAAATTCATCAGGTTTGGACCGGACGGAAAACTTTACGTACCCATTGGGGCCCCCTGCAATGTATGTGAACCCGGCGGCCCTCTTTTTTCCACTATTACCCGAATGAATTTAGATGGCAGTGACTTCGAGATTTTTGCCCGTGGTGTAAGAAACAGCGTTGGTTTTGACTGGCACCCTGAAACACTTGAACTCTGGTTCACAGAAATAAACTATCGGATCGGACACCAGTACCCTTCGTATAGGGTATCGTAGCTGCAGCCCCTGTATTCCCCACCGCCTGTCACTCCAAAGGAATTATCCTCAACATGGACGCGTGGCACAAAACGAAAGTTTTCATTGAATTGCGAAGGGGTACTGCTTTTCTGCGCTGTACACCCCGATGCAAACAGGGCCAGCATAGCTGCAAGTACTGCAATTCCTGCAATCTTTCCACTGATCTCCTTCATAACCATATCCTCCCTGATATCTTCCTGAAAACATTTCAGCTGTTTTAAGAAATTTTATTGTAATTTGCGTCCAATTTGAACAGTATGAATAACAACTACTTTACCATAAACCTGTAATCCCTTTTTACAATACAGTAATTTACACTCCGTCACGACAGGTTCGCTATGGCCAACAGACTTGCCAAGGAAAAAAGCCCTTACCTCCTGCAGCATGCCGAAAACCCTGTAGACTGGTATCCCTGGTCCGATGAGGCTTTTGCCAGGGCAGCCAGTGAGGATAAACCCATATTCTTATCAATAGGGTATTCCACCTGTCACTGGTGCCATGTCATGGAACGGGAATCCTTTGAAGATGACGAGGTAGCCAGGCTGCTCAACGACACCTTTGTCTGCATCAAGGTGGACAGGGAAGAACGCCCTGATATAGACAATATCTATATGACCGTCTGTTCAATGATGACCGGCAGCGGTGGTTGGCCCTTGACCATTATTATGACAGCCGATAAAAAGCCTTTTTTTGCCGGGACCTATTTTGCCAAACATACGCAATATGGACGCATGGGCATGCTGGACATGATCCCCCGTCTTCATGACATCTGGCATAACAGACGCGAGGAGGTCCTGCAGTCTTCGGACAAAATCCTTGAATTCCTGCAGCAGCAGAACAGGATCCCCCAGGGGGGAGATCTCAATGAGGAGATCCTGCATCGTGCCTTCCATGAACTTTCCGAACGGTATGACAGCAACCATGCAGGCTTCAGTAAAGCCCCCAAGTTCCCTACACCGCACAATATCACCTTTCTCCTGCGCTACTGGAAAATGACAGCTGACGACCATGCCCTTGCCATGGCGGAACGCACCTTAACCGCCATGCGGCTGGGAGGCATATTCGATCAGGTCGGTTTTGGATTTCACCGTTACTCGACCGATGAGAGGTGGCAGCTGCCCCATTTTGAAAAAATGCTCTATGACCAGGCCCTGCTGGCAATAGCCTACCTGGAAGCCTACCAGGTAACCGGCAGTGCTCTTTTCAAACAGACCGCCCAAGAAATTTTTACCTATGTCCTGCGTGACATGACAGCACCTGAAGGCGGTTTCTTTTCAGCGGAAGATGCTGACAGTGAAGGTGTTGAAGGAAAATTTTATGTCTGGGATCTTATGGAACTCCAGGCAATCCTCAGCGCAGAAGAAACTGAATTTGTCCGGAGTGTTTATAACCTGAAACCGGAAGGCAATTTCCTTGATGAAGCAACCGGGAAACAGACAGGCGCCAATATTTTCCATCTCACCGATCCCCTTCCCGAGGCTGTCCCTGACTCCGGACAGAAGCCAGGATATTCGGCCATGATACACGAAAATATAAGAAACAAGCTTTTCAGTATCAGGGAAGAGAGAATCCACCCCCATAAGGATGACAAAATCCTCACAGACTGGAACGGTTTAATGATCGGAGCTTTAGCCCTCGGGGCCCGAATCCTTGATAATGAGACATATCTGGCGGCTGCGAAAAACGCGGCACATTTCATATTATCAGGCATGCTCAACAATGACAGGCTGATGCACCGATATCGTGACGAAGAGACTGCAGTGGATGGCATGCTGAGTGATTATGCCTATGTTGTCTGGGGGCTTCTCGAATTATATGGGGCGGACTTTGATACCGAAATCCTGGACCAGGCCATCCGCTTAAACGAACGTATGCTGGAACTCTTCTGGGATGACAGGGATGGAGGGTTCTTTCTCAGCCCGGTTGACGGTGAATCCCTGCTTATCAGGCCCAAAGAAGTTTATGACGGCGCCCTGCCTTCCGGCAACTCTATTGCCTTATACAATCTTCTGCGCCTGGAGCGTTACACGGCAAACCCTGCTCTTGGGGCCAAGGCAAAGCTTCTCATCCAGGCTTTTTCAAAAAATCTGAAGGAAGTTCCCAGCGGCTATACGCAATTTCTTTCGGGACTCTATTTTGCCCTTGCCCCACCAGCTGAGGTGGTAATCGTCGGCGATCCCGAGGCTGCGGATACCCGTGCAATGCTCTCTATCCTGAAAAGCGGGTTTTTCCCTCACATTGCCGTGCTGTTCAAAGACCCTGCCACCGGCTCGGAACCCCTTGCCGGGTTGGCGCCTTTTACCGCCAGCCAGAGTGCAATCGGCGGCATGGCCACGGCATATGTCTGTCGCAACTACAGCTGTGAATCACCTGTCACAGATGCAATACAGTTATTGGCGCTCCTGCAGAATCAAAAACCTGTCCGGAAAGGTTGACTCAACCCTTGAGAAATAAATTGTAATGCGATACATAACAAACTC
>Ga0111162_1117_pt1 | contig 9966 bp, 7 predicted proteins | sample DeeMarSeWOR28_12_FD_80263 | JGI IMG/M metagenome (GOLD analysis project Ga0111162, IMG submission 80263) | Nitrospira bacterium SG8_35_1 | reverse complement strand
CCCTTGCGATTCGGATTGTCTTCCCCCTGATCAGGGTAACTCCTGCTTCTTTCAGCAGGACGGGTTTGCCCGCTCCGCTGGGCAAACAAAAAAGAAAGGCAGAGTTACCTGCCTTTCTTTCTGTTATTCAGCTATATGAATGAAATTAGAAGCCGAATGGTTTCACAAAGAGGATAATTAAGGCAACAACAAGGGCGTAAATACAGAGAGACTCGATCATTGCAAGACCGATAATGAGCGTTGTAGTGATCTTACCCGAAGCTCCCGGATTTCTTGCAACACCCTCTGCTGCTTTAGCAAGACCGATACCCTGGCCGATACCTGTACCCAATGCAGCGAGTCCGATACCCAGACCACATGCGAGGGCTGCCATGCTGAAGTATCCCATCTGAGCACTATTGGCTGCACCGGCGGCAGCTTCTGCAGCAAAAGCAAAGGGAGCCATCAAGCAAACCAAAGCAAGAGTCATGAGAATTGCTGTTACAATCTTTTTCATTGTTCCTCCTTTCATAGAGTACATTTATTGATAAATATCACTTAATGTGCTTCTTCTACAGCGCCTGCAAGATAGAGGGCAGTGAGCAGTACGAAAACATATGCCTGAATCACTGATACAAGCACCCCGAGGCCGAGAATGACTGTGGGGACAACTGCCGGAGACAGGATACCGAGCAACAGTATTATTTTATGCTTTGCAAGCATGTTGCCAAAAAGCCTGACTGACAAGGTTAATGGGCGCGCAAGATGTCCGATCACTTCAATAAGAAACATGAGTATCATGAGCGGCAGGGCAGCAACTGAACGTATGGGTCCCACAAAATGTTTAATGTATCCAAGCTTGTGTGTCTTAATCCCCCAATAGTGTGTAGCAAAAAAGACAGGAAGCGCCAATGCCACAGTGGTGTTCAGATTGCCTGTTGACGCCTCTCCTCCGGGGAGCAGACCGATCAGATTACCGAAGAGAATAAAGAGGCCAAGAGTCGCCATAAGAGGGAAAAAAGTCCTGCCCATGTGCCCGATAGACGTTTCGGCCATATCAAGGAAAAACTCCATGATTACCTCGACAAAATTCTGAACGCCAGTGGGGACCATTTTCATTGAGGACTTTGCAAGCACTGCAAGAACGACAATAATAGCTGTTGCAATCCAGGAAAACCCCACGTAGGGAGGTATGCCTGCCTCAGCCAATTTATTTACCGGAAATAATAATGGTGCTTCCATGAATTTTCCTCAAAAAAATGAACCTAATGATAATCCAGCCCCAAAGTGAATGTCAAGCATCAAATTTGGTAATTTAAATTTCTTATACTCATTGGATTTTAGGCGGGAAAAAAGTAAAGAAGGCCTGGCAGTGAACCAGACCTTCTCTTATTAATCCGGCAGCGACTTACTTTCCCAGCGCCTCGCAGCACAAGTATCATCAGCCCTGGAGGTCTTAACTTCCGTGTTCGGAATGGGAACGGGTGTGGCCCCTCCGGTATAGCCACCGGAAATCTGTTTCTAAAAGCTTACAATAATAACATTACGAAAAAATAAAATGCAAATGTATAAAAGCTGGTGGAGGTGAACGGGATCGAACCGATGACCCCCTGCTTGCAAAGCAGGTGCTCTCCCAGCTGAGCTACACCCCCGTGTATTATTGTAAGCCTTTAAATTTTATATCTTCTGAAACAAATTTAGCAAGTCAAGCATTTATTGTCATTGTCCGGTCAAGCCGGGGAATGACATAAAAGGACAACTATTCCTTTTAGCGTATCATGGTGGGCCTAGGTAGATTTGAACTACCGACCTCACGCTTATCAGGCGTGCGCTCTAACCAACTGAGCTATAGGCCCTCACCGTAAACTCCAATACCCAATAAACAAACTACATATCAAAGAACAATAGATAGCAATTGCCTGAAAAAAGAGCAATTATTAACATACATGAAAAAAAAGGATATTGTCAATTTCAGTCCCTGAACAGGGATATTGAACTACCCGAGGCAGAACAGGCCCTTTACTATAGAATGGAAGTCCTCTCAGCCCTTGTCCATACCTGACTGCTTCTCTATTTCAGATACTGCCTCTGAAAGACCCTTGTCAGTATCCGGGATTCCTCTGGGGACTGCATTGCCTATTTCATCATTTTCAAGACCGGGATTGTCATTATATACGCTCTGTCCATAAACAGACGCTCAGCACGTGAGGACATTCTGTTCATTGTCACTCAAGCCTCCGCTGCTCGTCTCCCTCTTCAAATACCAGAATAATGCCCTCCTGACCGCTGCTGTGTTTCATATGCACTCCTCTGGCATTTATCTCTGCCCCGTTTTGCTCTATAGATCCGCTGATACTTCCCTCATCCAGGGTTTTATCAATAAAAGCATTGATGTCCTCTGATAGTGCATCATTCACGTACATACCAAGGATATTCCCCTCCTCCATGCTGAAGATCTCCAGTCCTTTTTTATTGCATTGCACAATGAGACCGTCGGGATCGACTCCCAGTACAGCCAGGGGAAGTGAATCAAGAATATTCTGCGATGCATTCAGTATCCTGTTCTGTCTCTGCAGGTCAGCAGTTCGCTCGGCAACGAGCTTTTCAAGGTTTTCGTTTATCCCCGTCAGTTCGCTGTTTTTGATCTCCAACTCCTTCGTAAGTGTGATATTCTTCTCTTTCGCAAAATAATATTCCAGCGCAGTTGATATGTTGACCTTCAGTTCATCATCGTTCCATGGTTTTGGTATAAATTTGTATATCTTGCCTTCATTAATGGCCTCCACGATGGCAACAGTGTTAGCATATCCGGAGAGTACGATCCGAACGGTGTGGGGCCACCCGTCACAGACCTTCTTCAGGAAATCAACGCCATTCATTTTGGGCATGCGATAATCGGAAATAATGAGTTGCACCCGCTCAGTACTGCCAAGAATTTCCAGACCCTCTTCTCCTGATGAGGCAGTAAGAATTTCATAATCGCTGTCAAGAAAGAGCCGCTCAAGGGACCTGAGGACGTTCACTTCATCGTCCACGCAGAGTATTTTGACATCCTCATCCATCTTTATTACCCTGCACTACGGGAATTTTAATACTGAATATTGTGCCCTTACCCAGTTCACTCTCCACATGCAATTCCCCGTTGTGTTTTTTGATAATGTCATAGGTAATGCTCAATCCCAGTCCTGTACCCTTGCCAACAGGCTTTGTAGTAAAAAAGGGTTCAAATATCCTGTTCAGCCTGTCCTCTGGAATTCCCTCCCCGGTATCTGATATGGATACATTCACATATCCGTTGCCGTTCCATGTCTTTATCCTGATTTCACCCTGATCATCTATTGCCTCCGATGCATTAATGAGGATATTCATAAATACCTGATTAAGCTGCTGGGGATAACATTTGGTCAGAGGGAGTTCACCGTATTCCTTATACACTTCTGATTTGTATTTCAGTTCGTTCCAGACGATGTTCAGGGTGCTTTCCATGCATTCGTTAATGTCAGCGGCCTTATACTCCGCCTCATCAACGCGGGAAAAACTCTTGAGATTATGAACGATCTTCTTGACCCGCTCAGTTCCATCGAGGGATTCCTCAATAAGCTGGTTTATATCTCCGAGAATAAAATCAAGTTTTATTTTTTTTCGTAATTCTCCCAGTTGTTTTTCCACTTCCGGCAACCCGAGTGCTGTCATGGCTTCGCTCTGGGCCTGGACAAAATCCATAATCTTTTTTACGTATGTGCCAAGAGAGCCAATGTTGCTCTTAATAAAGCTCATAGGATTGTTTATCTCGTGGGCTACTCCGGCGGCAAGCTGGCCGATGGAGGCCATCTTTTCCCTCTGCAGCATCTGGGAGTGGGTTGATTTCAGTTCATCGTAGGCAGCTTTCAACTCGCCGTTCTTTACATCGAGAACGTGCATCATGTTATTGAACTGCTCACCAATCTGGTAACTCGGGTCTGCTGTTGCAGTCTTGAAGACTGAACACTCGGAGCAGTTGCCGTATTTCCGGGCAAAGGCCCCCTGTACTACCCCCCCGCAGTACGTACCGGCTATCTGCCAGCATCTCAGGGGGCCCTCTCCGTAACAGACACAGTCAGTCTTTCCGCACTTCTTTTCCTCATAACACGTTATAAGATGGGGGTTGCTGAACCGTATATCACAGTCTGTATTCTTTGTCACCTCCTGGATAAGGACTGACACTTCTTCCAGGGCAGCCTGGAGTTTCTTCCGGTTTTCATCTATGACCCTGTTCGTCTTCTCCAGTTCTTCTGTCATCTGCCTGATCTCTGTATTGTCATGGAGGGTGATGACCTGCCCGGAAAATTTCAACTCGCTGTCCTCAAAGGGATACTTGCTCATCAGCAAAAATCGATCTGTTGGTTCATGAAACATTTCCATCTGGTCATTCAGTTTTCTCTGTGCAGACAGCCCATGCTTCCTGAGAAAATCTTCCCAGTTCCTGCCTGTAATATCTTCCGGAGTCTCGCCCGAGATTATTTCAAGAGCCCTGTTATGCCTCTTGATCTCCCCTTCCTTATCGACAAGCATGACAATATCATCCACCCTGTTCATGGTAGCCTCCCACTCCCTCTTTGAGAGGGCTACATTCCTGTAAAGATCACTCAGCTTGTCATGTTCCTTCATGAGCATGCTTTGGACATACTGCAGGGAGTCCTGCAATTCCTTCTGCTCGGTAATGTCCCTTGAAACAACAAGTATGCTCCGTATGCTGCCATCAATATCAGTAATCGGAGTAAGCCGGGAATCCCACCAGATTTCTTTTCCACTCTGCGTCTCACTTTTAAAGGTAACCGCTGTATCCTGACCCGTAAGTGCTTCTTTGATTGCTTCCTCCGTTTTTTCCCTTCCCTCAACAATATGTTCAGTGAAGAGTGTACCGGCTACACTGAGGGCATCGGGATATTCGTTTATAGCCAGCCCAGCCGGATTTATATTGAGAATCTGGCCGCTTTCGGATAAATGGCAGACAGAGTCCTGAGAGCTGTCAGTAAAGGAACGGAAGTATTGTTCGTTCTCCTTCAGGCTTTCTTCTGTTACCTTCTGGGCCGTTATGTCCCGGTCCAGCCCCCGATACCCTATAAGCCTTCCGCTTTCGTTCAGCAAGGGGACCCCTGTTGTTTCAATGTATACAGTGCGGCCGTCTTTGTGGACATTACGATTGAGAAAATTATTGAAGGGACGCATATCTCCAAGGATTTGAAAGGAGTCCTTTTTCAGTTTCTCACTGTCATCGGGATGGTAAAAGTCATAGAAGTGCATCTGCAGAGTTTCCTCAACACTGTAGCCAAGTATCTTTTCAATAGCCGGACTTGAGTAGGTGTACCGTCCCTCCGTATCGATTTCCCATATCCAGTCGCCCGTCACGGCAGTAATGTCCTGAAAGCGGTTTTCCGACTCTCTGATTTTCTCTTCTGCCCTCTTCTGAGTGGTAATGTCCCGTGCACTATGGACGACCTGGAGAACCTTGCCGTCTTCACCTCTTATCGGGGATGTTTCTACCTCTACATAGACTGAGCCTCCCTGTGCATCGACGTGCTCATGCACTGCCGCTGCAAACTCCCCAGTAGCACAGGTCTCTTTCAGGGGACAGCTCTTCCCTTCGAGATAACAGGGAAGGGATAAATGGCACGATACTGCATAGCAGGATTTGCCGATGACGTCTTCGAGATTAAGACCGGCCTCTCTGAGAAAGACAGCATTGGCATTAACGATATTCAATGACCGGGCATCTATAATCATGACAGCGTCATGTATGCTGTCAAGTATGGTGTTGAGGAACTTGTTCTGTTTCTCAAGCTTTTGCTTTTGTGAAGCCAGGTCTGCTGTTACTTTATTAAATGAAGTTGTAAGTTCTCCGGTCTCATCACCGGATGTGACGCTCAGATCTACCACCCTGCCTTCCTCACCAAATGCCTTAATAGCCTTTTCCAGCCTTCTGATGGGCCTTGTAATAAGTTTGGCTATTGTCATGCCCAGGAATAAAGACAACACAAATGCCGTTAAACCTATGATGAGTATATCTGTCCTGCTGTCTGAAATTACTTCTGATATACTATTATGCCTTTCCTCTAATTCAGTAGCCTCATGTGCCTTCGCTGCAGCGGTTGCCTTCAATAATGCCTGTTCATGTTCTTCTAATTCTTCCTTCAGTTCAAAAAGTTTTGCATTCGGCATGCTCTTCAATGCATTTTTCAGCAGCAGTGCTGTATCTATAAGTTTTTTCCCAGACTCTTGTATATTTCCAAGAAAGGCCTTATCCCGGGGAATGCCTGCTACAGCATTCTCGTAGTTCGCCATGGCATTTTTATAGTGTTCAATCCCTTCCCTGATTAAATCATCTTCTGCATGGAGTGCCTCTTCACGTACACCGGTTACATTTAGTTTGCTCAGGAAGGCAAATTCATTTGTTGAAGATACAATTCTGAGTCCGGCCAGCCTCAGGTCATCAATAGCCTCCATTAGGGGAACGTTTTCTTCTGTAACCTGATGAAAATTGACGTCAAGAGATTTAATAACGCCTGTTCCCAGGGACAGGGCGGCCACTATCAGCACAAAGGAGATAAAAATATATCCGCATATAATTTTTCCCGCAATTTTCATATCCTATGCTCTCTGTCCAGCAAGGGTGCTGTCTTCTGCAGTATTAATAGTATCTCCCTTTCCTTCAATGACTATGAGAATTGTTACGGTAAAGACCGCGCCCTGTCCTTTGTTCCTTCTGTTTCCTCCGGACACCGCGGCCTGCCGACCTTTTTGGCTTCAATATACCTGCTGAATCATTCCCCTATCCTGAATGATGGAAAGGTTCATATATGCCCAGGATGCAAGACACCGCGCAATACATATATTCCTATCGGTATATGTATTTCTTTCCTTTAGATGGGGGATTCCGGGTTATTTCCGGTCAAAGGTTCGGAGCCAGCTCGTATATTTCTCAGGAGGATCAACCACCATGAGGCCGAGCAAAAGCCCCTTTTTACCGCTTGAAGGCTTTACAAACCACCTGATCTCACCCTTCATCTCCACTGTCTCTCCTGAGGGAAGCTGAAATAAAAGGTCTATGATTTTATAGGGGAGAAAGGAATCCCCTGATTCAACAAAGGTGGTGAGATTATATCCAAGGCCCTCTTCAGAAACATTGCTGATAAGGCCTTCAAAGGCCCTGCCCCGGGAAAATATTTTTGCGTTCAAGGTGACGGGGCACCGGTTATTATTTCTTTGTTCCATTGCTCCCGTTCGATCCTGAATGGACTGTTTCTTCGAGGTCGATCTCATGCAGGAAAAAGTCTGTCACCTCGTCAACAGGTACTGGCGGGCTCAGGAGATAGCCCTGCATCTCATCGCATCCGATCTCACGGAGAAACTGAAGCTGCTCCCCTGTCTCCACGCCTTCTGCAACCACGCGGAGATTAAGGCTGTGTGCCATGGCTATCATTGCCTTCACAATGGTAGCATCCTCTTTATTTTTTGTTACATCCTGAACAAAAGAACGGTCAATTTTAACGATGTCAAGCGGAAATTTTTTAAGATAGTTAAAGGATGAATACCCTGTGCCAAAATCATCCATTGAGAGCTGCACTCCCATGCTCTTGAGCTTCTCAAGCATATTTATCGTACTCTCAGCGTCCTTCATGATCACCGTTTCTGTTATCTCAAGTTCAAGGGAGGCCGGGGGAAGACCGGAATCATCAAGGACCTTTTCAACAACCTGGATCAGGCTTGAATGTTTAAACTGTTCTCCTGATATATTTAATGATACAGCCATGTGGGTATCTGACTTCCCTCCCTGCTGCCATGTCCAGTTCTGTTTGCAGGCAGTATTCAGTACCCACTCGCCTATGGGTATGATAAGGCCGGTGTCTTCCGCAAGGGGGATAAATTTTCCAGGGGGAAAGAGGCCCAGTTCAGGGTGCTGCCATCTGATAAGGGCCTCAGTGGCAACAACCCTGTTGGTGGCCAGCTCCATACGGGGCTGGTAATACAGCAGCAGTTCCTGATGCTCTATGGCCTTTCGAAGGCTGTTCTCCATCATAAGCCTCTCAAAGGCAGAGGCATTCATGGATTGCTTGTAAAACTGAAAATTGTTTTTTCCCTGTTCCTTTGCATGATACATCGCAGTATCGGCATTTCTGAGGAGATGATCTGCGTCCTCTCCATCTAAAGGATAAATAGCTATCCCGATACTTCCTGATATGTACACCTCATGGCCTTCAATAAGAAAAGGGTGTGTAATACTTGTAAGGACACGCTGGGCTACTTTAGCTGCTGACTCCGCTGACTCTATTTCAGAGAGAAGGATGGTAAATTCGTCTCCTCCTAGACGGGCCACGGTGTTACTGACGGAATTCAGAGCTGGTCGAGAAACAGTGTCAGATGTGCGGAGGCATTTTATTATCCTATCGCTTATGCCCTGCAGCAGCAGGTCGCCGGCTCGATGCTCAAAGGTGTCATTGATACGCTTGAAGTTATCAAGATCCAGAAAGAGCACCGCAAGATTTGAACTGTTCCGTTCCCCATGGGCAAGGGCCTGTTTGAGCCGGTCATTGAAGAGGGTACGGTTCGGGAGATTGGTAAGGCTGTCATAATAGGCCATATGGAGTATTCGGTCTTCGGCCTTTTTGTTCTTTATGGCATAACGGACTGATCGGTCAAGGAGGTAAGAGTTAATCTCGCTTTTACTCAGATAGTCGGCGGCACCGGCATTCATGGCCTCAATATCAGTTTCATTATTCCCCTGACCAGTAAGCATGATGACAGGAGTAGTGCAGTCATGGTTAATTACCTCTTTCAGAAGGTCCAGGCCTGAATGCGCACCGAGATTATAATCAAAGAGAAAGACATCGTATTGTTTGCTGCCTATCAGTTCAAGCGCATCCTCGTAGGAAGATGCCCATTCCAGTTCATACTCCCGCTCCTCAACCTCTGCAAGGAGTTCCTTTGTAACAATATAATCATCTTCGTCATCATCAACAAGGAAAATTTTGATTTTATCTTTATTCATTCTTATTCAGTTCGTATTATTCAGTTTTGCGGAAGCTGGACGATCTGAAACCAGTACTGGGCCAGATTCGATATGACAAAAACCAGCCCCTCAAAAGACACCGGCTTTGTGATAAAGGAATTGACCCCCAGATCGTAGGTACGGTAAATGTCTTCCTCAGCCTTTGAGGTCGTGAGCACAACAATGGGTATCTGCCTGAGGTCCGGGTCTGCCTTAATCTCCCGCAGCGCCTCCCTGCCGTCCTTCCTTGGCATATTCAGATCAAGGAGTATCAGTCCCGGCCTGGGGGAGTCGGCAGGATCTTCGAATTTTCCCCGACGGTAAAGATAGTCGATCAGCTCCTCACCGTCAACAACAAAGCGCATCTCATTTGTCAATCGTGATTCTTCAAGGGCCTCCTTTGTCATTATGCGGTCATCTTCATCGTCATCAGCCATGAGGATAGTTATTGACTGTTTTTTATGATCCATCTGCACCTCCTTTAATATGTTTCACCGGCAGGGTTACGATAAATGATGCACCCTTTCCGGGTGAGCTTTTCGCAATAATTCATAGTGCTGTCTGCCATGCAGCTACACATATAGTGAGTAAAAAAATTATCTGAACTGCCCGGTCCTTAAAAAACAATGTCTTCCCCCTCTTTTGCATTAAGCTACTGGGATTCATACAGTTAGACTGTATGAATATAGCCGCTTATGTACCGTTACAGATATATGTATAGATAATCGGATAAGCTACTGTGAATCTTTAGGAAAATGAGCTGTCTCCTGTTCTGTTTGTCAATAAGAAAACGTATGCGACTGAGAGGTCTTAGATTTCTCCCTTTGGTCGGAATGCCCCTCATTTTAAAAGACATTTTTTTAAAGTGAGAAGGCAACTTGAGAGATCAGGAGGCGGCTGGTGCGCAAAACTCAATGTCCATTCAATCAGACCGGGTTGGTATCTTCCTGCTTTACAGGAAG
>Ga0111162_1066_pt1 | contig 10038 bp, 5 predicted proteins | sample DeeMarSeWOR28_12_FD_80263 | JGI IMG/M metagenome (GOLD analysis project Ga0111162, IMG submission 80263) | Nitrospira bacterium SG8_35_1 | reverse complement strand
AAAATCCGGCTGATGCAGACGGTGTTCCTTACGAGGACCAGAATACCTGGCTGGCTGCAACCGGGATAGATTATGCCATCAAGCCCGGGGTTACGAATATGTATCTGCGCCTGGAACGGGGGGTTTATCCGCGGGGTTCCTTTACATCTGAACTTTTCACCGGGACTGATATGAGCGTCGGCCTGACACACAGGTTCTATTCCTGGTACAAGTTCAAGGCATACGTGGGAGTAACCCTCAATGAATATAACACTACACGGGATGATGAAGATTTCAGGGCAGGGCTCGTGTTGGAGTACCTGATCCATCGGCGCTGGACCCTTGGCATCGGCTATGATTATTACCGGCGCAACTCCAACGAACCCGGAGAAAGCTGGACCAGTAACCGCGGCATGATTACAGTAACCTGGCGGTATTAGGGCAGGGCAAAAGGCGTACGGCGCAAGGCACAGGGCGTATGGCGCAAAAACCAAGGATAAAAGGATAAGAAGTGCAACCCTGGAGGAGAATTGGCAGTGGTTGGAAAGACATAGGCTAAAAATTTTGTAATTGTTTGTTATCAAGCCTTGCGTCCTGCGCCTTGCGCCGTACTGTCTTCATCTTCTTGTATTTCTTGCCAAAAAGTAATTAAAACTGGTAAGGTTCCCTGCTAAAGCTTTGGGGACCTTGTTTTTTATGGATAAAAAAATTGTAAAACTAAAGATCCTTTTTGTCCTGCTGGCAGGGCTGTTTCTGCTGATCGGTTGCGGCGGCCCTCGAGCAACGGATGATATTGTCCAGATCATGGAAGTGCAGGACAGCACCGAGGTGGCAGGTATTAAAGAGATTGATAAGGACCTGATCAACCGTCTCCGTGAAACTTCAAAGGAGAAAACGCTTGGTCCCGACTTGCAGGATATAAGCGGTGAGACGTCTAAATACAGTGTTGAGGAATATCTTATAAGGTTTCAGGGTGCTTCACCGTTTGCAGAAACTGAATACCGGGTTGGCGGCGGCGATATATTGAATATCATCGTCTATGATGAACCGGACCTGACCCGCAATGGCATGCGCATTGCCAATGACGGCACCATATCGTTCCCGCTTCTTGGCAGGCTGCAGATAGACAACCTGACAATTTCGCAGATTGAAGAGCTGATTGCCCGGAAACTGGCAGAGAAGCAGCTTCTGCTCGACGCCCAGGTGTCGGTTCTGGTCGACCAGTATGGCAGCAAGAAATACAAAGTGCTGGGTGAAGTGCGCAGGCCGGGCAGTTATTCATTGAAAGCGGATGAGCATTTAATCGATGCCATCTCCAATGCCGGTGGCGTAAACCCTGATACAGCAGGAAAAGAGGTTGTGGTTGTCCGCACTGTAAAGGTGCAGAAAAAAAATGCCAGGAAGGATCCTGCAACTGGAGAGAACAAGACTGTTTCAGGCTGGGGCAGGACGCCTGATTTTGGCAGCACGCGGCCTGAGGAATCCCGGTCCGTTAAAGTGGTGATCAGTGTTGATCTTGAAAAACTGCTGCGGGGCAATGACCTTGTTTCAAATATGACCCTGCAGAACAACGACGTTATATACCTGCCCGAAGCGGAGTTTTTCTATATCATGGGTGAGGTGAAAAAACCCGGTTCCTATAAGTTCACCCAGGAAGACCTTACACTGGTCGGCGCCATCGGCACTGCCGGGGGTTTTACCAACATTGCAGCCCGCAAAAAGACACGAATTATCCGGGTGGAAAACGGGGTGGAAAAGATAATAACCGTGAATGTCGATGCGATAACCTCTGCCGGTCGCAAGATCCAGGATGTGCGCATCAAGCCGGATGATATAATTATTGTGCCGCAGAGTTTTTTTTAGAAGAACAGGATTCAAGGATTCTAGGGATCAAGGTGTCAAGGGTAAAAGATTTTTATAGGGCCCATCCGGCTATATAAAAATAATGTGAGCTGGCAGAAATCAGTTATTAGTTTTTAATTTTGATTTTTTATTTTAAGGTTTCAATATTTTAAATTAATTTTTCTACTTGAACCCTTGAACCCTTGAACCCTTTAACAACTATTTCTCTATGGACGTTTTCAGATACGATACCCAGGAAATACAGGAAGAGCCGCAGATTGATGTGCGGCATTACCTGAGGGTTGTACACAAGCGGCGCTGGACCATTATTGCAACCTTCGTCATTGTGCTTCTGACGGTGGCCATTAATGTATTCACCGAGGAGCCCCTGTATCAGGCCAACGCCCGGATGATCATTGAGAAGTCCAATCCCAATATTGTCTCAATCCAGGAGGTTATGGCCATTGACACCTGGGATCCTGACTACAAGGAGACGCAGTACAAGATCATTGAGAGTCGTTCAGTGGCCCGCAGGGTTATTAAAAAGTTAAACCTTGCCGAAAGCGAGGAGTTTAATCCCGCACCTAAAACCGGCGTTATCGTAAGTTTGAAAAGCTCGATACGCGGCATGCTGAGCAGCCTGAAGAAGGCAGTTAAAGGGCTCATCAAAACAGAACCAAAAGTTGCACAGAAGCCGGGGCTCATGAGCGATGAGGAAGAACGGCTGCCGGATTCAGGTTTGGTCAGTGCCTTTATCGGCAGGATATCCGTGTCGCCGGTCAGGGACAGCCGGCTCGTTGATATAGGCTTTACCGCCCGGGATCCTGAGGTGGCGGTCCGTACTGTAAACGCCCTGGCCCAGGCATATATTGATCACAACATGGAACTGCGCCTTGGTACCATACAGGATGCCATGGCCTGGATGAATGAGCGCATTGAAGAGGAGCGCCGGAAGGTTGAGGCTTCGGAAAGAAAGCTGCAGGAATATCGGGAGCAGGAAGGAATTGTAACCGAATTTTCCGGCGAGGTGGAAACCGTTACGGCCCAGAAACTGGCCCAACTGAACAGCCAGGTGGTGCAGGCAGAGTCTTCCAGGGTTGAAGCGGAGACCAGGTATAAACAGGCGCTGCAGCTGAAAGACAACCCGCTGATCCTGGATTCCATCCCAGAAGTACTGAGCAACTCCTTAATCCAGAGTATCAAGAAAAGCGAGGTTGAACTCTACAACCGCATATCCGAACTGTCGGGCAAGTATGGCAAGGAACACCCCAAGATGAAGGCCGCCAATTCAGAGCTTGGATCCCTGCAGAAAAGAAAAACATCTGAAATTAACCGGATTATTGACTCGCTGCGTAACGAATTTGAAGTGGCGCAGGCCCGTGAAGCATCCCTGAAAGCAGCCCTGGAGAGACAGAAGCAGGAGTCCCTTGAACTGAACAAGAAGGCCATTGAGTACAGCGTGTTAAAGCGTGAAGCTGAGGGAGCCCGGGAGCTTTATGACCTGCTGATCAGGCGGTTCAAGGAAACATCCGTAACCGAGGAGATTGATGCCGGCAATATCCGCATCATTGACAGGGCCGAGTATGCCTACCAGGTGAGCCCGAACACCAGGAGAGATATGCGGCTGGCTGCTGTTATCGGGTTGATGCTCGGACTGGGTCTTGCCTTTTTTATCGAGTACCTGGATAACACGATAAAAAGCCCTGAAGAAGTTGAGCCCTATTTCAAGGTCCCCCTGCTGGGAGTAGTGCTCGGCCATCAGGTCAAGGGCCGCCGCGAAGAAGACATGAACAAGAAAGATGAGCTGGTCACCCTGAAAGATCCGAAATCCGCCGTGAGTGAATCCTACCGGGGTATCAGGACCAGGATTTTATTTTCATCCACCGTTTCGCAGCCCAAAAGCATTTTAATTGTCAGTGCCATGGAGGGTGAAGGCAAGACCATTTCCGCAGCAAACCTGGCAGTCATAATGGCAAGAACCGGAAGCCGGGTACTGTTATTGGATTGTGACATGCGGAAACCAAGGATGAACAGCATATTCGGTCTTGAGAGGGAAAAGGGGGTCTCCAATATTCTTGTCGGTGACTGCTCGATATCTGATGCTGTGCACAAAACCGACATTGAGAACCTGAATCTGATACCCTGCGGACAGATACCGCCCAACCCTTCTGAATTGCTGGGGTCTAAAGCAATGCGGGAAATGCTTGCTACCCTTGGGCGCAGCTATGAACGTATTGTTATTGATTCACCTCCTATTACAGCTGTCACCGATGCCGTTGTGCTCTCTAAAGCAGTGGACGGGGTTGTAGTCGTACTGCAGGCTAATAAAACAGAGCGGGTGCTTGCCAAAAGGGCCATTGAGCAGATGCAGGCTGTTAACGCCCATATATTCGGCATTATTTTGAACAGGCTTGATGAAAGGATGACCAAGTACTATCACCTGTATTCCTATTTTTACAGGGATTACAGTGAGGAAAAAAACCTGGAAGAAAAATCACACCGGAAGTTCTGGAAAATGAAGGAGAAGAAACGCAAGGAAAAGGAGAGAAGAAAAACAAGTATGATAACTTAAATATCGGCCCGGAGATAGTTAAGAGAAAGAGTCAGGTTTGTTACTGAGTACCAAGTACCAAGCGCCTAGAACCCAAAGCCAATTATATCAACATGATCGACCTTCATTGCCATGTCCTGCCTGGAATAGATGACGGATCCCGGCTGCTGGAAGAAACTCTGGACATGGCCCGCACTGCAGTAAATAACAATATTGATACCATAGTTGCCACACCGCACACCCTAAACGGTTTTTTTGTCAACAATTGGGAGAATGTGGTCTCCCTGGCCGCAACAGTCCAGAAAGCATTTGACAGTGAAGATATCCCCATCATCCTCTACCCTGCAATGGAAGCCCAGGTATGCCCTGAACTTTTTGAGGCGCTCGAAAAAGGCCGGGCAGCGACCATTAATGACAATGAACGCTACCTGCTCCTGGAATTCCCTCCTTTCTCCATGCCGCCCGGCAGCCGGGATTTTATATTTAAATTAAAATTGCAGGGAATCATCCCTGTTATAGCGCATCCTGAAAGGCATCTCATTCTGCAGAATGATCTGCAGCAGTTGCATCATCTGGTCAAACTGGGTGCTCTCTGCCAGCTGACAGCCTTGAGCATCACCGGATATCTGGGTGCAGAGGTACAGAAGAGCGCTGAACAGATGATAAAAAAAGGCTTGGCACATGTCATAGCCACAGACGCCCATTCTAATGACCAGCGCATCATCGCCCTTGCCCCTGCAGTTGAAATTGCAGCTGAGATCCTGCAGGATTTTACCAGGGCAGAGAAGATGGTGACGGAAACTCCGGCTGCCATAATTGCCGGTGAGGATGTTGAGGTGGATGAACCTGACCTGGGAGAAAAGAAATGGTGGATTTTTTGAGGGATTAGGCTCAGGGCGTAAGGTTCGAGGTGCAGGGATTTAGTTTGTAAATATTAGTTTTCAGATGAAGACAAGGCATAACATGTGCAAAGAGCAGAGTTAAAGTTTTTTCCATGTGCCCTGCACCTTGTGCCTTAAGCCCGATAATAAATTTTGCCGATTATGTTTCATGGAAAGAGTCGCATTTGGCATATACCTTCTCGTTCTTATCATCAGTCCCTTGCAGTTCGGGGCGGTTCATGCATATGCCTATTCACTGGTCTTCACTATGATACTGACAGCAAGCCTTTTGCTTGCTGTGCATAATATCCGCAGGGACAGCAGGACCGGCCGCTTTTATTTTCAATATCCCCAGACCGGCCTGAACTTTCTGTTTTTTTCGTTTTTTGTATTTCTTATTCTACAGATCCTGCCGCTGCCCACATTTCTGGTTGGATTCTTATCGCCCCGGGTTCTTGAAGTTAAATCAGGGGTAACAGCATTGACCGGCAAAGGGCAAACTTTTGCTATGGCACCCTATGTCTATCCGGTACGGATGTCGCTGATGCGCTGGACTGTTTATGGTTTGTTTTTTATCGGCCTGAGCCAGGTGTTAAACTCCCGCAGGCGTATTGAGATACTTTGTTTCTGCATCCTGGCTACAGCCTGCTTTATCAGTGTTTACGGCATATATCAGGCCTATGCGGGAGATCACAGCATCTGGTGGTTTGTGGGCTACGGCAGGGATGTGCGGGGCACTTACATTAACCGCAACCATTTTGCCGGTATGATGGCAATGGCTCTGATGCTGGCCGCTGCCTATGCCAGTTCACACCGCAGTAGTTTTTTTCTGAAAAAAAATGAATCCTCCAGTCCCATGGGGAATAGAGAAAAATTGCTCTCCTCTGAACAATCTTACAGCAAAAGGACGCTTATCATTTTCTGCGGGGTTGTTATTGGTCTCGGCCTGGTGCTGTCAGCTTCCCGGGGGGGTATTATTTCTGCAGCGTTTGGGCTTTTGCTCATGGGGCTTTTGTTTGTCTACCGTGAGAGCCAGCGAAGAAACGGGCTCATAGTCCTGCTGATATTCCTTCTTGTGGGGGGTTACGGCCTGCAAGTCGGGCTCGAGCATACCTTTGTGAGGTTCCAGCCGGATCAGCTGCAATCATCCTTTGAAGGCAGGTTCCGTTATGCCCAGAAAACGATTGATGTGTTCAATGATTATAAGATTGCCGGAGCGGGTGCCGGGAACTTTCAGTATGTCTATCCACGCTACCAGGCGGTTGAGGACATGGGGCTGTTGATCGATTATGCCCATAATGACTGGGCCCAACTCCTGGCTGAGATGGGACTGGCAGGTTTGATCTTAACTCTTACGGGTATCGGTATATTTGTGTTTATTGTTGTACGGAGGTGGAAGGAAAGGAAAGATCATAAGGCAACAGCCCTCGGGGTTGTTCCGCTTGCGGTGCTTACCACAATAGGGTTGCATTCATGGTTTGATTTTAATATGCACATTCCAGCCAATGTTCTGATCCTGGGGGCTGTTATGGCAATCGGCCAGGCAGTCCTGTTCATCAGGCAGCGCAGGTCCGGCAAGAGGTTTGAGCTTGGATTCCGGCGTATCAATTACGGCACCGGTGGTTTTTTTCTGGTTGTGGTCCTGTTTCTCGTTATTGGCTGGAACATGACTTGGACGCTCAGGCATTTTGCGGCAGAGGCCTATTGCAATACTGTCCCCAACTCGACCTTCAGGAGAGACAGGAATCCTGCCGCAGCGGAGATCATGAAAGCAATCAGCTGGGACCGGTATAATGCGGAATACTGGTATAAACTGGCACAGGCCTTAAGAAGAGAGCGTTTCGGCCAGGCAGGCTATCTGGATGACATGACAGATGCCCTGGAAAAAGCACTGCTGTTAAACCCCTTTGCAGCACTTTCATACCTGGAACTTGGATGGGCCTATACCCAGAGATGGCAGGAAGAGGATTTTACTGAAAAATGGCTGCCCAAAGCAGATCAGGCCATGACCCTGGCAGGAGTTTATTCCGGGGCAAGGGACCCGGGCCTGCACCATGACCTTGGTAATTACTGGCTTAAGCGTTCGAAAACCCTTGAACCGGAATCAATGTCATGGCCAGCGGCACTGGAAAGAGCCGGGAATAATTACCAGCAGGCGCTTGACTTAGAAAAGGGGGAAAAGCGAAAAGACCTGCTGGAAGATATTCGGACAATGGTGGGGGAGTATTACCCTGATCCTGAGATTTTTGAGAAAATGGAATTGGAAGAGAAGAGCACTGAAGAAATAGATGAAGAGGCAGGGGGAAACAGTGAGGAGTGAGGAGTGAGGAGTGTTGGAGTGATGGAGATAATGGAGTGTTGGAAGTAAAAAAATTAATGGCACGGGGCCCAGGGCATAGGGTGCAGGGAAAAAAACAAGTCAGGATTTCAACGCAAAAAGTATTGACTTGTTCAAGTTGTAGTAAAATTTTTTTCTCATAACCCAGAACCCAGAACCTAGGACTCAGCAGCATGCAAGTTTAAATGACAGCCGTCCTGCCAGTTGATGTCAAGCTCCTGCATGAAGTGATCAAAGATCGGCCAGTCATCGGCTGAAATGGGCAGGCTGGAGGCATTAACAGAACATGGTATGCGGCCGTATTCGGTGCGCTGCAGCAGCATGATGGCCAGGAGAAGTGATTTTGCCGTCTGATACTGGACAGCGTTAACCCCGAACTTTTTCCAGGTTGCAGCGTGGTCTTCTGTCCAGACCATGGTTTTGGGCTTCGCCATATTTTTCTCATTCACCTGCACGGCAACCTGTTCCAGTCCGGTTATGGCATCATCTTCACCGGGGATGTAGAGCATGCTCCGGGCTTTGCTGGCATCATCCATATTGAGGATATCCATAACAGCCGGGCTCAGGCTGTAATAAAAACATCCGTTCTTCACAGCAGGTATTTCCATCAGATTCCATATATCCTCATGGCCTACAATTTTAGCAGGGACAGCTTGGCTTCCCCAGTTGACCATGCTGTCCCGGGTTCCGGGTCTGGTATCTTCCCGGGGCAGGGAGTCGATAATTTCCATGGTCGGAGAGAGCATGACTTCCTCAACAAGCGCTTCAGGGCACCAGCCCACAGCAGCTTTGCCCGAATCTACACCGTTTTCAAGCCGGTCAAATTCATAGACCGTAACGTCATAAGTACGGGTATAGTCCGGCAGATCTAAGAGAATTCTGCGTGCTACTATTTCAACCAGGCCGGGGTTTATGCCCCAGCAGAGCCAGTGAGGGTAGCGGCAATCAATTTCTGAATACGTGTAGGGCATCAGGCGGCTGAAGCGGCATTCGTCAGGATCCGGGGTGGCGCTGGCACAGGAGTCCAGATAGGCCGTATCGTAACGTGCCAGAATATTTCTGATCTTGATGTTATTGGTGCCGGAACAGAGATTAACAAAGAGGGAAGGGCGGGGTACACCCGTCATAAAGGTGTTGAGGAACTGCGGGTCAATTATGTTGCCGTTCCGGCAGGTGATGCCTGAATCCAGCAATGGAAAAAGAGAGTTGCCATCTTTGTCAATGGCAAAGATATTTTCAAAAAGGGAGAATTGCTCAGATCCTAAGGTGACAAGGCTCTTGCCGATAGTGCCTATCCCGGCAATGACCAGTGAGCGGTAGTTTTTGCAATGTATTAGTTTTGGGCCATACATTTACTTGTAAAAAAAAAATTGGCTGATAACTGTTGTTTCAAATAAATTTTAGAAAATATTACCACTAAAAAAGAAGCATTCCGTGGCCGGTTACCGGGAAGGCACAAGCAATTCCTGTTCAAGGAGTGCCATCAGTAAACTGGACGAAAAAGGCAGATTGGTCATAAATCTGTTGTGGAGTTATGCCATGGGTTTCAATGGCTGCTGCAATTTCATCCAGGTAATCGTTAACTGTGAAGACATGCAGGCGCATGAGCTGGCAGTACTGTTTGAGACGTTCTATTGAACCGGTGACAGCCTGTACAGGACACCTGCCGCCGCAATAACCGTGTACGCCGCATTTTATGCAACCCAGGTTATTTTTGTAGTCTGTGAGCCAGGATAGATCCTGCCCTGTAATATTAGGGGTCCCGTCATCGGCAACAGTGCCGATGGAATATTGCACTGGCAGGTCTGCGCAGGAATGGATTTTGCCGTCAAGGATATCATAGTTGCTGGTCAGTTCAACGCCACAGGCCGTTGATCTCCTTTTTTTACCGGAAAGCAGATAGAGGACCAGCTCATTAATGTGGGTTATGGGAAGCAGAATGCCGGACTTCAGATTTGCAACGTATTTGTCCATAATATTCTGCAGGTCCTTTTCATAGGTGTTTGCATAGCTGGAGAGTTGAACAAAGGGAGAGCCGCTTTCCACCCAATGCCAGAAGAACTGGTCAACCATTCCCCTGTCATGCAGGAAGATAAATTCATTAAAGCAGTCGAGAAGTGATTGGTCCTCGCGCAGGGTTGACCACATAAGTACTCGCCCCTGTCTGATTTTTTTGATTGCATCCAGACCTGCATGGATGCGAGCAAGGTTTGTGCCTCGCCTGATGTTTTCATGCTGCTCTCTGGTGCCGTCAATCGATACCGAATACAGCCATATGGATGCCATCATTGCAGGGTGCGACAGGACGGCCTTTTCCAGAAGTTCGCCATTGGTGTAGAGCATGTACCGTATGTTGTTGGGCAGGTTGGCTTTAGTGATATTTTCAATAAGAGTTTCAATCTTGTCGCAGGCGAGCAATGGTTCACCGCCATACAGGCAGACGGTGA
>Ga0111162_1065_pt1 | contig 10054 bp, 11 predicted proteins | sample DeeMarSeWOR28_12_FD_80263 | JGI IMG/M metagenome (GOLD analysis project Ga0111162, IMG submission 80263) | Nitrospira bacterium SG8_35_1 | reverse complement strand
GATCAAAAAAATGTCTTCTAGAACTTATGAAGAACAGTGGAGGATTATTAACCACTCCAGGCAGTTTTAAAGGTCAAGCAGGATAAGGCTGCTGGTTTTATCAAAGTGGATAACTTCTGAAATTTATATAATAAGTAAACATTTTAAAGCCCCTCCAACCGGAGGGGCTTTTTATTACCGCTGGACATTTGAACTGGCAATTATCAACATTAGATTCAAGATTTTGGCAAGTAACTATGTTGAAATTAAGAAAAATTTTAATTATTCAAAATCTACAGAACATATAAAAATCAACTTTGAGTATAATTACCTTGAATTGAATTTATATGGAGGTGAAAAATGCCCTACTATTTTAACAAGATCGTAAATATGTCTTTTGACGATGCCATTGCCAAGGTAACAGAAGAACTCAAAAAAGAGGGTTTTGGTGTTCTTACTGAGATAAATGTTCAGGAGGCATTAAAAAAGAAATTAAATGTTGATTTCAGGAAATATCGGATACTTGGAGCATGTAATCCCCTATATGCATATAAAGCTCTTCAAACTGAAGACAAAATTGGAACAATGTTGCCTTGTAATGTTATTGTCCAAGAAAGACAGGATGGATCAGTTGAAATAGCAGCTATTGATCCAATTGCTTCAATGCAAGCGGTTAAAAATGAATCATTAGGTGAAATAGCATCTATAGTGCAGTCAAAAATAAAAAAGGTAATAGAGGATGTATAAATAATGCATTTAAGCCTATCAGTATAAGTGACCATCTTTTTCTATCACCCAAAATTAACTAATCCTATGATATATGTTGAGTCAGATTTTGAGTTAATAAACCCAAAACTATTGCAAGAAATATTCCACTTAAAAAGTTACGGTACGGAGGATATGACAACTTATAAATTTCCTCATGTTTATTCTCCCTGTAAAAGCATCAACTGCGCCAGCAGAGCCACAACAGCCGTATCCGTTCGCAAAATCCGTGTGCCCAGGCTTATTGGCACAAAAGAGTGCTCAACAAACTTCTTTATCTCAAAGTCAACCCAGCCACCCTCAGGCCCGACTGCTAAAAGTGTTCTTCCTGAAATGTTTTTTCCTGCCGCCTGCTTCAGGTTCATAATGCCATCAGGATGGGCAACAAGCATCCTATGATAGTCACCGGCAATTTTAGGGATATAATCCTCGATAAATGGCCTGAAACGCTTATGTATTGTAACTTTCGGCAAACGTGTACCTTTCGCCTGCTCCAACCCCTGAACCAGAAAGGAGCGATACTGTTCATTTTTAAGAAGAGAGGCATTAAAAAAACTTTTTTCAACCCGGTTGCCATTGATCAGAAATATCCTGCCAACGCCAAGTGAGGCAACCTGGGCCAGCACTCTTTTGAGCATAATGGGTCTTACCAGTCCCAGGATAAGATCAACAGCCTGACACTCAGGATTATTATCCTGGGGCGAGAAACGTAAAACTACTTCAGCATTTTTGCCCTTGCCGCGGATTGCAAGTATCTCGCCGCTGCCGATTGGTCCGTTTATCACTCCTGCCCTGATAGTGTCCCCGGGTCTGCTGCCAAGGACTTTTATAATATGCTCGCTGCGCCTATCTTTGAGGCAAACTGTGCTGTCAGGTCTGATCTCGTTTGTTTCAAAAAGTAGCAAGTTCATTGTAATTGTTTAAGTAAGTGGTTAAATGTGTAATTTAATCTGGAAACATGCTATTAAGGCAATCTCTGTATCGATCCTTTTTTGAAACGGTCAGATGCAAGAACGAATATCGGGTATACTTATTCATGAGTATAATTATTTACAATATTTTTCAGGTCATAGGCCTGATATTATTATCTCCACTGCTTTTAGTCAAAGCAATCCTTTCCCCCAAATACGGTCGCAGAATTCTATTGAGACTGGGTTATGGCATTGAGGATCTCTCCCCAAAAATCCCTGCGAACAGAAAGAAGATCTGGCTTCATGCCCTTTCCGTCGGCGAAGTTCTTTCAGCACAGCCGCTGCTAAGGGAATTACGATCTGCTTACCCGGACATGACCATCATTTTCTCAGCCTCAACCAAAACCGGGGAAGAGCTATCCAGGCAGATTATGACCAGGGAGGTTGACCTTTTTATCCCATTCCCCCTTGATCTGTACTACATCGCCCGGAAATTCATTAACTGCATCGGGGCAGATCTTTTCATCCTGGTCGAGACTGATTTCTGGCCGAACTTTATCCATATTCTTGAAAAGCAAAAGATACCGGCGATCCTGGTCAACGGCCGTATTTCCCAGAGTTCTTTTGCACGCTATAAACGGTTCCGTTTCATTTTTCTGCCCATGTTTAAAATCTTCAAGTTCATTTCAATGCAGACAGCTGCAGATACGGACAAGATGATAGGTCTCGGTGTCGATGCCGACAGGGTAAAAGCTTTGGGGAATTTGAAATATGACGCAGTGCTTCCTGACACTGTGGGCTGGGAACAGGACCAGCGCCCCACCTCATTCTATCGTAAACAATTCGGGATATCACCTGAAAAGATTGTCTGGATAGCCGGTTCTACACATGCCGGTGAAGAGGTTGCCCTCCTGTCCGCCTACAAACGTTTATCCCTGCTTTTTCCTGACCTTTTTCTCGTTGTGGCACCCCGAAAGATTGAAAGAGGCCGCGAAATAAAGGAAATTGCCGACAGCCTCGGTTTAATTGTCCGGCAGAGAACGGCTCCCCTTCAGGATGAAGAATTTCCCGGCGCTCCCTTGCTTATCCTTGATACAATGGGTGAACTCTCGCGCATGTACAGTTTCTGTGATATTGCTTTTATAGGTGGCAGCCTGGTTCCCGACGGGGGGCATAATCCACTGGAACCTGCAGCTTTTGGCAAGCCGGTTCTCTTCGGACCTTATATGGATGACTTTACAGAAATTTCAGCAGACCTGCTGACAAACAGTGCTGCAATTGTCTGTCATGACGAAGACGAAATTTTTGAAATATTAAAGCAACTGCTTGTGGACACACCGCTCAGAAAACAGATGGGAGAAAAAGCCCAGGCACTGGTCCTGCAACACCGCGGTGTATCACAACGGCATCTTGAGATCATCGACTTTCTCATTGAAACAAAATATTAGGTCGTCTCTCATTTGATGAACACCACTTCAGTCTCTTTCCCGGGGGTAATACTTGTCTCGCCGGAACCTTTTTGTCTCATATCTGTCCCTGTTGCGTCTATCCCGATCACGGTGCATAAATTTTAAGTCCTGAAAGCGCTCAACTCCTATGGTTTCTCTTACATCCATGAGCATTTCAAAGCGCACTTTCGACAAATTCGCCCTGGCCTGCTCCAGGCTGTTGTACCGCTCCATGATCTCCTGTTTGTTCACGTCCTTTGCACCAAGAAGTAAATCCAATTCAAACCGCAGCTTCTCAATTTCATTTTTAAGATCAATCATTTTACGGCGGCTTTCGACATATTTTTCTTCCAGTATTTTCTCCTCGCTGTCAGTCAGATCCAGCTCCCGTATTATGGATTTGTCGCGCCACCATTTGCCATGCATCACCTCCTGGGCCAAAAGGGTTGACGGCAGGAAAACAACAAAAAACAACAACCCGATCCATGCATTTTTTCTTAACATCTCTTTATTCCTCCTTGGATAAATATTTCAGATTGAAAATCATCTTGAATTTCAGGCACTACAAACTGCAGAAAATCCTCATCAAAATCGACTCCATTCTCTCCGGATATCTCATATATTTCTTCAGAAAGAGGGTTTTCCACCATCTCTGAGATTTGACGCATCAGCGATTCATCCTCCAGTAAATTTTCCTGGCTCTGCATAGGGATCAAACCGGAGGGGGGCATGGCTTCCATACTCATGAAATAGAAGAAAACAAGCAGGCCGGCTGTGGCAGCTGCTCCGAAAAAAGGAAGCCAACCAGCATTATGGCTGATTCTGGCTGGCTTTTCGCTCGGCAGTCTTACTGGGCGCACAAGTGGTGGGACAGCCTGCCCGGCCTTCTTTCCGAACGCCTGCAGCCCGTCCTTGATCCGTGCAACTTTTCTTTTACAGGCCGAACATTCCCGGAGATGCTGCTGCTCTTTTCCGGAAAGATCTTGCTCATCAATAACTGCCCTGAGGATCTGCCCTTCCGGCAGGTGGTTATGGTTGTTTTCTTTCATGATATGGACTCCCTGTATTCTTCAAAAAAATCAGAATGTTCTCTCATCTTATTTAGGGCCCGGTAAAGATGCGTTTTTATAGTGCTTTCATTCTTGTCCAGTATGGCGGCAATTTCACTGATATTGCGGTGGTCCATAAAACGGAGGGTAAAAACCTCTCGCTCCATGACCGAAAGTTTATACAGCACAGCCTTTACCTGTTTCCAAAATCTTTTTTTGTCAATTCGATCATCGGAGTTATTGTTCGTGTCCGGGTCCCTGGGGACATCATCCTGTTCCTGTGCGGAACGTATCTGCAGCAGCGCCAGATATTTTCTCTTCCTGAGAAAATCATTGCACCGGTTAACCGCTATAGTGTATAGCCAGGCTCGAAAACGTTGCGAATCATTCAAGCTGTCCATTTTTCTGTAGGCCTGTTCAAATACATCCTGGGTCAGATCTTCAGCATCCATCTGCGAAAAAGTCCTGTAATAGGCCAGGCGGTAGATGTCTTCCTGGAAAATGTTCACCAGCTCCTGAAAGCTTACGCGGTTACCTCCCCGGGCTTTTTCAACCAGCGCCGTCACTTTTAAGGACATGCTTTTATTATCTTCAGTTTTCATCCTGCTGTAACATCAACCGCATATCAGACGATCGGCTGGGGATATGATGCACTACCTTCTATTTTTAAGCTCCTTGATTTGCAATTAATATAAATATCATGTTTTACGCGGTAAATGTCCAGTCAAGGATTTTTTATCTTATTGAGTATCAGGTTCACCTTAGAGTTGAAAATGATTACTTTTGCGAAGAGTACGTTTTGGAGTATAAGACGGGTCAACGGATTAAAAAGTTTACAGAGTTCAAGGTTCTGGCAACTTGATTCTGGATACTGGGAGAAAAACTAGAACCGACGACCCAGTTGCTGGCACCCAGAGCCAGGAATTAACTTCATAGCTGATAGCTGCAAATAAATGCTGAATGTTATACACAGACCATGACAGAAAATAAAGACACCAGACTCGAGCGTCTCTTCTTTTTTGGCAGACCACTCTCTCCTCTGTATAGCTTTCTCATGGCCTTCCGCAGTAATTTATACCAGAAAGGAATTTTAAAAGAGCACAGGCTTGAAACACCGGTAATCAGTGTCGGCAATCTTCTACTGGGAGGCACCGGCAAAACACCCCTTGTACATTACATTGCACGACTCCTCCTGCAGCACAACAGAAAACCCGCCATACTGAGCCGCGGCTACAAAGGTTCAGCCGGAGGTCCGGTGAACATTGTATCAAATACAACAAACATCCTACTGGATGCTGCAGAAGCAGGCGATGAACCTCGCCTTCTTGCAGAGAAACTTCCGGGCATACCGGTAATTACGGGTAAAAAACGTTACACCACGGGCCGCTTTGCCATAGATTCCCTGGGGGCAGATGTTCTTATCCTTGATGACGGCTTTCAGCATATGGCATTAAAAAGGAATTTGGACCTGGTACTTTTCAGCAGCCAGAAACTTTTGGGCAACGGCCGCGTACTGCCAGGAGGAGAACTGCGAGAACCGCTTTCAGCCTTAATGCGGGCTGATGCCTTTATTATCAGTGGCCTCAACGGAACACCGGACAACAATCTACAAGGGTTTATCCTTTTGCTGAAAGGACTATACCCGGAAAAACCTATATTCAGCAGTGTCTATGAGCCTGAAAAGATGCTGCTCAGAATATTTAAAGGAAATAGTGACACCATATCACATGCGGATGCCTGCAAAATACCGTTGTATGGATTCTGCGGCATCTCCGGGCCTGAATCATTCAAGATGACACTGGAAAAAGCCGGAATAAAACTTGCGGGATTCCAGGCGTATGAAGACCATCATGTGTATTCAGCAGACAACATCGGATCGCTTCTTCAGAGTGCGAAAAAATCTGGTGCCCATGGATTGATAACCACTGAAAAGGATCTGGTTAAATTGCGCCGCATATTTCCGCAGGAAACCCCTCTCCTGGTCCTGCCTGTGCAACTGCGCCTGGCTGAAGACTTTGACCGGTTTCTCTTAAGCCGCATTGAAAATTTTAAGGAACCGGGGGGCTAGGTTCTTGGTTCTGGTCTCTAGGCTTTTTTAAAGCACATGCAACCAGTACCTAGAAGCCGGTACCAGTATCTGCCTTTTTAGCCGGCCACTGCCTCTTAACTGTATAAAAAAACACAACACTTTCACACTGATCATGTTTTTTTTGACACACAAACCGACCTTTTCCTTTACACAACCTGCAAAAAACTAACCTAGTTATCTATTTGAAATATTTTAAATTAATTCAAAAATCATCATTCAACACCCACGACAATTCCAAATGGTATGATTTTTGCTAATTAACATATAATACACTTGTGGTTATTTTATTTTTTATAAAGAAAATATAATCTTAGGGTTTCAAAAAAATCATAATGAAAACTTTTTCTCAAATAAGCCCGTACCAGAGCACCATCAGAAAAGAGATTCACAGCAGCGGAGTTGGTCTGCATTCGGGCAGTCCTATCAACCTGACGCTCAAACCCGCAGGGGCAAATACAGGTATCCGCTTTGTTCGCAAGGACCTTGGAACCAACAACCTTGTTCCTGCCTTTATGAACCGTGTTGTTGACACTACCATGGCAACAACCATCTCTGAAGGCCATACCGCCGTAGCCACAACTGAACATCTTCTGGCGGCGATCAACGGCCTTTCCATAGATAATATTATTATCGAATTGGATGGTCCTGAAGTGCCCATTATGGATGGAAGTTCCGCCCCTTTTGTTGACCTGCTTCTTGAGGCCGGTATCCGGCAGCAGAAAAGTTATAGAAGGCTTGTGAAAATCACTCGGGAAATCTCGTTCCGCGACGGCGACAGGCTTATCAGTATATACCCTTACGACGGATTTAAGATAACAGCTGAGATAAATTTTAAACATGACACTATCCAGCGCCAGGTTTATTCTGTTGCTGTTTCGCCCCGTAATTTTGTTGCAGAAATATCCAGGGCAAGGACATTCGGGTTTCTTGAGGATGTCAAAATGCTGCAGGAAAATGGTTTGGCCCTTGGCGCTTCTCTTGAAAATGCCGTCGGCATGGACCAGAATGGTGTATTAAACAAGGAAGGCTTACGTTACAACAACGAATTCGTCCGGCATAAAATAATTGATATTATCGGAGACATGACACTTCTTGGCTGCCCTGTCCTCGGTCATATTGTCGCATACAAGTCTGGACACAGCCAGCACCTCAAGCTGATGGAAACAATTGCTGCCACTCCTGAAGCCTGGGAGTTTGTTGAACTGAAAAAGGATGGTCAGCTTTCAATACTGAACAAGGTCGTTTCCAGGACAAAGGAGGCAGGCAACCGTCTTCTGCCAGTCCTGGCGCCTGTCGCCCACAAATCACCTGTTTCTGCACGATAATTTTTTTGCACCTAAAAACTTTCCATCATCCCTTACACTGACGAAAGCCTGTTTGAAGCTGAAAACTTCAAACAGGCTTTTTTTATCTAACAATTCCTGCACCGCAAAATATCTCTCAGGCAGCACCGGGGCCTCCCATGCCTGATATCCTGCTTGCGTAATACCTGTCGGCGGAGTTTTATATGCGAGGCCGACAATCCTGTTGTAAAAAATACAGCAATAAGAAAAAATAACTGTTATCAGTCTTTAAGATGATTTAAAAGTTTTCTTTATGGAGATTAATCATGGCAGTTCATGGCAAGTTGGGCTTTATAGGCGGGGGCAGAATGGGAGAAGCCCTGATCCAGGGAATTCTCAAATCAGGCATCAGTGCAGCTGGAGATATATTGGTAAGCGATCCGGTTTCTGAAAGAAGAGCCTATCTTGCAGATACGTACAAGGTCAAAACATTTGACAGCACTGAGGATAAAAATATCTGGTCTGTTTGTTCCACCGTCATTCTGGCTGTCAAACCCCAGATAATGCAGGATATGCTCCTGGCAGCAAAAGACAAGATCAACGATTCACACCTGCTGATATCCATTGCAGCAGGCATTCCATCGTCTCTTATCGACACAACCCTTGCCGGCTGTAACTGCAGAATCATTCGGGTCATGCCCAATACCCCGGCTTTTGTCCTGGAGGCTGCATCAGCATTAAGTCCAGGCCCCCGGGCAACCCGGCAGGACATGGAGACCGCAGTCACTATTTTCAACTCCATCGGCCAAAGCATCACTCTTGACGAGAAATATTTCGATGCTGTCACAGGTTTGAGCGGCAGCGGACCTGCCTATGTCTTTACATTCATTGAGGCCCTGATCGATGCAGGCTTAAAAGTCGGATTAAACAGGTCTGATGCTGAACTCCTTGTAATGCAGACCGTTTTGGGATCTGTCAAACTTGCCATGAGCAGTAAAGAGCATCCGGCCCAATTACGGGCAATGGTTACCTCTCCTGGCGGAACGACAATTGCCGGACTACATGAACTGGAAGCAGCTGGCTTCAGCGGCATCATCATGGATGCTGTTGAAGCGGCAACTGAAAGATCCAAAGAGCTTGGAAAATGAAAATCAGAAAAGCCGGTATCATCCTGAAAAAAGGTTTCAAGAAACCCCGAAGAATAGGCGAAGAGATCATAAGCTGGCTTACCGCCAAAGGGGTTGAAACTATTGTTGACCAGGTTACCGAGGACATGGATATCCTCATAATACTTGGTGGTGACGGCACCCTGCTGCATATAGCCGACAAGGCTAGCAGGCATGAAATACCTGTCATGGGCATCAATCTCGGCGGCCTGGGCTTTCTGACGGCAGTATCTGCCAAGGAACGCTTTGAAGCATTGGATTTGCTCCTTCAGGAAAAAATGACGGTCGAAAAAAGAATGCTCCTTAAAACCAGGCTGCTTGCTAAACCAGGTGCTGATTCATCGCCGGCTAAGTATCTGTATGCACTCAATGACGTAGTTATCAGCAAGGGTGACGTCGATCAGATAGTAAAATTAAGGACCTGGTCAGACCAGGAATTTATTACTACTTACCGGGCAGACGGCCTAATATTTTCAACTCCCACGGGTTCGACGGCGTATAACCTCTCTTCCGGCGGCCCTATCGTCCAGCCCGGACTGCCCTGTATCCTTGTTACCCCTATCTGTCCATTCATGTTGGAAAGCAGGCCGGTCCTGCTTCCGCCAGGCGTAACCCTTATAACACAGCTGTCAGGAAAGGCACACAACGTTAAAGTCATTGTGGATGGACGTTTCACCTGGAAAATGGAGGAAAATTCCCGGCTTGAGGTAAAGACCGCCAGCAAGCCCCTGCTTCTTATCAGTATGCCCAAGAAAGGCTATTTCGAGATCCTGCGCAATAAACTCAACTGGGGCGGGACAGGGAATAAGATACCGAAACTGCCGAAATGAAAGAAGGATTCAAGGGGTCGAGGTCAAGGGAAAAAGTTGGGTTCTGGGCACTAGATTCCAGGTTTTGTTGTTACCCGGCACCAAGTGCCTGGCACCCAGCACCTGGTCTAACCTTGCCCCTTGTGCCATACGACCTGTACCTTTTTAAAACTTTAGGCGTGGGTAATTAGAGGCACCTGAAACTTCCCGTTTCTACTTTTTCTGCATGTGATATTTCTTCATCTTATACTGCAGCAGGCTTTTGGTGATTCCAAGGCTTTCCGCTGCCCGTGCCTGGATAAAATTTGCATTCTCAAGGGCACGTTTTATCATTTGCTCCTCCACACCGTTCATTACTTCAGGCAGGGAAAGATTGGCCGGTATAAATTTCTCAATATCCACCTGCAGTGACCAGTTTGCTTCCTTTTTACTACCCGTTACATCTGGGTGTACATCCTCTGCCCGGATGACATCGCCGCTGCTGAGGATAGCGGCCCGTTCGATGGTGTTTTCAAGTTCGCGCACATTCCCTTCCCAGGGGAGCCCCACCAGGTA
>Ga0111162_1064_pt1 | contig 10081 bp, 8 predicted proteins | sample DeeMarSeWOR28_12_FD_80263 | JGI IMG/M metagenome (GOLD analysis project Ga0111162, IMG submission 80263) | Nitrospira bacterium SG8_35_1 | reverse complement strand
TTTGCCGCCTTCGATTTTGTCCAGGGCCTTCTTGGTTTTCAAAACAGGCATGGGACAGTTCAGACCTTTGAGATCTGCAATTTCATCCGGGGTTATGGTAATATCAGCCATCGTAATTCTCCTTCTACATGTAATGTTGTTTTGGGCTTTAATTTATTTCAGTGATTTAAACAAACAGGTTTATGTTTCCGTCAAGGGCAAAGTCGAGATAGTCTGCCGCACCGCCGACTTCAACACCCTCGACAAGATCAGCCTGTGTTACGCCGGTCATTTCCAGGGTGGGTGTGCAGGCAACCATTTTAACATCCATTTCCAGGCACATTTCAACCATGTCGGGAATGGAAGGCCAATTGATCTTGCCCATCATGGATTTCATCACCATTGTACCCATTGCTGTCATACCGGGCAGCATGCCGATGATATTGGGTATGGGTACAGGTGAGGGCATGGCGGGATTACCGATAGGCGCCACTTTCAGGTTGGCATACTTATGTTTGTTGATGACATCAATACCGTAGAAGGTAAAAAATATCATGGTTTCCACATCCATGGCAGCCGCAGTCGATGCCAGGATCAACGGTGGATATGCCATGTCAAGCGCTCCCTTTGAAGCAATTATTGACATTCTTTTTGGTTTTTCTTCGCCCATAATTTTCCTCCTCAAAAATATTTAATCTGAATTATTTTATTATCTTGTTAATTGGGCCTTTACGGCTTCCATCGAAGACCGCAGGGTTTCTAAAGCTGTAATAACAGCAGAGCGCTGGGTCGGCTCAATTTGTCCTAAAAGCTGCTGGTGAAGCCCGAACATGAACTCCTCAATCTCTCTTACTTTGCGCTGGCCAATTGGGGTAAGGCTTATGAGTTTGACCCGGGCGTCGTTTGGATCGGGTGATCTCTGCACCAGTCCTTTTTTCTCAAGGTTTTCAATAATGACGGTTGCCCTGCTTTTCGCCACTTCAAGCATTCCTGCTATCTCGATACCGGTCAGATATTTGTGTCCATCGAAAAGCATGAGGCACCGTAGTTCTGCCTGGGGCATTTTAAAGGCCTTAGCTTCATGGGCAAAGCGGTCCTTGCAGCAATTGTGCACTTCGCTGATCAGTTCCTGCAGTTTGTTTGCCTGGTATTCTAAAACCCGAACATCAATTCTCGTGTTGACATCGTTCATAATGTTAACTATATTTAAAAAAGAATTATTTCTTTGTCAAGAAGAAAGTTAACAGTTGTTAATTATATGAAATAATTCCTTATTTGTAGGCATTTTTATAACATGTTGCAATTGCATGGCAAAAAAATAATCAGTTCCGGCAATATTCCTAATATTGATAATTAATCCTATAATAAAGTACATTATATGAACCATATATTTTTTTTATACTTTGGAGGTGCCAAATGGAACAGAAAAATACGGATACTGGCAGTTGGAGTCCCTACATTGCTGGAGGCTTCAGCGGGCTGGTAATTATAGTTTCCGTTCTCTGGACAGGACAGTTTTTCGGGGCCTCAACTTCATTTGTCCGTTCGGCGGGCATGCTGGGAAAGGTTGTTGGGCCGGAGAGAGTGAGACACCTTGAATACTTTATTCGGTATCTCCCCCAAATTGACTGGCAGTTGATGTTTGTGATTGGAATTTTTGTCGGATCACTCATCGCATCGGTCTGGTCCGGGTCCTTCAAATGGCAGGGAGTTCCTGACATGTGGGCCGAACGATTCGGTACCAGTCCTGTGAAAAGAGGCATTGTTGCATTTGTCGGCGGCATCATTGCCATGTTCGGTGCCAGGCTTGCAGGAGGATGCCCCAGCGGACATGGACTTTCCGGGATGATCCAACTTGCTGTAAGCGGCCTTATCGCCATGATCTTTTTCTTTGTTGGGGGCATTATCATGACCCGGCTCATATACTGTGGAGGTAACAAGTAATGCAAATGCTCATTATGGGACTCTTGACCGGCATTTTTTTCGGTTTTTTGCTGCAGAAGGCAAGGGTTGTCCGCTATGATAAACAGATAGGCGCCCTGCGCTTTCAGGATATGACCATAATAAAATTCATGATGTCGGCAATTATTGTCGGCATGGTGGGTATTCATTTTTTTGAAGTTTTCGGGCTTGTGCAGCTGATGTATAAACCAGTGGTAATCGGGGAGAATATTGCCGGCGGCATGATTTTCGGCCTGGGTTGGGGCCTGTTGGGCTACTGCCCGGGGACCCAGGGCGGTGCTCTGGGTGAGGGCCGCTGGGATGCTCTCTGGGGTATACTCGGCATGATCGTCGGAGCAGGACTTTATGCTGAGACCTTTCCCTTTCTTAGGCAAAGGGTCCTGGGGTGGGGATATTTCGGCCCGCTGACCATTCCAGAATTGATCGGCGTGAATCAGTGGCTAGTTATTTTAGTTTTTACTTCAGGCGTCATTGCCCTTTTTTTCTGGTTTGAGAAAAAAGGTCTGTAAAATGAAAACATCGTAATATTTAATTGCCTGACTTTATTAAATAGTATTTTGCACTTTGCAAAAAGCCTTCCCTGTCGAGGGAAGGCTTTTTTTGTGTGAAAAATTTTGCTTTTTCCAGGCTATTGGGACAGGGATTGCCCATGGCATCCGGTATACGGAAAAGAAGAGTTCTGAAGTAAAGCGGCAAATGTATAAAAATGGGTATAAATACCTAATAAAAGTTGATTTTAAAAAGAAGATTCTGTTAGTATTGTACTCTTGCAAAATCACAGAGAAAACTGCAGCGGTATCCTCCCTCTGTTGCCTTAACTGACAGGAGTAAGAAAATGAAAATTTCAATAAACGGAATGGCAATAACTGTCCAGGAGTCCATAACCATCCTAGAAGCGGCAGAAAGGGCTGAGATATATATTCCCACACTCTGTCATGTCAGGGGGAAAAATGGAGAAAATCCTTGTGGACTCTGTGTTGTTGAGTTGGAAGGAAATGAAACCCCTGTACGATCATGTGATACGAAGGTCTTTGAAGGCATGAACATAAGCACGGACTCGGAAACCTTAAAGAAACTGCGAAGTGAACGGTTGGCCATTCTAGCTGAAACCCATTTCGGCGACTGCAAGGCACCCTGCAATCTGACCTGTCCGGGCCAGATCAATGTGCAGGGTTATATAGGCCATGTGGCCAAGGGCCAGTACGAGGAAGCCCTGCGCCTGGTTATGGAACGCAACCCTTTTCCTTTTTCCGTGGGCAGGGTCTGTCCCCGTTTCTGCGAAACCAAATGCAGACGTGTACTGGTGGAAGAACCTATTGCAATCAACCATCTCAAGCGTTTTGTGGCTGACTGGTGTATGGCCGGAAACATTGACCTGAGAATCCCTAAAGAACCCTCTACCGGCAAAAAAGTGGCGGTTATAGGTGGCGGACCTTCCGGCCTGAGCGGGGCCTATTTCCTAACCAGGAAAGGGCACGATGTAACTGTCTTTGAAGCTGAACAGATGCTGGGTGGAATGCTGCGCTATGGATTCCCGGAATTTAAGATCCCCAAAAATGTTCTGGATTATGAAATAAATACGCTTCTGAAGCTGGGCATTACTGTCCGGACCGGTCAAAAATGGGGTGTTGATTATACTTTGCAGGATCTTAAGGACCAGGGTTTTGATGCCATTCTCATTGCAATAGGCAATCCGGTTGATAAGCCTCTTGAAATCCCGGGTCAAGACCTGCCAGGTGTTATGGGGGCGTCTGAATTCCTGAAAATGATCACCACAGGTGAAGATGTTGACTATGGCAAACGGGCTGCTGTTCTCGGTGGCAACAATATCGCCGTAGAAACAGCACGGGCCCTTGTCAGGTCAGGAGTGGAAGAGGTGAATATTATTTATCCGCGGCCGAAAGAGGAGATGCCGGCCCATGAAAGAAATATTGAAGATGCAGAACGGGAGGGCGTCAAGTTTCTGGATATGGCCTCACCGCTGGATATTGGTGCAAAAGATGGCGGACTGGCTATCGAACTTGTCCGCATGGAACTTGGAGAACCTGATAAAAGAGGCAAACGTAATCCGGTAGAGATTTCCGGCTCGAATATGCACCTGCAAGTCAATTCTGTGGTCTATTCCATGGGGAAAATGGCAACAAAAGATGGTTTTAGCGGCGGTTCTCTGGAGGAATCGCTTGAATTGACCCCTGCTGGAAACATCAATGCAAATCCCCGAACTTTTTTAACCAATCTCGAAGGGATCTATGCCGCAGGTGACACGACCAGCGGGCCCCGGTCCGTAATCCAGGCAGTAGTTGGCGGCCGGCGGGCGGCGGAAAATATCCACGCCCAGATCATGGAAGTTGAAAGAGATGCTGGTGAAAGCCGTTTTAATTTTTCCAGGGGTAAAACTCTCGACAATGTTGATCCACAGACTTTTGCCGGGATCAGTTCCAGCCCCCGGGAGAAAATGCCCCAGCGGGAACCGCAAAGTGCGATCAGTGACTATGACGAGGTCAAGCTCGGCTATGATGAGAGCATAGCCAGAAGGGAAGCTGAGCGCTGTCTTTCCTGCGGCTGTACTGCCTATGATAGATGCGATTTGAAAAGAGTGTCGATTGAAAATGGTATCAATCTCAACAAGACCGGCATGGGAGAAAAACCGCTTTACGAAAAGGACGCATCCCATCCGGCCATAACCGTTGACCTGAACAAGTGCATTTTCTGTCAGCGCTGCATGAACTCCTGCGAATACGAAGCCCTGGAGCTTTCGGCCTCGGGTTTTGATGAAAAGGGCAGGGCGGAGTCCATTACCCTGCGGTTCAATGAAAAATGCGTTTCCTGCGGCAAATGTGTTGATAACTGCTCCACCGGCGCACTTAATAAGAAAGAGCAGATTGTGCCTATGGTCAACGAAGTTATTGAAAAGGTACGGACAACCTGTCCATATTGCGGAACAGGCTGCCAGCTAGAACTTAAGGTAAAGGGCAACACGCTCATGGAGGTGACAGCCAGCCCTGATCAGTTGCCCAATTTTGGAGACCTTTGCGTCAAAGGGAGATTCGGGCATGCGTTTCTCAGCCATCCGGACAGGCTCACAACTCCTCTCATGCGCAGGAAAAAGGGTGATCCTCTGGAGCCGGTCAGCTGGAATGAAGCCCTTGATTTTCTGGCCGATAATTTTCGCACCATCATTGCAGAGAAGGGGCCGGACGCTTTTGCAGGCCTTTCATCAGCACGATGCACCACTGAAGAGAATTATGTATTTCAGAAATTTTTCCGCCAGAGGATAGGCACCAACAATGTTGATCATTGTGCCCGTTACTGACACAGCCCCACGGTGACCGGTCTGGTCACAGTCCTGGGCTCTGGGGCAATGAGCAATGATATTAAAGGTATTGCTGAAATTGATGCAATGCTGGTTATCGGTTCGAATACCACTGAAACACATCCGGTAATCGGTTTACGAATGCAGCAGGCAGTCAAAAACCATGGGACCGAGATAATTGTGGCTGATCCGCGCCGCATCAAACTTGCTGATGGCGCCAGGTTGTGGTTGAGCCAGAAACCAGGTACGGATGGAGCACTGATTAACGCTATCTGCCACGTTATTTTGCGCGAGAACTTAGCTGATGAGGATTTTATCAGTAACAGAACCGAGAATTTTGATGTCTTTGCTGAGTCTCTTGCCGGATGTACTCCGGAATGGGCCGAGAAGATCACCGGGGTGCCTGCAGAGGATATTGAAGAAGCGGCAAAAATTTATGGTTCTGCCGAGCGGGCTGCTATTTTTTATACGATGGGAATCACCCAGCATACCTCAGGGACCGACAATGTTAAAGCCCTGGCCAATCTAGCGCTTATGACCGGCAATCTCGGCAAATCCAGTGCCGGTCTGAATCCACTGCGCGGTCAGAATAATGTCCAGGGTGCCAGTGACATGGCGTGTGCCCCAACAGTCTTTCCGGGTTATCAGCGCGTTGATGATGATGCGGTCAGAAAGCGGTTTGAGGAACTGTGGGGCTGCACCCTGTCTGGTAAGCCGGGGTTGACTGCCACTGAAATGTCGCGGGCCATGGTTGATGGTTCAATTGAGGCCATGTGGGTAATGGGTGAAAATCCGGTAATGAGCGATCCGAATATGTGCCACGCCCAAGAGGCATTCAGCAAGGTCAAATTTCTGGTGGTGCAGGATATATTTCTCACCGAAACGGCGGAGCTTGCAGACGTGGTGCTGCCGGCCGCGGCCTATGCAGAAAAGGAAGGGACGTTCACCAATACTGAGCGGAGGGTGCAGCGGGTCAGGCAGGCCCTTCTGCCGCCGAAAGGGGCCTGCAATGATCTTTCCATTATTCAAACAGTCTGGGAACGGATGAATTCTGACCGGGAAAGCTCCTGGCCGGAAGATTTTCAACCAGGATCAGACAGAATGGACGTGGCTGAGGTGGAGAAGATATTCAATGAGATTTCCGAAGCCTGGCCGGCAATTGCGGGAATTAATTACAAACGCTTGGAAGAGGGCGGGATACAGTGGCCCTGTCCCTCAGAAGACCATGCCGGTACGCCTGTATTGTTTGAGAATGGTTTTCCCCGCGGCCTGGCCAGCTTTACCCCGATTACCTGGAGGGAACCCGAGGAACTGCCGGATGAGGAATACCCGTTTATTCTCACCACCGGTCGGGTGCTCTACCAGTATCATACCGGCACAATGACCCGCAGGTCGCAGGTGCTTGAGGATGCAGATCGCGGCCCGGTTATTGAAATGAACCCCGGTGATATCGCACGGCTCCAGATTAAAGAGGGAGAGGAGGTACGTGTTGCGTCTCGTCGAGGTTCAATTACACTAAGGGTTCTGCCAACAGACAGAATCAGCCAGGGCGTAACATTCATCCCCTTTCATTATAAAGAGGCTGCCGCCAATCTGCTGACCAATGATGCCTGTGATCCGGACTGTAAAATTCCGGAGGCCAAGGTATGTGCAGTAAGGGTTGAAAAAGAAATTCTCTGAAAAAAAAGCAGCGTAACTGTGTACTGGTTACGCTGCTTCAATTTTTGTCAGGCTGTCTTTATGGAATGATTCAATTTCCCTCTTTCTGCGTCTGATCAGATACAGGTATTTTCGGATTTGCGCAGCAGGCCCAGGGTCAGGTTCAAGAAGTCAGCCTCGGTGACTATCCCGACAAGCTTGCCGTCTGAAACAACCGGCAGGCAGCCATATTTGTGATCCAGCAGCAGTGAAATCGCAGAACAGACATCCATTTCCGGATCAGCTGTTACCACGTCGGTTTTCATGATCTTCATGATGTGAATATGGCGGTCCAGGTATTCCTGTTCTTCCTCGTCAACTCCTGCCAGATGTGAGATGGTCTGCGCTAAAAGGTCCCGATGGGTCAACAAGCCAACAAAGTTATTATCCGGATCAACAATCGGTACATGCCGTACATGCTTGATGCGCATCAATGAACGGACAAGTTCCAGGGTCTGGGTGGCATGCAGCACAAAAACTTCCGTGGTCATTATATCTTTTATTTTCAGCATTCAATTCTCCTCTAAACTGAATGAAGGTATATGGGGACAACAGCATAATGCAGATAATAAACGGCAATTAAAAGAAGAACAGCAATTGTATCCGGTCGGCATATAACTTAGTGAAGGAAGTGGTGAACTGTCAATGAAAAATGCGATGCTGAAAGAGAAATTTCTCTGCCCTAAAACCTTTGCTGCTGCACTATTTGCAGTAAAATACTTTTACCAAAATCATGAACTGAAAAGCTACTCATGCAGAACACACTTGGCATAGAGGTCTTTGAACTTTCCCAAGGGGTCGTAACGATTTTTAAGATAGAAATATTCGTCTTTGTTATAAATATCCCAGAACTCTTCCGCAGAATAATAGGCGTCAGAATATAATGACTTCATACCGTGCAATTCACTTACCTTTTGTTCCACCAACCTGTTGAAATGACCGGGTCCCATTTTTTTTCGACTTTTAATCACATTCCAGAAGCCGAAATTTACATACGTTGCATTCTGGTCCATGGGAAAGAGGGAGAATGTTGCATTGTTATCCAGGGGGCGGATGGGACATACCCATAAAGGTGTAAACTTGATGGTGTTAAAATAGAATTTTAAGAATTCAGGACAATGCGCCAGAGGGATTTCCACATCCTGAATTACTGCTTCGCTGTGTAATCCAAGGAGCCGATCCAAGTTGTGGGCAAGGTTATATTTTCTGTTCCAGCGCATGATTTTTGTATACGTCATTGAATTCAAACGCTTTGGGCCAAGGAGACGTCTGACTATCGGATTGTGTGCAAAGATATACTGGGAACACCAGAACCAATCTGTATCCCAGCGCCAAATATAATCCTCAACCTGCAGATAATCCGACTCCCTCTCCCGAATGGAACGGTAGTAAATATTTTTGAAGGTGTAATCACTGGTATAGGGTGCTGAGTCCACAAACTCTCCGATGGTAAGGTAATACTCACCCGGGCTGAAAACAGTCCCATCGATAAAATCAATATTCTGATTGCAGCGATTTTCTATGTCAGCGAAATAGGAAGCTGCCTCATGGTGGCGGACATGTGTCAGCCGGACATAGGGCTTAACAGGTACAATGTTGATCTTTAATTTCAGAGCATACCCCAAGGTGCCATAAGAATTTGGAAAACCGAAAAACAATCGCCGATGCTCATTTCCCGGGGTGCAGGTCAGGGTGTTTCCGTCTGCCAGCAGAATATCCACCTCTTGGACTGTTTCGTGCACCAGGCCGTATTTGAAGGAGGATGATTCTATGCCGATGCCGGTGACAGCACCTCCGATGGTGATGGATTTGAGCTGAGGTACTACTGTCGGCATGACGCCAAATTTGAGACATTCCCGGGCCAAATTCTCGTAAGGCGTCATGCCTTCCACCTCAACTATGCCAGCCTCGGGATCCACGCTGATCACCTGGTTGAAATGCCGGACATTCAGTCCGGTTCCATGTATTGGTTTACGCTCACGGAATAAGTTGGAAGTATCCTTGACGAGGCGGATACTTTGGTCTGACTGGAGTTGCAGTGATGCGATCAAGCGCTGCTTTTTTGCCTCATAGGCTGCAAGATTGGCAACGCTATCCATTATAGGCTCTTAAATTCCAGAAAATGAAAGGATGCACTCAGCGAATTGATTCATAACCGCCCGGTATGCCGTCTTTTGACATGACGACCTGCCACAATTGGATACGCCGGGCTCTGAATGCTCCTGCAAGGGAAAGGAGATAATATTTCCACATGCGATAAAAACGCTCACCATATTTTTTCGCCAAATGCGGCCAGTTCCGGTCAAAGTTATGGTACCACGCTACCAGGGTCTTGTCGTAATCAGGCCCGAAGTTATGCCAGTCCTCCATGACAAAATAGTCTTCCATGGCTTCACCAAGCTGCTTGACGGAAGGAAGCATGCCGTTGGGAAATATGTACCGGTTGAACCAGGGGTCGCAATGTGTGGTGGAAAAATTATTGGCAATGGAATGCAGCAGAAAAAGTCCGTGTTTTTTTATGCAACGGTGGGCAACTTCCATTAGCGTAACATAATTTTTGTAACCGACATGCTCACAAAGGCCAATGGCTGCAACCTTGTCATAGATCCCCTGCGCATCTCTATAGTCAGCAAGGTGAATAGTAACAGGAAGTCCCTTGGTTCTTGTCCGGGCATATTCCACCTGTTCCCTAGATATATTGTAGGCATCAACTTCAACCCCGTAGTTTTCGGCGGCAAATTTTGCAAAACCTCCCCAACCGCAACCGAGTTCGAGTATTTTTTCGCCTTTTTTCAGTTGCAGCTTCCTACAGATGAGATCCAGCTTATTAACCTGGGCTTCATCCAGGTTTTTAGCATGTTTCCAATAGGCACAGGTATATTGCATGGTGTCACCAAGCATTATGGAATACATACCGTTACCCAGGTCATAATGCAGGTGTGCGACTTTCTGGGCCCGGATTTTTGACTGTTGGTTCATGATCCTGGCCTTGCACATATCCATTTTGCTCGGTAAATTGCCGTTCTTTTTTTCACTTTTTGAGGCGTAAAGTTTGTATATAAGCTCATCCAGCGACTCTGTATCCCACCAGCCGTCCATATATGATTCACCGAACCCCAAAGACCATTT
>Ga0111162_1110_pt1 | contig 10088 bp, 13 predicted proteins | sample DeeMarSeWOR28_12_FD_80263 | JGI IMG/M metagenome (GOLD analysis project Ga0111162, IMG submission 80263) | Nitrospira bacterium SG8_35_1 | reverse complement strand
TTTTCAGAACAGGCAACCGCAATTACGTATTATAAGTTTTTAAACGTCTGATTTTCAAAGGAATTTCTGTTCAACATAACAGAAAATGTAAGCTGGCGATTTTCTCAGCTTAAGCAGGCTGTTTACATACAGATTGAGCCTGGGAAACATTCCTTCATATGTTTTGCCCAACTTACAGGAGTGCGGAGCAGAATGTTAAGCTGCGTCACTGGTCGACCCGGGCAGAGGGAATTTCCCGCTGACATCAATGGAGGACCGATATGAGTAAGAAAAAGATAGCTGACAGTATAATAATCAGGGTCGGCGGCGGTATTCGCGAGGTGCCGCGTGAACCTGTTGAAACTAAAGAGCCTCTGGAATCAATCAACGTAGAGTCCGGTTTTGAGCAGGCGGAAGATGTGCACCCTTTCGGGGGTGAGTTGGGCTTAAGCGCAAAAATCATCTCAGATAAAATAATAAACTGATGGAGCAGAATACCACATTCGATTTTATAACGGTTACTGCTAGTGAGTTAAATTCAGGATAATAAGCAGGGGAAAAACAAATATAAAAAGGGTTCCAGCCTGAGCGCTGGAACCCTTTTTCATTCTACCGGGCTGGGAGGAGAGGGCCGGCCCGGATAGAGATCAGTAATCTTCAGGGTCAGGACCTTTGTGGCACTCATAACATCCGACCTGAGCTGATGTTGTTGTCCCGCGGAAGTCACTGCCATGGCAGGTAGAACAACTGTTCAGGTTATCTTCGGCATACTCGCCATGCTTTTCACGCCAGGCATGCCCTAATGGGTGCATACCCTGACCGTTCCATTCAGAGAGGATATCCTCCCCGGAATCCTCCTCATCCTGGTTATTGCCCGGACTTCCATCATCTTTAAAATTCGTTCCGGCATGACAACCATAGCCAAAGCAGCCAACCTGAGCTGAGGCCGCGGTACCCAGGAAGTCATCGCCATGGCAGGAAGTACAGCTGTTCAGGTTGTCTTCAGCATACTCGCCGTGCAGTTCACGCCAGGCCTGTCCTTCTGGATGCTTGCCCTGCCCGTTCCAGTTGACGGGATTCACGTCTTCATCATCCTCAATGCCGTCTTCATCTGCATCTTGGGGGCCTGGGCTGAAATCATCATCATACTTATTAGGCACCCGATCATCGTCGAGGTCCTGCGGGTCTTCAAATTTCAGACCGTTTTGCTTGCCATAGCCATGGTCGGGATCATCATAATCATTATCGCCGTCACCATCGGCATCCATTTGTCTGAGGGGATTTTTGGACCCTTCCGCTTCATTTAAAATAAACGGTTTGTCGAGAATACAATCTCCATCAATGTCATCCTCAATCGGAACCTCGCTGCAGTCCAGGTACAGCGGTATATGCCCAAGATCTAGTTGCTGATCTGGTTCAAGTATGATACGTGCAAATACTTGGCCTTGTGGATCCGGGAAGGCGATGGGCACGACTATTTCATTTTCTTCACCATCGTTTACTATCATCACCAGGTAGACGCCGAGACCAGAATCCACCGGAAGCACAAATGGATGCCTGTCGGTATCGTTGATTTCAGATATTGTTTCAAATATATCACCATTATCAGCATAGGCCTTGATAGTGGTGCCGGGGACGGTCCCGATAATAGTGCCTGTACCGATGATTCCCCCATCGGCCAGCAGGCCGCCGGAGCCGCCGCATCCTGCCAGGAAAAATAAAGATGAAAATGCAAGGAAAAGTACTCTTACTTTAAGGTGCCACACAAATCTCATTATATGAACCTCCGGGATTCTGTTCGCAACAGTATCGTGCACTTCTCAGAATCGTTTTCGAAATAACACATTTATTTTATTTGGCTTCTTTATCTTCAGTTTCAGTAAAATCTTCTTCAAAGTAGTAGATGCCGAGCCCCAGCCGTTTTCGGCCTGAGCCTTTGACATCGGGATTGTAATCGCGGTCGCTTTCTGCCAGTAAGACATCTAGTTTTTCAAGCAGTATCTGAGCTTCGGCCGAGCTTGTCTCCCTGAAGGCGGCAACAGCCTCAGCCGGAATATTGTTGTACATTACTTTGCGCTGGAAAAAGGGCTGTTCATTCAGATCGCCCAGGTTGTGGTCAATGGTGGAAATAAGGTCGGCGGCATCAGCACCAAGGATGGAGATTTTTTCCGTGTCAATATTTTTGGGGATATAGGCCCTGGTTAACAGATTCACGGTGTTGTCCCTGTTCTTTCTTACCGCCTCAATTCTGAGGAGCTCATCAAGCACAGCCCGCACGGGCACATCCCCGCTGTATTGCTTGACCAGGGCGGCAAAACTTTTCTTTTCCCCTTCAAGAGGCAGGGCGGCCGGTACACCTTTTCTGGCATGATAGGTTGTATCACGCACCCAGCCGAATATTACCCGGCCGGCCCGGTTAATACCCGCAGGTATATCCTTGTCATCAAGGATATCAATTTTTTTGAGCCGTGTTACATCCTTGCGGTTTAATCCGGTAATGACAGATATCCTTGATACGGTCTGCTTCCTGCCGCCAATGCTGAAGTCCTTATCTGCAACATCAACAAAAACCCACCGTGCCAGCTCGGCAAATTCCCCGAAAGAAAAACCGTGGCGGAGCAGGAGGCGGACCAGGGGGCGCAGCAGTTTCACTATGCTGCTGCTGAGACGCTTCTTTATGGTTTTGCTCATAATTGGGAATATATTCCCAAAGAGAAAATATTGCAATATTTTTTTTATTTTATCCTTTCTGGACTTTTTGGGGATACTTCATTATTGAGTTATTGATTATCTGCCCTGGAGTTGCTAGGTTGCCGCCAGGGGTTTTCCCAGAAAGATCTGCACAGTGGTTATGGGAAGAAATGCAAGGACAAAGCAAAATTGACTTCAGCCAATCGTCGCCGGATACCCTGTATGCGGAAATATCAGGGGCCTGGCAAATCGACAGTCACCTCCCGGATCCGGCGGGCCTCCTTAGCCGACTTGAAGCAGATCCCAGGGTCAAAAGCGTTATTGTTGATGCCCATAATCTCGGTGGTTGGGACAGCAGCTTTCTGACCTTTATCCGCACCATTTCAAACGAATGCCGGAAGAGAAACATTTCGCTGACCATACAGGGACTGCCGGAAGGTATTAGACGCCTGTTGCATCTTGCCTCGGTAGTGCCGGAGCAGAAAACAGCCTCCCCGAAAAAAAAACGTAAACCGTTTCTCTATATGGTTGGCGAAAGTGCAGTCAGTTTTGTCACGTCAATCGTGCAGATGCTCAGCTTCATAGGTGAAGCGACCCTCTCCCTTGTGAACTTTCTCCTGGGCAGGGCCCGTTTCCGACGTATAGATCTGCTGCTCTTTATAGAGGAATGCGGTGCCGATTCTCTTCCCATTGTCACCCTGATAAGTGTGCTGGTCGGTTTGATCCTGGCCTTTGTCGGCGCGGTGCAGCTTAAACTGTTCGGGGCCCAGATATATGTGGCCAACCTGGTCGCCATTGCCATGGCGCGGGAAATGGGCGCCCTTATGACCGGCATAATCATGTCCGGCCGTATTGGCGCTGCCTACGCCGCGCAGCTGGGCAGCATGCAGGTGAATGAAGAGATCGATGCCCTGACCACCATGGGTATTTCGCCCATGGATTTCCTGGTGCTTCCCCGCCTGCTTGCCATGGTACTGATGATGCCGCTTCTCACCCTCTATTCCGATCTGCTGGGAATCATGGGGGGCGCAATAGTCGGGGTCGGCATGATGGACATAACCTTCGTCCAGTATTTTACCCAGACCCAGGCAACTCTTGATCTGACCAACATCTCACTTGGACTTTCAAAGGCCGGGATTTATGCGATAATTATAGCACTATCAGGCTGCATGCGGGGCATGCAGAGCGGCCGCAGCGCTGCGGCTGTAGGCGAGGCCACCACATCGGCCGTGGTGACGGCCATTGTCGGCATAATCGTTACTGACGGCATTTTTGCGGTTTTATGCGATGCGCTTGGGATATAAAAATGAACAGGCAAACCACTAAAACAACACATAAACCACATATCGTTGTCTCTGACCTGACAATGGCCTATGGCGATTTTGTTATCCAGAGGGATTTGAGTTTCAGCATCAACCACAACGATATATTTATTATCATGGGCGGCAGCGGCTGCGGCAAAAGCACCCTGCTGCGCCACCTCATAGGTTTGCAAAGTCCTGCAAAAGGGCAGGTCTTTTACGGGGACATCGATTTCTGGGATGCTGATCCTGCGGAGCGCAGCAGGATCATGAGAAAATGCGGCATTCTCTACCAGAAGGGTGCCCTGTGGAGCTCAATGACCCTGGCTGAAAATGTGGCCCTGCCTCTGGAAGAATATACCAGTCTGTCAGTGCAGGATATAAAAGAAATGGTGTCCTTAAAGCTTGCCCTGGTCGGTCTTGCCGGGTACGAAGAATTTTATCCTGCCGAGATCAGTGGCGGCATGCAGAAAAGAGCGGGATTGGCCCGGGCCATGGCCCTTGATCCCGACATTCTCTTTTTTGATGAGCCCTCGGCGGGTCTGGACCCGGTCAGCGCCAGAAGGCTTGACGATCTCATTCTTGAACTGCGGGACAGCCTCGGCACCACGGTAGTGGTTGTTACCCATGAACTTGCAAGTATATTTGCCATCGGCAATAATTCCGTCTTTCTGGATGGCGAGACACGTACAATGATAGCCCAGGGCGATCCACACATATTGTTGGCTGAAACAGACGATCCGAAGGTAAAGGAGTTCCTCACCAGGGGAGAGACCACGTCTGCCGGGGCCATTGCTGGATGAAATGAATGAACCTTTAAAATGGGATAGGGTATGAGTAAAGAAGTGAACAGGATTGCCATCGGCGGATTTGTGGTAGGGGGGATTGGGCTTGCGGTCCTGGCTTTACTGCTGTTCGGTTCGGGCAGGTTTTTCCAGCAGAAAAGTATGCATGTCATGTTTTTTGAGGGTTCGGTGAAAGGCCTGAATGTCGGGTCGCCGGTCAAGTTCCGCGGCGTTGATATTGGCGAGGTGAAAAAAATCGAGCTGACCATAAATCCTGAAGACCTGGAATTTTTTGTGCCGGTCTACGTTGAGGTTTTCCGCAACAGGATCTCAATTCTCGGTGAGAAAAAAATCGAGGAATTCGATGATGACGAAGCGGTAGATACCCTGGTAAACGAAATGGGACTGCGGGCTCAGCTGCAGATGCAGAGTCTGCTGACCGGCCAGCTCTTTATCAACTATGATTTTTACCCGGGTCTGGAGCGGAAAGTTTATGAGGTCCCGACAATACCGACCACCCTGCAGATGCTGACCGATACTCTGGAACAGATCGTAAACGATATCCGTAATTTCAATTTTCAGGAAATTATGGAGAATATTGCCCAGACTGCCAAGGGGGCCAATGAACTGATGAATTCAGCCGATTTGCGCGAGTCTGCTGAAAATTTGAATATTGCCCTTCAGGACATGCAGAAGTTTATAAAAAAAGCTGATACCCTGACAGGAAGTGTTCAAGGTAGGGTGAATACCCTGGCAGACAGTTTTGAATCCACCATGGCTGATACCAGGAAACTGGTAAACAATGTAGACAATCGAATCGAGCCGCTTGCTTCTGATGTGGAAAACACGCTGGCAGCAATCCAGTCCTCTTTTGCACAAGCTGAAAATGTACTTTACGAAGCAGAGAAACTGATATCGGAAAATTCCAAATTACGCCGGGAAATTGTCATTACCCTGGAAAGCATGTCTGACGCCTCCCGTTCTTTGGAGGACCTGACTGAATATCTGCAGCGGCATCCTGAATCAATCATTACGGGAAAGAATTAAAGCGCAAGGAGATAAACATGATAAAAGGAATATTTATCCGGGGTGTTGCTGTAACTCTGGGCCTGGCAATGCTTTTCCAGATTGGCTGCGCCGGGCGCTCCAGATCAGCCCGTTTTTATGTGCTCAGTCCTGAAGCCGGTTCAGAGCTTGCAATGCAAAACACATCAAGGGGCGGCAGTAATCTTGCCATCGGCATCGACCCTGTCAGCCTTCCAAAGTATCTCAAAAAGCCGCAGATTGTTACCCGGACCGGCACTAACGAACTGCACCTGGCAGAATATGACCGCTGGGCCGGCAAGATTGAGGAGGACATCGGGCGGGTCATCGCAGAGAACCTGAGCCATATGCTCGCTACGGACAAGGTCCTTTCCTATCCTGCAACAGAGGGAATTGCCCAGGATTATAATATAAATATCGATATAAGCCGGTTCGATGGCAGGCTGGGGGGCGACGTCCAACTTCTAGTCCGCTGGGCTATTTTTGAAGGCGACTCCAATAGCGTGTACGGTGTCAAGGCAACACATATAATCGAGCCGACCCGGGGCGCAGGTTATGCTGATATGGTTGCGGCGCAGAGCAGGGCCTTAGCCGTCTTCAGCCGGGAATTGGCGGAAGCCATAAAAGAGTTGTCAGGGGGTTAATATTATTGTTGTTTTCAGGAGATAAAAAAGTGTACTAATGCGCTGGAGGCTGGATCATTTTATTTAAAAGATACCTATTGTTAAGGAGCAGGAAATGATTGGTGAACTCGATCCCATTGAAGGCAACTGGTACCATCACTTGGATAAAGGGCAGGATTTCATGGTGGTGGATGTGAACGAAAGAGAAGCAACCGTTGATATCCAGTATTTTGATGGCGGTATTGAAGAGCTTGAAATGGAGGAATGGGAGGAGATGGATCTTGAGGAAATCGAGCCTCCCGAGGACTGGACCGGTCCACTTGATGACCTGGAACCAGATGATTTGAACTATGAATAAGAGCAGTATGCAAAACATCTTATAGAATGCAGCCAATCCATGAACTCTTGAACCGTATACACTGGGACCCGGAATTCGGCAGAGGCTTCTTTGAGATTGGCTACTACGACCGCCTGGAGACAAAAATCATCCGGGTGCCATTCAAAGAAGTCACCCAGATGCCGGGTAATAAGTTTTCCTTTCACATCTTTGACGAGGACGGCATTGCCCATTGTGTTCCGATGCATCGGGTTCGCGAGGTCTACAAGGATGGGGAGTTGATCTGGAAGCGCGAACCTGAAACGCGGAAATAGTTGTATGTCCAACAAAACCCTTTGTATTACGGAAGATCTGTATGGCTATATGCTTTCCGTATCACTACGGGAACCTGATATATTACGTGAACTGCAGGCTGAGACGGCCCAGGACGAAAATGCGAATATGCAGATCTCCCCTGAGCAGGGACAGTTCATGGGGCTGCTGATAAAACTGCTTGGCGCCGAACGCACCCTGGATATCGGGGTGTACACCGGCTACAGTTCCCTGTGCATTGCACTGGCCCTCCCGAAAGGGGGCAGGGTTATTGCCTGTGATGTCAACCGGGAATGGACTGATATAGCAAGGCGCTACTGGATGAAAGCAGGGGGGGAAGACAGGATTGAACTCCATCTTGCCCCGGCCCGACAAACCCTGGAGGACCTCCTCAGGCAGGGGACCGCCAGCTTTGATTTCGCCTTTATCGATGCCGATAAAATAAACTATGACATGTATTACGAATGAACAAATTCCGACTTAAACTGTATGAACTTTATGCCCGCTATCACCTGAAATATTCGTGCCCGAAGTGCCCGGCCCAGCGACGGGCAAAAAGAGATATTTACAGTGAAGGGGAGTGTTTCTGGTATAAGAACTGGAACGAGGGCAGGTATAACATAAGAACCTTTCAGACCTATTTTCTTTTCAAAAAGCTTGGCCTGGGAAAAGATCCTTTTTTAAAATAACTTCAGCTGTTCCGCTGGCTGCACCAGGGAGACCAGCTTCTGCCATATCCGCACCATGCCTAATGTGTCCAATCTGCAGTATTCCAGCAGGTTCTGCCGGATTTCTTCCTTTGCAGCCCTGTTGTTTATCTTTGCAAGGCCACCGTATGCCAGCATGGCCATCTCACCGTCTGCTATGGCAAGGTTTTCATAGCTCAGATCAGGGATCAGGGCCGGCAGTACGTACTTTATTGAATGGCTGCCGCACATTGCCCTGACATAATAATCCCTGTTGCGGAAAGGAGTCATGAGGTCAACGATCCTGGCAATAATCGCTGCAATCTCGTCAGCGAATTCCGGGAAACTGGAGGCCATTTCCTGCAGGCGCGCCACTTCAAAGGCCTGGTTGTAAACAAGAACTGTCCGGCAGGGCCTGACATCAGCAAGTAATTTTTCAATAAAGGGACGGCGCGGATCCCGGCCCGCTTCGCCCAGGAATTCATGGTGCCGGAGTTTACCCTCTGCAAGTATATGGAGGGAATACTGAAAGGGGATCTGCTGGTAGGGCCGTTGGTAATCAAAGGAGGGTACAGCCTCCATGAATGTCTCAAAATCGAGGAACCCCAACGGTTCAAGCACTGTTGCAAGAAACTCCCTGATCTTGCGGATGTTGATAAAATCCTTGCCGGTCAGTTCCGCCTCGACCTGGATCTGCATATTATCAGACAGGGAGAAATCGGGCGGAATGTCTCCCAGGCGCAGAGCACCTCCGTAATAAAGGGCAAATTTGCGTTTATTGCGCAGATTTGCGATGTCAAAGATGGAGCATTCCGGAATATGCTGCCAGCAGTAGTGCCTGAAATCGCATTCGTAGGGGTCGGTGCAGTAGGGGCCGATGTCAATGGCCGGTTCATTCCCTTCCAGGGCCCGGCGCATATCGGCAAGCTGCTGCCGGATGCCCGCCTGCCTGCTGTGCGTTAATACGGTGACATCATCTATGGTAAAGAGTTCGTGTAAATCAAGTTCACCCATCCGGGTATACTGGTTATTTAAGTGTACAAGAAACACGCGGGAAATACTGATCCCGGCTCCTGTAACAACATAATACTGGATAGCCGTGTCATTGATGAAGATATCCTTGGTCTCGGTAGAGGATTTGACTTCGTATAGTTCCCAGCCCTCCGGTCCCCGGTGCAGAATATCCACCATGGCCAGCACGTTGTCATGGCGGAATGTTGCCTCGTAAATAGTATCGGATCCTGATGCGATAAGCTCCTGTGTGGCGCTGATATTTCTGGAAATGCCGCTGGAGTACTCCAGGGCCGTACCGCCGGGGAAGAGCTGCTGCGCCCTGTTTTTTAAAAGCCACAATGACTTATGGCACTGGAGGCCGCGGGTGAACTGGGATTTTGAGAGATAGAAGGATCTGGTTTTAGGCATACAGTTTATTATCATAAATTACTTCCTTGAAAGCAATGGGGAATCGGCGGATGCGTGCAGCGACATTTTGTCGCGGGGGAAGATAAATTTTTCATCGATTCGGTCTATGATTTTGAGGAATATTATAGTAACATTAGGCAGGCGATAAAAATTGATCTGGCGAAAATGATATGTTTTGAAACAATTGCAAAAAGTCTTCTGGTCATTGACAGTTTCTGGCAGGCAAGGCATACGGGGAACGCTTGCCATATTAATCGGATAAGAGCTTTTTACGAAGCCGACAACCTTAAAAAGGAGGGAAACATGGAAAAGAAATACCTGAAAAAAGTACTGACCGGACTCAGTGTCGCCAGCCTAGTCGCAGGTATGACTGGCGCAGCAATGGCTGCCAGTGGCTGAGGAGCCAAGAAGCAGGCTGCTCCAGCTCCCAGTGGCTGAAGTGGCGGGCAAAAGGGTGCAGTTGGCACCCAGGAAGTAAAAAAAGAAGCGCCAGCTCCGGGTTACGGCACTCCGGCTCCCGGATATGGTGAGGAGAAAAAGGAAGGAGCGCCTGGCTATGGTGCCCCGGTTCCAGGCTATGGTACTCCGGCCCCTGGATACGGCGGGGAGAAGAAAAAAGAGTAGCGGGAATGTAATTTCAAGATGTTCTAAAAGGGGACCGGCTGCTTTTTACAGCCGGTCTTTTTTTATTACTGTTCTTTCGCTTTTTTCTGGACCTTTTCAATCAATTCTGCCAGGGAAAGGATCTTCGGGGTGGGTGGCTTTTCAAATGCATCCTCCCATTCAGCAGCTGAAAGCTCCTGCCTGAGATACTCCACAACATGGAAATGGATATACCAGCAGTCAAGGGTCTTGAAACAGGGAAGCCCCATATTTTCCTGCCTGCAGTATGAAAAGTGTATCTGCTG
>Ga0111162_1104_pt1 | contig 10088 bp, 5 predicted proteins | sample DeeMarSeWOR28_12_FD_80263 | JGI IMG/M metagenome (GOLD analysis project Ga0111162, IMG submission 80263) | Nitrospira bacterium SG8_35_1 | reverse complement strand
TAACGCCGCTTTCTCTGGGTATCGAAACGCTGGGAGGTGTGTTCACCAAGCTTATTGAAAAGAACACCACGGTGCCCACGAAAAAAAGCCAGATTTTTTCAACAGCTGCGGATAACCAGCCTGCTGTATCCATTCATGTTCTTCAGGGTGAAAGGGAAATGGCCGCCAATAATAAGACCATCGGCCGTTTCGAATTGACCGACATACCTGCGGCGCCGCGCGGTGTTCCTCAGATTGAGGTGACCTTTGACCTTGATGCCAATGGTATCCTGCATGTTTCAGCCAAGGATCTGGGCACCGGCAAGGAACAGTCCATCAAGATCACCGCCTCCAGCGGTTTGTCCGAAGATGAGATTAAGAAAATGCAGCGTGATGCGGAACTTCACTCTGAAGAGGATAAGAAGCGCAAGGAACTGGTTGAAGCGAAAAACCAGGCCGATTCCCTGGTATATGCAACGGAAAAAACCTTGCGAGACCTTGGTGACAAGGTGGATGCTGAAACCAAGTCCAAGGTTGAGCAGGAAGTCGAGTCCCTGAAGAAGGTCATTGAAAAGGGTGACAATGTCGATGAATTGAAAAAGGGTATTGATTCCCTGACTCAGGCTTCACACAAACTGGCAGAGATCATGTATGCTCAGGCAACCAAGGACCAGGCCGGACAGCAGCCGGGTGGTGGCCCTGAAGCCGGAGCCGAAGGCGGCCCAGCAGGAGAAAGCAAGACGGACGAGGACGTGGTTGATGCTGATTTCGAAGAGGTAAAATAAGCTTCGACAAATCTCCTGCGCTGCAGATACAAGCGTAACTTTAAGGAGGCTGCGGAAAGTTGTTGCCCGCAGCCTCCTTTTTTTTTATCATCCCCTCTCAAAAGTAGAGCTTGCAGATGGCGGCGATACTATGTCGAGAAAATGTGCTCACGTACTTCAGTACGCTGCGCTATTTTCTCTCCTTGCGCCTTGCCCTCTAACAAGCTTTCTCTTTTGAGAGAAAATTAGTAAAGGATTAAATTTTTAAAGCATATTTCAGTGTCATAAATACACATAGTCAAAGCATGTCATAGACTAGCCGTTGAGCAATTAAATTGCTACTCAGTCGGCGCGGAAATTACATTCTGTGAGAATTACAACCAGCCTCTGGAATTGTTAAGGATAATCAATGAAAATTCTATCCGGTATCCAGCCTTCGGGCCAACTCCACATAGGAAATTATTTCGGCATGATGCTCCCAATGATCCGCAATATGGAAAAGGGTGAGCTTTATGCCTTTATCGTAAATCTGCATGCCTTGACATCGGTGCACGACCGGAAGAAACTGGCCGGAGGCACCCTGGAAGCGGCCGCAGATTTTATCGCCCTGGGGCTTGATCCGGACAGATGCATATTCTGGGTGCAGGGAGATGTGCCGGAAGTCACTGAATTAACCTGGATACTGTCAACCCTTACCGCTATGGGGCTTCTTGAGCGCTGCCACTCTTACAAGGATAAGATCGCCAAGGGCATTGCGCCGAGCCACGGCCTTTTTTCCTATCCTGTTCTGATGGCGGCAGACATCCTGCTTTACCAGGCTGAGATTGTGCCGGTGGGCAAGGACCAGAAACAGCATCTTGAGGTTGCCCGGGATATAGGCATGCGCTTCAACCATATATTTGGCGAGACCTTTGTTATTCCTGAACCGGCCATTGAAGAAAGTGTGGCCACAGTGCCCGGTATTGACGGCCAGAAGATGTCAAAATCCTATGATAACACCATTCCGATTTTTTTAGAGGGCAAGCACTTGAAGAAACGGGTCATGGCAATCCAGACGGATTCCACCCCGGTTGAGGAACCCAAAAACCCTGATACCTGTAATCTCTACAATATTTTCAAGCTTTTTGCCCCAGCTGACCGGGTGGCAGAAGTCAGAAAACTCTATGTGGAGGGTGGTGCTGCCTACGGCTACCTTAAGCTGGAGCTGGTGGACTTAATTGCGGAATACTTTAAGGAAGCCAGGATGAAGCGGACTGAACTGCTGCAGGACCGGGACTCCCTGAAGAAGATACTGGCCCACGGGGCTCTCAAGGCCCGGGAAAAAGCAGCCCCAACCTTGGACCTTGTGCGCCAAAGGGTGGGGCTGAAGTATTAGCTGACTGTCGTCAGCTAATACTTCATTGAAGATTGAAGATTTATGACAATGTAAACCTATATCAGGACAACACACTCAGTCCTCGGTCCTCAGCCTTTAATCCTTGTCTCCTTCACTCCATTAAGCCAGTGTTTTCCTACCCTCGAACCCTTGAATCCTTGACCCCTTGAAACCTGCATCTCAGAAATCCAGCAGTTCAACCTCAAAGACAAGGGTTGAATTGGGCGGGATAGGTCCCCGGCCTTGAGAGCCGTAGGCCAATTGCGGCGGAATGACTAGGATTCTTTTTTCGCCTTTTGTCATGTCAAGCAGCGCTTCATCCCAACCCTTGATCACCCTGCCTGCACCAACCGGGAAGCTGATGGGCTCACCGCGGTCCACTGAAGAGTCAAATTTGCGGCCGTCCAGAAACATGCCTGTATAGTGGGCACTGACCGTATCTCCCGGGCGGGGTTTATTGGTGCCGCTGCCTTTTGCAACCACCTCATACATCAATCCCGAGTCAGTGGTTTGCAGGTTGGGCCACTTCGTTTTGATCAGGGCCGTATCTTTTTCCAAACGCTCTTTTTCCCTGGCAGCCTTATTCTTGTCAAGCTCGCCCAGCAGATTGTCAAAAGACTGCTGGTCAGCCTTGAAAGCTTCAGCCTTATCACCGACCCTGATAATTTCTATGCGAGTTATGCTGTCACCCTGTTTGATGGCATTGACCACATCCTGGCCGGAAACTACATGGCCGAAAACAGAATGCTTGTTGTCAAGCCAGGGGGTTGGAACATGGGTGATGAAAAACTGGCTGCCGTTGGTGCCGGGACCGGCATTTGCCATGGAAAGGATGCCCGGACTGTCATGTTTCAGGCTCGGGTCGAATTCATCGGGGAAGTTATAACCGGGGCCGCCGGTTCCTGAACCGAGGGGGCAGCCCCCCTGGATCATGAAATTAGGTATAACCCGGTGAAATTTAAGACCGTCATAATAACGGCCGCTGGTCCTGCCCTTGGAATCCTTGAAGGTCTTGGTTCCCTCCGCAAGTCCGACAAAGTTCGTTACGGTCAAGGGAGTTTTTTCAAATTCAAGTTTTAGGGTAATATCACCTTTTGGGGTGATAATTTTTGCATACAATCCATCATCAAGTTTTGTTTCAGCAGCCATGATTTCCCCTTTTGTGCTGTAGCAGAGTGCAGTTAAAATTATTACAAATGCCAGTAAGTAATGTTTCATAAGATTTCTCCTTGTAAATTCAGCAGCAGAGCCTAACGAAACTGCCCGGTGTGGCGGCAGCAAATTATAACCCATGTAAGTTGATTTTTCGCAGCGAGCATCATTTTTGAAAGGTTTGCATTGATTACAAGGCTGTTATCCGATTGTCAAGAAAAACTAGGCCCAAAACCCCATAATTTTATTGACGCAACCAGGGATTAAGGGTTAAATGACACGATTTTTCTTGGGCCCATAAAATTGAAGCTCCTTGCGGTAAGACGCTAGGTAGCCTCTGAGGCAAGGATATTGATTTTATCATATGCGCTCACTAATTCCCGCAGCAAGCTGCTGGGAGAAGAGCTCGCTTTTCCTGTTCAATTTCAAACCAGGTAGCGAATACCGTTGCTTTACGGACTCTATTATTTTTTTGGCTGGCTGACCTTTATTGTATTGTTCCCATTTTTCCTCCTTTACAGCCTATGTACAGGCCGGTATCGGGAAGGACTGGGACAGAGATTTGGATTTCTGGGCGCTGAAGAGGAAGAGCAGGACCATGCCGTGACAATCTGGCTGCATGGAGCCTCGGTTGGAGAAGTTCTGCTGGCCCGTGTATTGATTAAAGAGTTGGCAAAAATATTGCCTGAAGCTGATTTTGTCCTCTCAACCATGACGGACCAGGGCATGGAGGTCGCCAGTAAACAAACAGCAGAAAAGGTACGCTGTATCTATGCACCGCTCGATCTTGCCGGTATAGTCGGGCGGACACTTAAAAAGATCCGGCCTTCACTGTATGTCTGCCTGGAAACTGAACTATGGCCTGCTTTTCTGCGTGAAGCTGAAAGATCGGGCGTAAAACTTGTCCTTTTGAACGGCAGGTTGAGCGAACGGTCATTTCACCGTTATCAGATCATTAAAGGGTTCATGGCAAAGATTTTGTCCTTTTTCTCCATGATCTCTGTGATCCAGCTGGCAGATGCAAAACGTTATATGGGTTTGGGGGCCGATCCTGAAAAAGTTCGGGTGCTCGGCAATGCCAAGTATGATCACGATATGGAAAGCCTGGCTCCTGCCAGCGGCGAACAGTACCGCAGATGGTTGAATTTGCAGCCGGGGCAGCCGCTTTTCGTCGCCGGCAGTACCCATACCGGGGAAGAGGAGATGCTTTTGGCAGTTTTTCGGGATTTGAAAAAGAGTACCGGTATGCAGGATTTAGTCTGGGTTGTCGCTCCAAGGCATCTGCAGCGCCTGGCAGAAGTGGAAGTGATGCTGAACCGGAAGAAGGCTTCCTATGAACGGTTGAGCGACATAAAAAATGCTGAGCGCAGGTCGGATATTATTGTGGTTGATTCCATGGGGGACCTTACAGGGTTTTACGCCATTGCTTCTTTTGTATTCTGCGGCGGCAGCCTGGTAGAGCGGGGCGGGCACAATATTATGGAAGCGGCGATTTTGGGCAAACCGGTCTTTTATGGCCCGAGCATGAAGGACTTCAGCGATGCCGCTGAACTTCTTGAGTCAGTCGGTGGAGGTTTTCCGGTCAGCGGTACGGAAGAATTAACCGAGTCAATTCTTTACTTTATGGACCATCCGGAAGAGTATGCCACAGCAGGAAAACGGGCCCGAGAAATTGCCGCCACACAGCAAGGGTCAGCCAGAAAGCAGGCTCTTCTCGTAAAAGAGATTCTCGCCCATTGACGAATTTGGTGTTTGCATTGTAAACACCTTGCCACTATAAAAAGTGTTTGAAAATGATTAACCGCACAAGAAGGAATGAGTATGAAAGCGCTTGTCGCTCTTGAGGACGGGACAATATTTGAAGGCGAATCTTTCACCGGGGCCGGGGAGGCCTTTGGTGAAATAGTCTTCAATACAGGAATGACAGGGTATCAGGAGATACTGACAGATCCTTCCTACAAGGGCCAGATTGTCACCATGACCTATCCCCTCATCGGCAATTACGGCATCAACATGGAAGATATGGAGTCGGGCCGCATACAGCCGGAAGCTTTTCTGGTAAAGGAATATAATGCCATACCCAGTAATTTTCGTGCGACAACGACACTGGCTGCTTTTCTGCAGGAGTATTCCATTTTGGGAGTTGAGGGCATAGATACCCGGGCTCTGACCAAACATATCCGCCAGGCCGGCGCCATGAAAGGCGTGGTCTCCACCAAGACGCTTGCACCTGAAGAACTGGTGAAAATGGCGCAGGAATCCGAAGGGCTGGTGGGACGGGACCTGGTGCGTGAGGTTACCTGCTCTGACGCCTACGGCTGGTCAGAGGCCGGGCCCCGCAAGGGAGATGGATTTTTAACCGCGGGCGGCGGCAGGTATAAGGTGGTTGCCATAGATTATGGCCTGAAATACAACCAGCTCAGGATACTTGCAGACAAAGGCTGCACTATTCAGGTGATTCCCGCCGATGTCGGACCTGATGCAATTCTTGGTATGGAACCCGATGGCATTTTCCTGTCCAATGGGCCAGGCGACCCTGCAGGTGTTAAGGGAGTAGTGGAAACCGTGCGGGAACTGTTGGGCAGGAAACCGATTTTTGGCATATGCCTCGGGCACCAGATTCTAGGGCTGGCCTATGGCGGCACAACCTATAAACTTAAATTCGGGCATCGTGGCTCCAACCAGCCGGTGAAAGACCTTATAACAGGCCGCATTGAAATAACTTCGCAAAACCATGGTTTCTGTGTGGATCTGGAAAGTCTTGATCCGGAAGAAGTTGAACTGACCCCCGGCATTTTCCGTGCAGTATCACCCGGAGAACGCGCCTGGCCCCCATGATTCCCTCTACCTGTTTGACCGCTTTATTGAGATGATGAGCTAAATTGGGCTCCGGTTTTACATGCCCTGAACAGAGACAGCGAATAACAGTCAGGTGAACATATAATATTACCAACCAGCGATCCTATGCCAAAACGTACAGACATCAAGAAGATCCTCATAATCGGTTCCGGCCCCATAATTATCAGCCAGGCATGTGAATTTGACTATTCAGGAACCCAGGCGGTCAAAGCCCTGAAGGAGGAGGGCTATGAAGTGGTCCTGATCAATTCCAACCCTGCCACCATCATGACAGACCCGGAATTGGCCGACAAGACCTACATCGAACCCATAACCCCTGAAATGGTGGCCAAGGTTATCGAGAAGGAACGGCCGGATGCTCTGCTGCCGACCCTGGGGGGGCAGACAGGTTTGAATACCGCAATCAGGGTGGCGGAAATGGGGGTCCTGGAAAAATACGGTGTTGAGCTCCTGGCTGCTGATATCAAGGTGATCCGCAAGGCTGAAGGACGCGAGGAATTCCGCAGTGCCATGAAGAAAATCGGCTTGAAGGTGCCTGAAAGCGCCATCGTGCATACGGTTGCAGATGCCCTGGCTGCTGCTGAGCAGATCGGTTTTCCCATTATTGTCCGGCCGAGTTTCACTTTAGGCGGCACCGGCGGCGGTGTGGCCTACAACATGCAGGAGCTTGAATCCTTATCCACTGCCGGGATTGACCTAAGCCTCAATAATGAAGTCATGCTGGAGCGCAGCCTTCTGGGATGGAAGGAATATGAGCTTGAGGTTATGCGGGATAAGAATGACAATGTGGTGATCATCTGTCCAATAGAGAATATGGATGCCATGGGGGTTCATACCGGTGATTCTGTGACCGTGGCACCGGCTCAGACCCTTAGTGACCGGGAATACCAGCTCATGCGAAATGCCTCCATTGCCATCATGCGGGAGATCGGAGTGGAAACCGGCGGCTCTAATGTGCAGTTTGCCGTCAACCCGGTTGATGGAGAGCTCATGGTGATTGAAATGAATCCAAGGGTTTCCAGAAGTTCAGCCCTGGCTTCCAAGGCCACCGGCTTCCCCATAGCCAAGATAGCCGCCAAGCTTGCCATCGGCTACACCCTGGATGAAATACCCAATGATATTACCAGGGAGACCTACGCCTCCTTTGAACCGACCATCGATTATTGCGTAGTGAAAATACCGCGCTGGACATTTGAGAAATTCCCTGAGGCTGAGGATGTTCTCACCACGGCCATGAAATCTGTGGGCGAGACCATGGCAATCGGCCGAACCTTTAAAGAAGCTTTTCAGAAAGGGGTGCGCTCCCTAGAGATCGGGCGCATGGGGTTTGGCAATGACGGCAAAGATTCTCTTGCCTCCATGGATGAAACCGAACTGGAAAAAAATCTGGTCACACCCAATTCACAGAGGATTTTCTGTCTCTATGAAGCGCTGCGGCGCGGCAGGAATGTTGAGGATATCTATCGCCTGACCCATATCGATCCCTGGTTCCTGAACAACCTCAAGCAGCTGGTCGAAACCGAAGCAGGAATCATGGAGGCAGGATTCCATGGCCTGACAAGGAATTTTCTGCGGAAGATCAAGCAGCAGGGGTTTTCAGACTTTCAGATAGCCCACCTCACCGGCACGACTGAAAACGATATCCGGGAACTGCGGTTAAAACTGGACCTGGTTCCCGTCTATAAACTGGTTGATACCTGCGCAGCCGAATTTGAAGCCTATACGCCATATTATTACTCAACCTATGAAACAGAAGACGAATCCAGGGTCAGTTCCACGAAAAAGGTAATGATCCTGGGTGGCGGGCCGAACCGCATCGGCCAGGGAATAGAGTTTGACTACTGCTGCGTGCATGCATCTTTTGCCCTGAAGGAAATGGGCATAGAATTGAGTACCGACTATGACACTTCGGACAAACTCTATTTCGAGCCCCTGACCCGTGAGGATGTACTCAATATAATCGAACGGGAAAAACCGGAGGGTGTCATCGTCCAGTTTGGAGGCCAGACGCCGTTAAACCTGGCGGTCCCGCTTGCCGGGGCAAAGGTTCCCATCGTCGGTACATCACCAGATTCCATTGACCGGGCAGAGGACCGTAAACGGTTCCAGCAGTTTCTGCAGAAATTAAATCTTAAGCAGCCGGCAAACGGAACTGCACGCACCATGGAGGAGGCGCTCGCCATTGCCGAGCGTATTGAATATCCGGTGGTGGTGAGGCCTTCATATGTTCTCGGCGGCAGGGCCATGCGCATTGTGTACAACGAAAAGGGTGTCAGGGAATTCATGGCTTCTGCCATTATCGTGTCCTCGGAACATCCGGTTTTGATCGATAAATTCTTAAAAGATGCCATTGAAGTAGATGTAGATGCCATTTCAGATGGCGATGTCACCATAATAGGCGGCATCATGGAGCATATCGAGGAGGCCGGCATTCATTCAGGAGATTCAGCCTGTGTCCTGCCGCCCCATTCCTTGTCGCCTGAGATGATAGAGGAGATCAAGGAAGCTTCAAAGGCCATGGCCAAGGAATTAAATGTTATTGGCCTGATGAATGTGCAGTTTGCAGTCAAGGACAACGAACTTTATGTCCTGGAAGTCAACCCCAGGGCCTCTCGTACGATCCCTTTTGTCAGCAAGGCAACAGGTGTACCTTTGGCTAAACTTGCAACCAAGGTGATGATGGGCATGAAACTGGCAGATCTTGGATTGACAAAAGAGGTTGAAGTGAGTCACTGGGCTGTAAAAGAGGCTGTGTTTCCCTTTGACCGGTTTGCAAATGTCGATACCCTGTTGAGTCCTGAAATGAAATCAACAGGTGAGGTCATGGGCCTCGACAGTTCTGTGGGGATTGCCTTTGCCAAGTCGCAATTGGCAGCAGGCCAGAATCTGCCGACGCGGGGAAATGTACTTATAAGTGTACGCGACGCCGACAAACCGGCGGTCCTGCCCCTGGCGAGACGACTGTTGAAAATGGGATTCTCCGTCCTGGCAACCAGTGGGACCGCTGCCTATTTAACTGAACACAACGTTGAATGCACCAAAGTAAACAAGATATCCCAGGGGAGACCCCACCTGCTTGACAAGGTGCGGGACAACCAGATCCAGTGGATCATAAACACCTCCCTGGGATCAAGGACCACCGAGGATTCCTACAGCATCCGCAGGAGTGCCCTTGATTACCATCTGCCCTATACAACGACCACCAGCGGTGCCCTTTCAATGGTGAGGGCGCTGGAGACGGTCCAGGAAAAGGAAATACAGGTAAAGGCCATCCAGGAGTATTTTTAGACAGGTGATTTAGGGCGAAAGGGGCTGGACATATTGAGGATCTGAACTTATCTTTATTTTTGATTGTTTGTAGGCAAATTGCTATAATTAAATAATTTTATTTACATCTATCCAGTAAAACATAACCCGGTGATACAGCCGGAAGTCGTTTTGACTGGCATTGGGGGCTAAATTTTGAACACTTTTTACAAAAACCTGAGCATGTGGCTGGTGATCGGTCTGACCATGATCCTCCTATTCAACCTGTTCAACAAGCCGCAGCTCCAGCATGTCGATATTTCCTACAGCGATTTTATCAACAGTGTGGAATCCGGAGCCATAACCAAGGTTTCAATTGAAGGTGACCAGATCACCGGGACTCTCCGGGGGGGCAATGATTTTCGCACCATATCTCCGGACGATTCAGAACTCATCCCGATGCTGCGCAAAAACGGCGTCGACATATCTGTCAAGCAGAAAGAAGATACTCCCTGGTACGTGACTATTCTGGTTTCCTGGTTTCCCATGCTTCTCCTTATAGGGGTCTGGATTTTTTTCATGCGGCAGATGCAGATGGGCGGCCGGGGCGCCCTCTCCTTCGGCAAGACGCGGGCCCGGCTCATGGAAAAAGGTGAAACAAAGGTGACCTTCAAGGATGTGGCCGGCATTGAAGAAGCCAAGGAAGAACTTTC
>Ga0111162_1096_pt1 | contig 10106 bp, 7 predicted proteins | sample DeeMarSeWOR28_12_FD_80263 | JGI IMG/M metagenome (GOLD analysis project Ga0111162, IMG submission 80263) | Nitrospira bacterium SG8_35_1 | reverse complement strand
TCTTTTCTCATTTTTTTTACGCCTGTAGTCATTCTGCAAATAAACACAAATTATATTGACATTGCCGTATCAGTTCTTTTATTAACAGCGGTAAATTTCCTTCTCTATGAAAGCCTCTCTATCGACAACAGTTCGTTGCCCGTAGAGGGGCATAATAGAAAGTATCCCCTGTTTCTGGCGGGTGTTGCAGCAGGAATCCTGCTTGGTTCAAAGGGGTCTGGCCCCTTATTTACAATTATCATTGTATCAGCACTGATAGTTCAGGAAATTATCAAGCATCGCAAGCAGATCTACCCACGGGACCCTGGAGAGAAAGGAAATTTCATGAGAAGCAGCATGATTCCCTACACGCTCTATTTTATCCTCCCCCTCATTGTATTGGGGAGTTACTGGTATATAAAGAACTGGGTGCTTTATGGCAACCCTGTCTATCCGATGGAGGTCTCAGTGCTTAATATTACTATCTTTAAGGGACTCTATAAAAAGATGCTGGACCCTCTGCCGTCATTGATCGAGAATTCCTCATACTTTATCAGACTCTTTCATGTCTGGACTGAAAAGACTGAATTTTATCTTTACGATTCACGGCTGAGCGGGCTTGGTCCCCTATGGTTTATACTTCTTCTGCCCAGTCTGGTCTTTGCATTGCTCAGATCCATAAGAAACAAAGAGTACAACTGGCTCTTTGTAAGCATTCTTCTTATTGTGACCTTTGCTGTTCACCCGAGGAACTGGACAACACGATATACAATTTTCATGGTTGCGCTGGGAGCGATCTCTTATGGCTCTGTTATGGACTTTTTCGGTAAAAAAGGCAGGATCACCAGTATCATCGCTCTGGTCCTGGCCGCATACACATTTCTCACAGTAAACTCACTTTGTGTAATGCCGGCAAAGATCAGGGAATTTATGGATCTGCCGGAGAAGGAACGAACCATTGCCCGTCATAAACCCTTCAATATCGATATCCATGCCAGAGAGGAGTATGGATACTGGATGTGGATAAGCAACTATATCCGGGAGGGAGAAACACTGGCATACACCTTTGAGCCGCTCTTTCTGGCTCCGTTATGGAATGATGGTTTCTCAAGCAAAACTGTATATGCAGGCCCATTTAACAATCACGACTGGCTGCGTAAACTCAAGGACAGAAATGTAACGTATGTCTTATTGCGTACCCATTCTGAAGAGGATATCTGGATAGAAAAAAAGAGCAGGGCCCTGACTGGCATTGTAGAAGAGTCCGGCAGGCAGCAGGTGGAGTTTCAGATGGTTTTCAGTGACGACAATTATAAAATAGTCAAGCTTGTGAAAGCAGAGAATAATACTGGCTGTTCTTTATTTCACAGTACCTGAAAGGTCGATGATTATTGAGAACCAGATGCAGTGGTGGAAAGAGTTTAAAGAAACATTCCTTGGTTTTCTAAGTTAACGTCTTCGCTCCAACAGCATAACAATCTTATTACCCCGGCCTGAAAGGCGAACATCTCTTGAAATTGGCTTCCATTTAAGAAAAAGATATTCGACATGAAGTCATGACTCATAGTAGAGATGCTATTTTGATATAGGCTCCGGTATATACACATGGGTACTGACACAGTCATCATGATAGCATGTTTCTGACCTTCAGGCTGCTGTACGCCTTGACCATGCTTGCTATATTCATAGAGAAAAGTTCATCCATCGATGCGATAAAGTAATCGATTTCACGCCTGTTCACAATAAGAGGAGGAATAATCATTATCACCCTCTTTTCATGGGGACCGGGGGTTACAAGAATGTTGTACTTATGTACCATCAGTGATACGATGATCCCCGTCAGAAAGCCATCTGAAAAATCCCTGATAGAAGTGCTTAAATGTTCAAACAGTGTTACCAGCCTGTCCGCGGGCCGTCTTAATTCTATGCAGAGCAATAAACCAACCCCCCGTACGTCTTCTACGATCCCTTCATGCCTGTCTTTCAGGTCATTGAGCTTTGCAAGAAAGTACTCTCCCATATCCCTTGAATTCTTTACGAGTCCCTCTTCAACCAGCACATTAATCGCTTCTATGGCTGTGTAACATTCCTCTCCAAGGCCGCTGAAGGTAGAGGAATGAATCATCGAATCCTGAAGACGGCCGTAGGCCCTGTTGTAAATGCCCTCTCTCGCAATGTAGGCTCCAACCGAGGCCTTGCCACCGCCAAGCGATTTGGCTACAGTAACGATGTCCGGTATTATATCTTCATGCTCAAAGGAAAACATCTTCCCCGTTCTGCCGAAGCCGCACAACACTTCATCGACTATCATCAGAATGTTGTATTCATCGCACAATCTTCTGACATTTTGCAGATAGCCTGCCGGCGGTCTTACAACACCTTCAGCGTGGACAGCCTCTAAAATAATAGCGATAAAGTCATTCTCCACGGAGTTTTCGCTTAAGCTCTTTTTTATGACCTGTTCAAAGGCCTGCCAGTCTCCATAGGGGACTGAAACACAGTTGTCCAGGAGTTTAAAATACTTTCTTGACGGTTCACAGCTTGAAACCGACATCGTGGCATGGGTTTTACCATGAAAAGAAAGGTCAGTATAAATAATTTTACTCTTGCCCGTCCCCTGGTACTTCTCTGCAATCTTCAGTGCTCCCTCGTTTGCCTCGGCTCCGCTATTGCATAGAAAGACATAGTTGAGATCTCCCGGTGATACTGCTGCTACATTCCTTGACAGGGCCGCAAGATAGGGCGATAAGAAAGTCTTCCATATCTCTAACTGTTTTTTTTCATTAAATCTCCTGCGGGCCCTCATAATCCTTGGATGATTATGTCCCAGGTTCAGCACAGAAAAGCCACCGGTAAAATCGTATATTTTTCTTCCGCATTTCGTGTAAATATACATCCCCTCTGAGTATTCAACCTCAATGCCTTCCAGGCACAGCATGGAGAGGAATTTGGGTATGCCCTTATTGACATGCTTCAGGTAATATTCCCTTACCGTTTTAATCGATAGAGTATCAACGTCCTCTAATGTAATGAGGGGTTCCTTCATAGGGAGAGCAAAACCTGTTATCTATAGTTGCTGTCTGAAATGAGACGCTATGTGGTTTTCTGGTATTTCTTCATCAACCAGTAATGCGCGTTTAAGGCCTCCGCCACATAATCCAGTCTTCGTGTCTTGAAGAGTTTCACCAATGCAACAACAATGATCTTCGGATTTTTCAGCATATTAAAAAGGAGAGTAAAATAAAATCCAAAGTTTCTGATGTTGGAAAAATAATTTCTTATGAAGAAATGGTTCTGCATACGCCGCCTGATCCTGCTTAGTTTTTCCTTCTCGAATGTAATCGATATTAAAGGCATTTCCGGCTGCCTGTGAGACCATATCTCTGAAAAAGGAAGGTCTTTATCGAGCCATCCTTTTTCAATGGCGGTCTTATAAATATCTGATCCGGGATAGGGGGTAAGGAAGTAAAATGCTGTGTAATCTGCCTTGAGCTCTTTCGCAAGATCAAAGCTCTCCTGTAAGTCCGCATCTGTTTCTTCCGGGTTTCCTACGATGAACGTTGCCAGCGTTCTAATTTTAAGTTCTTTGGAGAGCTGGAATGATTTTATTATCTGCTCTTTCCTGTCACCTGCGCCACCCTTGCCCAGGACCTTGAGAATTTTTGAAGAACCACTTTCAACGCCGTAGTCCAGCTGGACCAGTCCAGCATCTTTCATCTTCTTCATGAAGTCCCGTCCCGTCTGATCAACTCTCGAATGACAGGCCCACTGCATATCCAGCTTTCTTTCCATAAGCTCATCACAGAATTCATGCACCCTCTTGGGACTTAACGTAAATGAATCATCACAGAAGTAAATCCCTTTCATTCCAAAGGTCTTCTTCAGGTGCTCCATTTCATCAACCACGTTCCTGGCAGAGCGAAGTCTTGATCTTCTCCCGAACATGTTATGACTCCCGCAGTATATACATCTATAGGCACATCCCCTGCTCGTAACAATGGTAGTCTGGTGTCCGTCTGCATGACCCCTGATAATTCCGGGAGGCTTCAGGTAAGGACTCATATCTATTAAATGACGGGCAGGGAAGGGGAGAGAATCAAGGTCCTCAATAAGTTCCCGTCTCCCATTATCAACAACTTCACCGTCCCTGTTGTACATAACACCCTTCACACCATCGAGGTCCTCACCATTGGAGAGCCTCTCACATGCTTCAACAATGGTCTCCTCGCCTTCACCGACAACTACAAAATCAAGGTCAAGTTCATTCAGTGTCTCAACAGGTTTTACTGTTGTATGGAATCCGCCGGCACAATAGGTCTTATCAGGCAGTGCCTGTTTTAATTTTTTGCGGAGACGAAGCGCTTTTTGATAGCCCGGGGTCAGAAAAGCCATTCCAATAAGGTCCGGATCAAATTCCAGGACATTATTAACAATGGTATTGTCATAGTCCGGATCGGCATCAATAACCTGGAGGTCATGTCCGGCCCTCTCAAGAACGGCAGCTACATATAAAAGCCCAAGTGGAGGTACAACATTATTGCCGTCCAGAACCTGTGAATTGAGTAAAGATATTTTCATATTTCTAAAGCAATGAGTTTAAAAGTTTTCGTATTATATACCAAGTCGCTTTAAATTATTAATTATTTAATTTAATACTGTTATTACTGCCTGATATATTATATTTTTGCCAGTGGTACAGCCTTTCACAGCTTCATGCACCACGTCTTCACTGTGAAGACAGATTATTTTTCAAAGAGGGCCGGTTTTATTTTTCTGAATAGTTTCAGTTTTTCATCATACTTGACATCCTCCTCATCAAGGAAATTACTGAGAACTATTGAGAGAGCGGACCTCCAGATGTACAGTACACTCTTTAGTGTCAATAGTATGTTGTACTTCAGGCCCCTTGTTGTAATAAAAAAATAGACCCCTGGCTCCATCGTTCTCTTCACAATAAAGAAAAGTATGCTTGTGAGTTTTGAATGAAAGGCATTTCTTTCCCTTTCCGGTCTGTTCAGGAACCGTGCGAGAGAACGAGGTACGTACGGTGAGATATAAAGGAGTTTGTTAAAGTAGGTGTAATCGATATTCATAAGAAACCTCGTAAGGTAGGAATCAACATCTGCAATGCCGTCTTTCAGGGCCATTTCCCTTATTTGTGTTCCGGGCATGAACGTGAGGTGGGCCAGGGACAGCACAAAGGGCCTGCCCAGTTTCAGGACTGCATTCACTGATTGTATCTGGTCCTCTTCTGTCTCGTAAGGATTATCAACTATCATTTCGTAATAGGGTGCTGCTTTTGTTTCGGCTATTATCGCTGCAGCCTCCTCCACCCTGGAGAAGGGGACCTTCCTGTTGAAGATCTCGTAGTTGACCCTGTCGCTCCCGCTCTGAATGCCCATGAGTACCCAGCTCAGCCCTGCATCCCTCAGCAGAAGAAGCTGTTCTCTGTCCAGTTTTGACGGAAATACACGTATCATGAAAGGCAGTTTTATATGCTTCTTGTATTCCCTGCAGAATTCCTCTATCCACTCCCGGTTATGAAAAAGGAACCAGTCATCTTCGATGTTTATATAAATGATGTGAGGATATTTTATTACATCCTTCAGTTCATCGATACAGCTTTCTACAGACCGTTCTCTCACGCGGTTACCGAAGGCATCCATCAGATAGGAGTTCCCGCAGTAACTGCATTTAAAGGGACATCCCCGCGAAGTGAGAATCATGTGACAGGTACCGCCGTAGTGGGCATATTTCCGGAACAGGCCTGGATTTTCCGGAAAGTTTACTATGCTGTTCTTGTGATAACCATAAAAGTAATCCGGAAGGTACTCCTGAAGGGGAAGGCTGTTGAGGTCTGCAACCTCCTCCCTCTCTTTTGCGCTGATGATATTCCCGTTATCATTTACCCAGAGGTTGGGGATCTCCGGCAGCACATTTCTGCCATGCTCCCTCAGGTGGTCAAGGAGTTTCACAACAGTATGTTCCCCCTCACCCGAGCAGACATAGTCAGCATAGTTGATACATTCCTCCGGGCTCATTATCGCATGGACCCCCCCCCAGATTATTGGAATATGAAAGGCGTTTTTCAGCAGTTCAGTCATGTTTCTTGAGGGGTAGAACTCTATCGACATAAGCCCTATACCTATGAGGTCCGGGGCATACTCTCTGATAAAACCTTCTATTGCCGGCGACAGCTTCTCTTCCATATAGCCAGGCAGGAAAAGTATCCTTGCATCATGTCCATTCACTATGACATTGGAGGCGATATACTTGATGCCCGTAAGGTATGAATTTGTCTGTAAAGAGATGAGCAAGACTCTCATAATCTACACCCGGTCATTTCCCGTTTCTGAATTTATGTATTTTCGGATAAATGCAGAAAATTACACTGGAAAAGCAATTAAAAGTAATAGTACAGGATAATCAAGATACAGAAATATTTCAAGTGAATGTGGATCTTCCGGAAGTCTGGTTCAGAGGATATTCATCATCGACTGTACAGTTCATGCAGTTATTTTAGATGGAGATCAAAGGTATGGTGCTGAGTGCAGCTCTGTGTTATCGAATATAAAAGGGGAGCAGCTGATTTCTGCTCCCCCAATCCTTGCTAAGAGGTTTCTAAATCAGTAAATCTGCAGGCACTATGTGCCGATTTACTTTTTCTGTTTACTTTTATAGTCTTCTATGGCCTTGTGAAGGGCATCAGCGCCGAGATTAGAGCAGTGCATCTTCTGTGGCGGAAGACCGTCAAGGGCCTCAGCAAGTGAGGCCTTTGTAATCCTGGACGCTTCTTCTATTGTCATACCTTTGGCCATTTCCGTGACCATGCTCGACACTGCTATCGCAGAGGCGCAGCCAAAGGTCTTGAACTTGAGATCAGTAATTACATCATCCTTAACCTTGATGTATATTTTCATTGCATCGCCGCACACAGGATTTCCTTCTTCTCCTATACCGTCAGCATCTTCAATTTCCCCAACATTTCTGGGATTTGTGAAATGATCCATTACTTTTTCGCTGTACATGTTGCATCCTCCGTTCCTTCCCATCCTTTGGAATAGGGTGAGATCTCTCTCAGACGGGTTATAATCTGAGGGAATGTTTCATTAAAGTACGTTATATCTTCATCTGTTGTGCTTTCTCCAATTGTAAATACAACCGAACCCTGGGCAAGATGAACCGGCACTCCTATCGATATAAGGACCGGTGATGATTTCAGGGCCTTTGAACTGCAGGCTGAGCCACTCGCAGAATAGATGCCTTTAACAGCAAGCATCATGAGCATTGCTTCCCCCTCAATATATTCAACAACAAAGCTGGCATGCCCCGGAAGACGCTGCTCCGGGTGTCCGGTAAGGATTACCTTGTCTACAGACAGGCCAGTGCTGATCATGCTGTCACGCTTGGGTAGTACATGATCAATGCGCTTTTGCAAATCCCGTATTGTGATCTCGGCGGCCTTGCCCATCCCAACAATGGCGGGTACATTTTCAGTCCCGGCCCTGCGGCCGCCCTCCTGAATGCCGCCATAAATAAGTGGGACAATGCGTGAGCCTTCCCTGACATACAAAGCTGCTGCGCCTTTCGGCCCATAAAACTGGTGTGCAGCAAAGGTCATGAGATCAACATTCAGAGCCTTGACATCTACAGGGATGTTGCCCGTTGCAGCAACAGAATCAGTGTGAAAGACTATCCCCTTTTCATGTGCGATTTTCCCTATGTCTGCTATGGGCTGAATCGTCCCGATCTCAGAGCTTGCGTGGATAATGGATATGAGGATTGTTTCATCATTGACGGCTTTCTCAACATCAGCAGGGTTTACACGTCCATAATTGTCCACCGGGAGATAGGTGACAGCGAACCCCTGTTTCTCCAGAAAACGGGCCGAATTCAGAATGGAATGATGTTCAACCCTGGATACGATGATGTGCTTTCCTTTGTTCTGATGTGCAGAGGCTATCCCCTTTAATGCGAAATTGTTCGATTCTGCACCGCTTGATGTGAAGATAATTTCTTTTGCCTTGGCGTTAATCAGACTGGCAGTGCTTTCCCGTGCATGTTCAATTGCCTCCCGTGCCTTAATGCCCGGCTCATAGAGACTCAGCGGATTGCCGTAGTTCTCTTTAAAAAAGGGAAGCATGGCATCCAGCACCTCAGGGTGGAGCGGGTTTGTAGCCACATGATCCATATAAATTTTTTTCATTATGACTCCTTTATTTTCTTGATGAAAAACTTATAATGGTCGTCATCTTCAAATATACCAATAAACTCATTTCCTGTTTTAAGGCACCATTCAGGTATGTCTTCAAGCGCTCCATCATAATCGGTGAGGATGGAAAGAATCTGCCCGGTCTCAATCTCCTTGACCTGGTCTTCGATTGTCAGGAGGTGCATGGGACACATCATGTATATGATGTCCGTTGTGGCATCGGCCTCTATCGGTTTATCGAGGAATTTTAATTGTGGTTCATCATGCACTTTTTGGGCCGCCTCCGTGGTGCTCATTGTATTACCTCATTAATTTTGTTTCTTCCTGCACAAGATCTTTCAGATTTATTGTTTCAAGAAAATTCTCTATTTTTTCACCAAGAGACTTCCATAAGAGACGGGCGACACAACCGTCTACCCGTTTGCATCCCTTCGTGGACGGGTCAAGGCACTGCGTAATTGCAACCGGGCCCTCAAGGGAGTTCAGGATCATGCCCACACTTATTTCCTCAGGCTTTCTGTTTATCACATACCCTCCTCCGGGGCCCTTCTGGCTGCTGATCAACTTTGACTTGCGCAGTTTGTTAAGCAGCTGCTCGAGCTGGGCAATTTCCTTGATTGAAAGTGGCCCGTTTTCGTAATTCTTTGCGAGTTCGAACATTGCCCTCACTCCGTATTGTCCTTTTGTAGAAAGTTTCAGCATACTTTAAAGTAAAATAGTCGACTAAATTTGTCAAGTATTCATGGAATTAATTCGTAGGTGTTGAAAATTAGTCATATTTCCATACTCTTATTGATAAAAAAATTGTATGAAATGTAAAAATGAAACTCCTTCTGATTTCTCTGCAATCAAATGCATCAATTGTTGGGCTGAAATATATAGCTGCCCATGTGCGTGCAAAGGGTCACGACTCGAAAATTCTGCTCATACCGGGGTATCTTGAGAGTACCCTCCATCCCTCTCTTGAACTCTTTATAAAAAACTATCAGCCTGATCTGATCGGAATAGGCCTGATGTCAATTGAGTTTTATCCTGCAAAGAACATTACCCGACTGCTGAAGGAAACATTTGATGTGCCAATTATCTGGGGCGGCCTGCACGTTATTTTAAAGCCCGATGAATGTATTCACTATGTGGACTATGTCTGCAGCGGGGAAGGGGAGAATGCAGTGCTTTCCCTTCTGGAGCATCTTGGTCAAAAGGGTAGGGATGAGGTGCCTGATATTCAGAATATATGGGTCAATCATGGAGGGCAGATCATTGAAAAAAAGGCAATGCCGGAGACCGATCTTGATGCTCTTCCTGTCATAGAATATATTCCAGACTATTTTTATGGTTTCCATAATGGCTCTATATATAATTATTCTGAACATCCCCGGCTCTTTCGCAGACATGCCCTCTACGGCGGCACCTGTCACATGATGATTACCACCCGGGGGTGTCCTTTTTATTGCGGTTACTGTGCCAATGCCTATACGATGAAGGTCTTTGGAAAGGAGATACGAAAGAGATCTGTTGACAACTGCATCGAGGAGCTCAAGCTGGTCAAAAAAGATCCCTATGTTCTGTATATTAATTTTGAGGATGACTGGTTCTTTTCCCATGACAGGGAGTGGATGCGGACATTCAGTGAAGAATACAAAAGGCATATAAACCTGCCTTTCATGGTTCGGGTCTTCCCCGGTGTGCTGGACAGGGAAAAACTGTTCCTTCTGCGGGATGCCGGCCTGAGCCTGGTTATAATGGGGGTGCAGTCCGGCAGTGACAGGGTGAATTTCGAGATTTATAACAGAAAGGTCAAGTTTTCTTCTGTCAGCAAGGCAGCAGAACTGATACATGAGAGCAGGGTAGCCCCCTATTATGAAATGATTGCTGACAACCCCTATGAGACTGAAGCTGACACGATGGAGTGCAT
>Ga0111162_1071_pt1 | contig 10180 bp, 14 predicted proteins | sample DeeMarSeWOR28_12_FD_80263 | JGI IMG/M metagenome (GOLD analysis project Ga0111162, IMG submission 80263) | Nitrospira bacterium SG8_35_1 | reverse complement strand
CGTGAGCCGCCTTCTCTCAAGGTAAAGGTGGCCTTCTGCTTTTCCTTGATCTTTTTTAAATCGTCAATTGTTAATTTAGCCATCGTTATTCACCTCTGTCTTTCCGACGTCACACTCCGTTCATACCCAGATTAAAAATAAAATATACAAAATCAAAATGACAGAAAATATGCCCGGAACTTTATAATACTCTTCCTTAATTGTGCATTTTTATTTTTTGACCGTTCATTTTCATTCTATGAGAACTCTGCCAGTACCTCGGGCACTTTTTTTGGTGTCATTGCGCCATATGTCTCGTCGTCAATAACCATAACCGGAGCCAGTCCGCAGGCTCCAAGACATCGAACGGTCTCAACAATGGAAAACTTTTTGTCTTCCGTCACTTCACCGACATCAATCTTCAGGTTATCCTTGATCTTGGACAGAACCTCCTCGACTCTCTTTACATAGCATGCTGTCCCCAGGCAGATCCTGATGTTGTGATCACCCCTTGGTTTCATTGTGAAAAAAGATCTTCTGTATTTCAGGAGGAAGATACCCGACAATTTCCTGGCACCGCTGCAGAACAGGAATAGAACTGCCCGGCTTCCCTTTGTATAGCTGAATGACCCGGTCGATTTCCTGGAGCATTGACGGAGGAAATTCATCCTGAGGTTTCTGCTCAACAGCAGTTGTTCCTTTCACCCACTCCACTGCTCTCCGAGTGACGTCCAGAAGCACTGCCGGGGTAAAGGGTTTGGGAACATAATCAATGATGCCCACATCAAGAGCGTCTCGTATTGTTTCCTGTGAAGGATATCCTGTTATGACAACGACACCGGTTTCAGGCCGCTTTTTCTTTATCCACTGGATAAGGGTAATGCCGTCAATTTCAGGCATTTTCAGGTCAGTAAAGAGAAGATCATAGGGAGTCTCTTCCATTTTCTGCATTGCCTCCCTGCCGCTCAGGACGCCTTCTGCGTTGTAACCGCCTGACTTCAACACGGTCATGCAGCTTTTTATTACTATAGATTCATCGTCAACCACAAGAATTTTGACATCTTCCGACATCAGCGGCTCTCCCTTCTATTCATCCATGAATTTAACAGTATACTGTGCATAGAACTTTTATAAAATACCACGAAACTTATCATCTGTATAGAGTTTTTTTTATTTACTGCAAGGCACTGCCGTGAAAATAATAATTTAAAAATCAAAAATTATAATTCTGGAAAATTATTTAATTGAAATCATTTCCTCCTTAATTTTCATTTTTATTATTTATTTAACATCTTGTTTTGTGATATCTCCAGTGATTGAATGACATCATCTTATCATGTTTCAATGGGCAATACCCGTGCAAGCCACAGGAGCCATCCTTCGGAAAGATGTTCCTTCAGAAGGGCGCACATAATATCATTGGCCTTTACATTTACTTCGCGCAGTTCCGCATGTACCGGAGACAGGAGATCAGAACCCTTTCCGCTGCTTGTGAATATCCTGGCAAAAGGCTGGCCTGCCTCAAGCCTGTCAATATCTTTGATAAACTCAATATACAGGAGGTTTCCTGTGAGCAGCCAGTAGCGCAGATCACAGCCAATCTCCCAGAGACCATCTTTTGCCGGCCGCGCCCAGGTACCTTCCTTATAAAAAATAACGGGGTTTTCTCTGTCAAGGGGCACTACATAATCCCGGAACTCATCGACATAGGCCTGCCGCATGATCCAGCCTTTTCTGTCAAAGATTTTCTTTGCAACGTTGATCATGAAATCAGGGGTAAAGGGTTTTTCAATATATTCAAAGGCGCCAAGCTTTGTTGATTCCTTTGCGTCTTCAATGGTGGGATAGCCGGTTATTATTACCACGTCCGTTTCCGGCTTAATGACACGGGATTCTCTGAGTACCTCCATCCCGTTTATGTCCGGGAGTCTCACATCGGTGATGAGCAGGTCAAAATCCTCTTTGGCGAGTTTATTCAGGGCTTCCTCCCCTTTTTCAGCAGTGGCTATACTGTAACCCTCTGCTCCGAGCACCCGTTTGCAGCTGTGTGTTACGATGGGGTCATCGTCGAGTACCAGGATCCTCCTCTTGGCCATGCTCTCTCCCTTCCTGATATTTTTCCTTCACTGCCTTATTTTTCCAGCTTATGGTACGGCAGGGAACAGGCGACAATCAAAATTCAGGGTTATTGTATCATATTAATTTCAGGTATGCATCGAAGGGCCAATCGTATTCCGAATGATTTTTATTAATTTTTGAATACTTACGGGTTCGTTCCCCGAGCTTTTTTTTATTTCCTTCGTATCAATGACGTGATGCCCCCTTCTATTTATCTGTTCATATAAAAAATCTATATCAGGATTTGCAGTAATGAGCACAATAAGTGTCTGGGCAACATCGCCGATTGGTTTTCTGTCAATATGATTATACTGAAATCGTGCCTCGATGACCGTTCCCCTGTCCTTTTCCGAATTGATCCTGAAGTCGCCCATGCTTTCCCTCGCAGCCTGGCCAAGCAGTGACAGGCCCAGTCCGATACGGCGCTCGCCCTTTGTTGTAAAAAAAGGGTCAGCTGCCTTTTTCAGCATCTCTTCATCCATACCTTTGCCATTGTCGCTGATACTGACGGACAGCAGGTTATTATCAACATCTTCCTCGATTCGTATCTTTATCTCTGTTGCTCCTGCCCGAATCGAGTTTTCGGCAATGTCAAGTATATGCAGTGACAGGTCTTCCATGCGTAAAGGTCAAAATGCAAATATCAGATTATAACCTCAGAATCTAAATATAAAGCCAGATTGTGTCATTGTCCGGCTTGACCGGACAATCCAGAAGCCTTTTAAAAGAACTAGATTCCCCGATCAAGTCGGGGAATGACAGAAATTATTATTTCTTACCCCCATTCTACTTTTCTGCCCTTCCTGTTGCTGCATGCCAGTTTCATTTCTTCTATGGTTGCACTTTCCATGGTGAAAAAAGTTTTTCTTTGTCCTATGTCCTGAATACAGTGCGCATCAGATGCGGAAATCCATGCATAGTCGCGGTATTGTCTGAATTTCCTCCTGGCCTGATCCATCCCTGTTGCAGGAGAAATTTCCAGGGCATCAAAGTCTAAATCTTCAGGAATGAACCCAAGCTGAGATGTGATGCTGAAGTAATCCCTGTCAATGTGCGAGGCTATGGCGAGTCCGTCAAAGGCATGTACCTGGTCGACAATCTGGTTTGCGTTCAGGACAGTGGCCCCTATGAGGAGGCGTCTGTTAAAACCGAGCACCTCGTCGCATTCGTTCACAACGATCTGATCACCGTAATATTTTTCATCATTCACTGCAGGCAGCATGTTGTCATATACATACTCCTGCATGGCCACGATTTTTTCGCCACTATCGAAGAGAGCAAGTATATGGGCCTCTTCTGATGAGGTAATCTCCATGCCGCCCAGGACGGTAAGTTCAGTCAGTCCCGCCGCCCGTTGCGCTGCATGAAAGTTTTCCGCAGAATTATGGTCTGTAATGGCAATAATGTCCATGCCCTGATCGAGGGCCGCCTTTACAATGGCTGAAGGGGTCATATCAAGATCGGCACAGGGGGAGAGGCAGGTGTGGATATGAAGATCGGCTTTGAATATCTTTAGCATTCACTCATTAGTCAGGTTGATAAAATCTGGTATATCTGGCCTGCTGTCTCGTAAGCCGTATGAGAAGTTGTCAGGATCGTAACTTTTTCAGCCTCAGCCTTCTCAATGGTTTCCGGCTGGGGTTGTCTGTTGCCGACGATGATAATGCCGGCCAGGCCTTTCAGACTGGCAACGGCCACAATATTTATATGGGTCTGAAGCGTAATCCAGACATTTCCAACCTTGCTGTTGGCCATAACATCTGACAGGAGGTCACTGGAGTAGGCTCCGGTAATATTCCCGTTCATTCCCTCTGTGTGTGAGGCAATTTTCAGAGATAATTTTTCTGCCAGTTCTGATAATTTCACGGTAACTCTCCTTTATTCATTCAGGTTAATAGTCATGTGAACCGTTGTCCCTTCACCGACTACAGACTCAATCATAAATTCATCAGAGTTTCTCTTCATATTCGGCAGGCCCATGCCTGCACCCCAGCCCATTTCACGTACCCACTCAGGAGCTGTTGAATAGCCTTCCTGCATTGCCTGTTCAATATCTTCAATGCCGGGCCCCATGTCTTCTACCCTGATTTTTATATTTTCAGGAGTAATGTAATAATGCAGCTGACCCGCTGCAGCATATATGATGACATTCATTTCAGCTTCAAAGGTTGCGATTGCAGCCCGTCGTATAATTGCATCATCAACGCCGAACTCGAAGAGCTTCATTTTTAACTGCGTTGATGCTTCTCCCGCATTTGTAAAGTTGCCGCCGATGAGCTGGAAACTGCCTTCTACATTTCCGCTTATGTCTGGAGTCATGTTATTTCTCCGGTGAGCTTGGCAGGCCTGCCTGAAAGAGCCTGCCTGAAACAGAGTACATACTGTGAGGTGTGCTGAGCAGGGGAATTCCCTTCTCTTTTGCAAGCTCTATTGTCTGAAGATTAGGGTTTTTCCCCTGCACAAAGACGATGCACTTTATGCAGGCGATTTCTGCTGTCCGTATCACTGATGGCTGAGTCAGGCCTGTAATGAGAAGACAGTTCATGGAGTGATAGTACAATACGACACTCATAAGGTCAGTGCTGCAGGCACTGCTGATATCCAGATCATCTGCATCCATTGCTTCCGTTATGAAGTGCGCATCAAGGACCTTTGCAATCTCTTTGAGCTTCATATTCGCTTTCTCCATGCATTACTTCTCTTCCAGATCATCAATGGCCTCTTTGACAGCCGAGAGGATTTTGTCTGGTGTAAAGGGTTTTTCAATATAATTGTAGGCGCCTGACCGTAATGCACGGACAGCGGTATCAACGTTGCTATAGCCGGTTATGATAATCACTTTGGCGGAAGAACTGCTTGCCTGGATCTTTTTCAGGACTTCCATGCCGTCCATATCAGGCATTTTAAAATCCAGCAGCACTACGCTGAAGGGCTCTTTTTCAAGCAGGGCAAGCCCTTCTGCTCCGCTTGCCGCCGATGTAACCGCATAGCCCTTCGGGGCAAGTGTCCTCTCACAGCTTGTTCTGATAATTGGTTCGTCATCGATGATCAGTATTTTCTTCATTGGTGGGTCTCTGACAGGGGTAGTCTAACAAAAAAACTTGTCCCTTTACCAACGGTGCTTTCCACTTTGAGAGTGCCCCCGAAATGCTTTACAATACCATGGCTTACGGACAATCCCAACCCTGTTCCCTTGCCGATCGGTTTAGTTGTAAAAAAGGGCTCAAAGAGCTTGGACATATCTTCTTCTTTTATGCCGCAGCCTTCGTCACTGAACTCAATTTCCACAAAGTCCTTCCCCTTTTCCTTGACCCTGCGCGATGCTACCGTTATTTTACCCCTTTTCTCCATTGCATCGGCAGCATTGATAAACATATTGAGAAATATCTGCTGAAACTGCGAGGCATCTCCAAATACAATGAATTGTGCTTCATCCATTTCGACATCAAATTTTATGTGGTGAAATTTCTCCTGATTTTTCAGCATGAAGACAGTGCGGCTCAGGACCTCGTTTATATCACAGCTTCCTTTTTCAGAAGGGGTAGCCCGTGCAAAGGTCAGGAGATTGCTGATAATCTTTGAACATCTCTCGGACTGCTCAATAATGACATTCAGGTCATCCACCTCCTGACTTTTATCAGGGAAACGGTCCCTGAGCAGGTGCGCAAAGGTTATGACTCCTGTGAGGGGATTGTTAATCTCATGGGCCACTCCGGCTGCCATTCTGCCGAGAGACGCCAGTTTTTCTGTCTGCACCAGGCTGGCATGGGTCTTCCGGATCTCTTCAGTTTTTCTGGCGACCTCTTCCTCCAGTGTCTGGGTCCACTTCTCACGCTGGTCCCGTGCCTCCTTCAGGTCCTTGATCATGGCATTAAAGGATCTGGCAAGGACCCCCATTTCATCATCTGACGTAATGGGCACTGAATGATCCAGGTCGCCGCCGGCGATTCTTTCCATCCCTGCTATAAGTACCCTGATGGGCCGGGTGATCATTGTATAAATAATGAAACCGACAAAGAGAGAAACAATTATCACAAATATTGCCACATAGAGAGAGAGCGCTTCTTTCTGCTTATGCAGTGCAACATCGAGAAGGCCGAGGGAAAAATCTGCTTTAATGAACCCGATTATCTTCTGGTCTTGAGGATGCACATGACACCGTGCTGTGTAACAGTCCTTTTCGTTCTCTATGACACTGACAAGGCTTAATGAAGATACGCCCTGGGGGTCCTTTGTAACGTTCCACCGCATACGTTCATTCAGAAGAGCTGACGATTTTTCAGGATCCTCATGACAGGCCGTGCAGGCAAGGGAGGTTTTTACGACTGTACTGCTTATTCGTTCCTCATTGGAAGAAAAATGGATTGTTCCGCCGTGATCGTATATATTTACTTCCTTGATAACATCAGGTGAACTCAGGTGTTCAACTGCCTCCTGGGTTTTGGCAGAATCGAGGGTCAGCATACTGTAGTGGGTGCTTTGTTTTATAAACGCAAGAAAGGAATCGCCATACTTTACGGCAATAGACCTGATGTCCTGCTGCTGTTTCTGAAGGATGGCGTACCAGAATATAAAACTGACTATTACCATGAGTACGCCAATGGCTATGATAAGCTTTGCAACGAGAGATCTGTCAGGGTTGCCGAATATCTTATTCATGGCTGACAGTATTATAAGAGGCTTGAGAAAATTTTAAAAGCTGATTATCGTTTAGCATGGCAGATGAGCCCTTTCTCACGATGATACTATTTTTATTTGACAGTGCAAGCTGTATTTGGTATAAAAAACATCAGTGATGCCCGGAACATATACTCCAACAGATTATTTGCCCGTTCTCATTGTATTGGTGGTGGCCACCCTTGTTGGTCTCGGTGCCCTGGTTGCCGGACTGCTTGTGAGGCCCAGAAGGCCCTATGCACAGAAACTGGCACCCTATGAGTCAGGAAATCGTCCTGTTGGCGAGCCACGGTATAAATTTTCAGTCAGGTTTTATATTATCGCAATGCTTTTTGTGGTCTTTGATGTGGAGGCGATATTTCTCTACCCCTGGGCGGTTGCCTATGACAAGCTCGGTATATTTGGTTTTGTTGAAATGATGCTTTTTATCTTCATATTGCTTATTGGCTATATATATGTATGGAAGAAAGGCGCGCTGGAATGGGAATAAACGATAATAAGAACAGCGAAGAGCGCACAGGCCATCAGGACCCTCACCTGATTGAGGTTGAAAAAGGCACTCATATCGTACCCGGTGCCAATACAATCATTACTTCTCTGGACAGCCTTGTGAACTGGGGCCGCAAGAACTCACTGTGGCCGATGACATTTGGTCTGGCATGCTGTGCCATTGAGATGATGGCAGCCGGGGCAAGTCATTATGATTTTGACCGCTTTGGTGTTATATTCCGTGCTTCTCCACGGCAGTCTGATGTGCTGATCGTTGCCGGGACTGTTACAAAAAAGATGGCTCCTGTGGTCAGACGGGTTTATGACCAGATGCCGGAGCCGCGCTATGTCATTTCAATGGGAAGCTGTGCAAATTCAGGCGGCATATTTGATACCTACTCTGTAGTGCAGGGATGTGATACCTTTCTGCCCGTTGATGTCTATGTACCGGGTTGCCCGCCGCGTCCCGAGGCGCTGATGGAGGGTGTCATGAAATTACAGGAAAAGATAGAAAAGGAGCATATGAGATGGAGCCCCTGGAGATAGCCGGCAGACTGAAAGAGAAATTTCTCAGTGAGATCCTGGATGTAAGAGAATTCAGGGACCAGGTCTTTATAAGTGTCAGGCAGGAGAGAATACTTGATATCTGTCGCCATCTTCGTGAGGACCCTGATATCAGCATGGACTACCTGGCTGACCTCTGCGGCGTTGACTATCCTGACAGGGATCTCAGGTTTGAAGTTGTCTATGTTCTGTATTCAATGAAATTCCGGCACAGGATTATTATCAAGGCCCGCATACCGGAAAGCAGCCCAGGCATTGACAGTGTTGTTCCTGTCTGGCAGGGTGCGAACTGGCATGAGCGGGAGGTCTGCGACATGTATGGTATTGTCTTCAACGGACACCCTGATCTGAGAAGGATTCTCATGCCCGAGGACTGGGAGGGACATCCTCTGAGAAAGGATTATCCGTTGAAGGGCAGGGAGTCCTGGGAATACAAGGGCTATGAAGAGCTCAAAGATCTGCACAGCCATGATAATGAGTGGAATATAACGTAGTGGAGAAGACAGGTCATGTGTCATTCCGGTTTGTCCCCAGGGACAAGGTTCTGGATGATAGTTTTTTTATTGATCATAACGCACTAATACACGAAGCCTGTACTGGAGAAAAGGTTCAACAGTGAATACGACAGACGTCAATTCCCGCATTGCAACAAAGGAACTTACCCTCAGCATGGGGCCTCAGCACCCGGCTACGCACGGTGTATTGAGGCTCGTTCTTGATCTTGAAGGAGAGACCGTTGTCAAGTGTACTCCCTATGTCGGGTATCTCCACCGGGGAGTGGAGAAACTTGCAGAGAACAGGAACTATATGCAGATCCTCCCCCTTACCGACCGCCTGGATTATATATCCGCCATGTCAAATAACCTGGGCTACTGCATTGCCGTGGAAAAGCTTTTCGGCATAGAACTGCCGGAACGGGTTGAGTATATCAGGACCATTGTTGCTGAAATGTCCCGTATATCCAACCACCTCCTGTGGCTTGCGACCCACGCCCTTGATATTGGGGCCATGACGGTCTTTTTGTACTGTTTCAGGGAAAGGGAAACAATTATTGACCTCTTTGAACGTCTCTGCGGGGCACGGCTCACAGTATCCTATCCGCGGATTGGTGGTCTGAAAAATGATGTTGATGCAAAATGGCTTGCCGACCTCTATAAGTTTACTGAGGACTTCCCTGCACGGGTTGAGCAGTATGAAACACTGATTAACAAAAACCGTATCTGGCTGCGCCGTACCATAGGCATTGGAGTAATTTCAGCCGAGGAAGCGATTAACCTGGGCTTGAGCGGCCCCACATTGCGAGGCTCGGGGGTACCCTATGATGTGAGAAAAGTGACATCCTACGGAGTCTACGACAAAGTGAAGTGGGACGTCCCTGTTGGCAAGAACGGGGATGTCTATGACCGTTACAGAGTCAGGATGGATGAGCTGCGCCAGTCCAATTCAATTATAAGACAATGTGTTGAACAGATACCGAATGGACCCGTCATGGCTGACTCACCGAAATTTACCTTGCCTCCCAAGGACAAAGTCCTTTCTGACATGGAAAACCTTATTCATCATTTTGTCCTGATAACAAAAGGCCCCCAGACAGCACCCGAGGGAGAGCTTTATGTGCCGACAGAAGTCCCGAAGGGAGAAATGGGATTTTACTTTGTCAGTGACGGTACTGGCAGGCCTTACCGTATGAGAATACGGGCGCCTTCCTTTGTGCATGTCGCAGCGCTGCCCAAACTGAGCGAAGGCAGCCTGGTGGCGGATGTCATAGCCAATATTGGAAGCATTGACATTGTCCTCGGAGAATGTGACCGGTAAGACTTCTTGGTCTTATTCGCAGCTTCCGGCAATTAATTTCTTAAATTTCTTTGATGACTGACTGGACCCGTGTTTAACGAATCCATACTTAGGGAAATAGATTCAGTAAAGGAAAGGTATCCGGATCAGGAGAGCGCCCTGCTGCCTGTACTGTATATTGCCCAGAGAGAGTTTGGCTGGTTGAGCGAGGAGGCTCTCACTACAGCAGCTGCGGCACTGAATCTTCCGGAGGCAACGGTCAGGGGCACTGCCTCCTTCTACTCCATGTTCAGGCACAAAGAGATGGGTCGCAACCTTGTCCAGCTTTGCACGAATATCTCCTGTATGATTCTCGGTTCTGAAAAACTTGTTGATATTCTCCAGACAAAATTTAATCTCAAACCAGGAGAGACAACGGAAGACGGCAGATTTTCCCTTGTCATCATGGAATGTATAGGGGCCTGCGGTTCCGCACCTGCCATGCTGGTCAACACTGATTATTACGACAACCTGACAGAAGAAAGCATAATGGAGATACTGGAAAAGTATAAATAGAGTT
>Ga0111162_1098_pt1 | contig 10294 bp, 10 predicted proteins | sample DeeMarSeWOR28_12_FD_80263 | JGI IMG/M metagenome (GOLD analysis project Ga0111162, IMG submission 80263) | Nitrospira bacterium SG8_35_1 | reverse complement strand
ATCTACCGGCGGGGTTTTTTATTCAATTATTTTTTACAGCAGCTGTTTGAATCAACAATTATGCTGCTTCAGCAGTCCCACCCTTTTTTGCCTCAAGCTGTCCCAATGCCCGAAAGTTAGACAATGAAGACAAATGCGAATATATCCAAGCGAGAAATCCTCTGCGAAAAAGCCCTAGAACTTCCTGATCTTCAATCTGTAAAATTGCTTTTTCATCCACCATCATAGTTCCTTTAAATCCCAATTTTTCCCCAGCGGGCATAGTAATATCTGCCGAAAATTCCTTAAATAAATTTAACTCATCTAATTTATTAATCATCTCCTGAGTTGCTATGTATTGAGTCTGGAATTTGCGAAGAAAGTCAATAATACTGTTCAATTCTTTAGTAGGTTTGCCATCTTCATCAAAAAGTGCGATGCCATCATCCTGATCAAATCCCTCAAAACCGGTATCAACACATACTGCGAAACTGTCCTCCTGCCCTACATTATCAGCAAGAGTAAAGGGATATCGCCGAAAGAAACCCGGAAGGTATGTACCCTCTTTCCAATGTCCGTCGCTGTCGACGAAGAGATTTCCTTTCTGACGCAGTCCCAGTATTGCTAAGGGTAAAATCTCCTTTTTGTTCTGGTCTCTTACAAAAACTATTGGGTAATATTTTGCAATTTCCATAAATTCCTGCCCCGCGATCAGAACCGAATTCATGTCCTGTGCGAACTTAAAATCCTTTAACCTTGCAACCTTAGTAGACTTATGTGCAACCGGATTTAATACAACTGGATTTTTATACATACCTTCCTGAGCCATAATCTTTCCTTTTTTAATTATTTTTTGGGGTATCAGTAACGCTTTTTTTATGAGACCGGCGGACTTTCACTCTGCCCGGACAGATTAATATGATGCGGCTTATCCTTACTTTATTTTCTTCGACAAACAAACAAAAATATCATGTGCCAGTTTACTAATAAACCTTAAACAGTTGATGTCAAGCCCTTTGTCTTTGTAACATTCATCATGAAAATCAAAAAAAAAGTAGCCACATTTCCAACCTGCTTGTATCTTTCGACTGCGTTTAATCAGTTGCATCAGAATATTTATCTGCCGCTATGAAAAAAATTTTCTTCAGTATCGTCATATTGCTTATAATCCTTATTTACGGGACATCGGGCTATATGCTTCTTGAAGACAGCAGCCTGACAGATGCAATCTATATGACGGTAATCAGCATCACAACAGTCGGTTTCAGTGAAGTTATACCTCTCAGTCCTGCCGGCAAATATTTCACAATGTTTCTTATTTTCGGCGGCGTGGGTTTGTTTCTATTTATCGTCAGCTTAATTACCCAGGCCATGGTCGAAGGGGGCCTTCATACATTTTTAGGGAGAAGACATATGGAAAAAAAGCTGGCTGTCCTGAGAAACCATTACATAGTATGTGGTTTCGGGCGGATTGGGAAGGTTATCAGCAAAATCCTGCATGAAAACAGACGAACCTTCATTATCATTGAAAATAACCCGGAAGAAATTAAAGCCATAGAGGAACTGGGATATCTCGTACTGCAGGGTGATTCCACCAGTGATGACATACTCACTAAAGCCCATATAAATGAAGCCAAGGCCTTAGTGGCCGTTACCAGCTCGGACGCCGACAATGTATACATTATACTCTCAGCAAGGGTGCTAAACCCGGATATTTATATTCTGGCCAGATCAAGCGGCAAAAAAGGGGCGGAATCAAAGCTTTTGCGTTCAGGTGCTAACAAGGTTTTCTCTCCCTATGAAATTGGCGCCCGCCGCATGGCACAGTCTCTGGTACGTCCTACAGTAATTGATTTTATCGATCTTACAGTTCATGATGGTGAACTTGGCCTCAGGCTTGAAGAACTGCAGGTTTCTGACAAAGCAACTTTTGCCAATAAAACTCTGCTGCAGTCCGGAATTCGTTCAGAATTTGATTTGATTGTTGTTGCCATCAAGCGGCAGAAGGGGGAAATGCTCTTCAATCCCAACCAGAACTCTGAAATACTGCCCGGCGATATTCTTGTTGTTTTGGGAGAGCATACAAACATTCAGGGCCTGGAAAAGAAGCTGTAAATTTTCTAGGATTTATCCCGCAGTTAAATAAATTTCGATATTTTTCTCCTTTCCGGCGATAATTGAAAAGCACTATCCCATTTAATTTCTCCTGAATAAAATTAGTTCGTATATAAAAATATGACTCATTGGCAGACCCTTCTCCAAAAAAGTATCACAAGACCTGAACAGCTGTTTTCCCACTTTCGGATGTCTTCAGAGGCTATTGACAGGGTGACGGATATTTATCCCATGCGCATAAATCCCTATTATCTCAGCCTCATAAAACATCCTGGTGATCCTCTGTGGCGCCAGGTGGTACCTGATACCCGGGAACTTGAGGATACTGTCTGCATGGAAGACCCTTTAAATGAGGAGAACCTCAGTCCTGTACCGAACCTGGTTCATAAATATCCTGACCGCGCCCTCTTCCTCGTTCATGGTCAGTGTGCTCTCTACTGCCGTTTCTGCACGAGAAAACGTAAAGTAGGTACAGAAGAAATGCGGATAAACTCCAAAACAATTAGGGCCGGAATTGAGTATTTACAGCAGACTCCCGCTATCAGGGATGTCCTTGTTTCAGGCGGCGATCCGTTGCTGCTTGAAGACCACAGACTCGATTATATTCTTGCAGGTTTGCGAGCCATAAAACATATTGATATCATCAGGATCGGCAGCCGCATCCCTTGCACCCTTCCCATGCGTGTGACCAAAAAACTTGCTGCAGTAATCAAGCGCTATCACCCGGTCTATATTAATACCCACTTCAATCATCCGGATGAGATCACCCCTGAGTCTGCATCAGCCTGCAAACGCCTAGCTGATGCCGGAATCCCGCTTGGCAGCCAGACCGTTCTGCTAAAGGGGATTAATGACGACCCTGAAATTATTAAACAATTGATGTATAAACTCTTGCGCATACGAGTCAAGCCCTACTATCTTTTTCAGACAGACATGACAAAGGGTACAAATCATTTTCGCACACCAGTTGCCAAAGGCCTCGAAATCATGCGGTCCTTGATCGGACACATTTCCGGTATGGCCGTACCAACCTTTGCCTTGGATGCGCCTGGGGGCGGCGGCAAGATACCGCTGCTGCCCGATTATATCGATAACATGGGCTGCAGGTTTGTTTTTCATAATTATCGCGGTATGGCATGCACATACGATAACCCTTGTGATTAAAAAGAATTGAGGTGAAATGCATGGAGAAGAAACTCCTTATTGCTGTAGATGCTTCAGTATACAGTTACAATACCCTGCATTACCTGGAACAGCTTTTTGCCCATCTGAATGATATCCGCCTGCATTTACTCAGCGTTATACCCTGTAATCCTTCTGAGTCAGCAAGCGAATGGCTTGATGAGCAGGAATTAATGAGCACCCTGCGTCCTGAGGAGCAGAAACGTTGTGCCGCTGCCAAGAAATTCATGCACAAAGCCGTTGAAAGACTCAGGCGCAACGGCATTGGACCTGAACAGATAACTACGGAGGTTAAGATATCCACAACAAACCCTGCTGCCGAGGTACTAAACGTTGCCAGAAAAGGCATGTTTGATGCAGTAGTCCTGGGACGACGCGGTGTGTCCAAGCTCGAAGAACTTATCATGGGCAGTGTCTCCAGCACCATGTTTGAAAAATGCCGTGATGTGCCGATCTGGATCGTAGACGGCCAGGTAGACTCCCGCAAATTTCTTGTCCCTGTGGATGGTTCCCACTTCACTCTGCAGGCTGTTGATCATCTGTGTTTTATGCTCCAAGGCAATCCTTACGCCGAGGTTACACTGTTTCATTCCGCTGCCATGTTTGCCCAGAAACAGGACCTCAGCATGGGGTATTGCAACCGGTTTCTGCCCCAGGAGTGGTGCCAGGAACATCGCCCTGATGTTGACATCTATTTTTTAGCTCCGCGCCAGATGCTTATTAACAGCGGTTTCCCCGCTGATCGTATTCATCGGCTCGAAACGAAAAAAGGCATGTACCCCAGCCGCCAGATTGTCCGCCAGGCCCTTATTGATGACTTCGGTACCATAGTGATGGGGCGCCGCGACAAAGAAATTGTCAAGGGTGTCTTCGGCAGTGTCACGGAAAAAGTCGTGGCAATGAGTGTTAATACCGCTGTGTGGATCATCGGCTGATTCAGGGGTTGTTGAATCATCTTGGCCAGGCTGTTAAATTCTTACAGTTGATTGGAGCCCGGGAAATGCTTACCTTAATTTCGTCTTGCCGAAGTTAATTGTTTCCACTATAAAGGTTTGCTTCATTGACTTTTCCCAAACATTCATTCCGCATTTTTTTTATAATTCTCTGGGTTATTCTCTTTGGTGCCCTGCTGAAGCGCGATTATTTCATCAAAAGTATTGAAATCCGCGAGGAGCAAATCATCAAGCGCGGCAGAGAAGAAAGCTTTGCCGGCATCTATTTCAAAAATGAGAGGATCGGGTTTGTAAAAAACCGGCTGATCGAATCCGCTTCAGATGAGTTTACTCTTTATCAGGATGCCTTCCTGTATCTGAATATCCTTAATGAATCACATCCAGTTGACATGCGGATCAGGGCAACGCTGAGCCGGGATATGCTGCTTAAGGACTTCAGCTTTAACTTTACCTCCCCTTTTTACAAAATGGATGCAGAGGGCAAAGTGGATGGGAACGATGTCCATTTCTCCTTTACAACCGGCAAGGAAACTGTCGCCGATGTGATTCATCTGCAAAAACCGCCTTTTATATCAACAAATAGAAGATCTTATCTGCTCGAGCAAGAACTGCAGCCTGGCGACAAGTTAAAAATTCCCTATTTCGACCCGATATCACTATCCGGCAAAGACACGGTTATGGAATACAAGGGGCGCAAGAAAACCCTTGTCAAGAACCGTATTTATAATCTGCATCATTTTGTTGAAATTTTCTCCGGGGTCAAGATAAACAGCTGGCTTGACGATGGCGGCAAAGTCATTAAGGAAGAATCGCCGGCCGGATTTGTTTTTATCGCCGAACCTGAATTCAAAGCCACTGATATTAAAGTAAAAGGCCGGGAAATTTTAAGCAGCGTATCCATTCCGCTGAATGGCCGCCGCATCGATCTTTCAGGGCACAATAACCGGATGCGCTTTCGCCTAACCCTGCCGTCAGAAACGACTTTTGACCTTGACAAGGACCGTCAAAGTTTTGACGGAGATATTCTTACGGTCAATCTCGAATCTCTGCCAGACTTTGATGCCGCCACCTGTGCCGGCTACGAGAAGGAACTTGCTTCAACACCATATATTCAGACAAAAAACAAACGAATTACAGAATTGGCCCGGGAAGAAACAGGTAAAGCAGCCAGTGATCTTGAGCGGGTAAAGATCCTTTCGGCGTGGGTATTTAATAACCTGGAGAAAAGGCCTGTCCTTGGAATCCCTGATGCCCTTACCACTTTGAATACCAAGATGGGAGATTGCAATGAGCATGCAGCATTGTTTGCCGCTCTGGCCAGGAATATTGGCATACCCACCCGGGTAGTAGCAGGGGTTAGTTTTTTTGAAGGTGCATTTTATTATCATGCCTGGAACGAAGTCTGCCTCGACGGCAGCTGGTACTCCCTGGATACAACAAAAAATCAATTCCCGGCTGATTTGAGTCATATAAAATTTGTCGAAGGGGAAACAGGTGCACAGGTAAAAATAGCAGCCCTGATCGGGAAATTGCAGATTGAAATTGTTGAGGATGGAATCAACTGATGGAAACTTTCAATTGGTGCCACCTTATTAAGAGACTAAACCGGGACAGATCCTTCGGCATAACCATTTGCATAAAGTTTCATGAGTTTAAAGATGTCGCTTATTAAATCCACCGGAATTGTAATCACTGATCATGATCAAGGATGAAATACACAATACAATGAGCCATCAGATGTGCGGACAAGTAGCTGCGGATTATGTTCTTGCCGTAAAAAACCTGACAAAGAAATTCGGGAAATTCACGGCTGTTGACAACATAAGCCTTAATGTCAAACAGGGCGAAATCTTTGGTTTTCTGGGCCCGAACGGGGCAGGCAAAACAACAACAATAAAAATGATAGCCGGCCTCCTGCAGCCAGATGATGGGTGGATATCCATTAACGGTCGCAGCCTGGCTAATGAACCGAAACACTGCAAGCAGGATACCGGCTATATACCCGATCGCCCATACCTGTTTGAAAAACTAACCGGGTTTGAGTTCCTGCAGTTTATCGCAAGCCTCTACAACTTGGCACCTGAAACCTTTTCCAGGAACACGGCTAACTATTTAAAACTCTTTGACCTTGAAGACTGGCGCCACCATCTTATAGAGAGCTATTCGCATGGTATGAGACAAAAATTGATTATCTCCAGTATCTTTATGCTCGAGCCGCCTCTGATTGTTGTTGATGAGCCCATGGTCGGTCTTGATCCGAAAAGCGGCCGAATCGTGAAAGAATTATTTAAAAGTCATGCCGCCAGAGGCACCGCTATTTTTCTATCTACCCATTCATTGGAAATTGCCGAAGAACTTTGTGACCGGATCGGGATCATCTTAAATGGCAGCCTGCGAACTGTTGGTAATCTCAAAGATCTACAGGTTGAGGCCCGGCTGGAACATTCAGATCTTGAAGAGATCTTCCTGGAGCTTACCGGGGCCTATGAACTGCAGGAAATTATAGCTGCCCTCCGGTCTGAGTGAAAATATTTTATGGTGCTGGAACTTTCCAAAAAGAGAACTCTTCTGCAGCGCTCTACAAGATTAGTGTCAGGGTTGTCACTTATTTTCACAGCCAGAATGAGCTGGGCATTATTCTCAGTCTGAAAATATTCCAGATGGCATGGATAACCATGTTTGCCCTGCTTGTTTTTTCATGCATGGTCTCAGCAGTATCAACCCTTTTTCTTTCCCAGGACAATGAGATCATCTTTGCCGCACCGGTTGCTAAATCCGATATCTTTTTCATGCGCTACATTACAACATCCATATACACTTCATGGATGATGATTATTTTTTCAATCCCTGTTTTTGCTGCCTACGGCACAGTTTTCAAGGCCGCTGTTTTTTATTGGCCCCTCATGCTGGTAACTATCATCGCCACTGCCGCCACTGCTACAACCTTTGGAATGGGTCTGACGGTTGTCCTTGTCAATCTTTTTCCCGCCAAACGCACCAAGGATATTATTCTTTACCTTTCGATATGTTTCGGCATTTTCATCTATCTCATATTCCGGCTTATGCGCCCGGAGGACCTGGTTAATCCGGATAAGTACGGGCACTTCATTGACTATCTCTCATCCCTTGCCACCCCAGCTGCTCCGTACATCCCGGCCGCCTGGGCCTCAAACCTGCTTTCCTACTATCTCCTGGACAGGAAAATTGATCTGCTCGTAACCGCTCTGCTCACAATTACGCCCATAACTCTTTTCTTTATCGGAGAATGGGCCATGGAGCGCTGGTTTCTCTCAGGCTTCACAAAATCTCAGGAGTCTTTTGGCGGCTACCGCATGTTTTTCAGCAGAGGGAAATACAGGCGCAGTTCTCTCAGGTGGATATTTCTGAAAGAGTCCAAGCTATTTTTAAGGGATTCGGCCGAATGGTCGCAGCTTTTTATGATTGCCGCCCTGGTTGTAGTTTACCTCTATAACTTCAAAGTGCTTCCAGTAGAGCGATCCCTGTTTGAAGAAGAGTATGTTACCAACCTTATATCATTTCTCAATATCGGATTGACCGGCTTTGTCGTGGCCTCGCTGGCTGCCCGTTTTGTCTATCCATCCATTGGCGCCGAAGGCGGCTCTTTTTATATTATCATGTCATCACCCCTCTCTACTGCTAGATATATCCTGCATAAGTATCTTTTTTATGTAGTACCGTTTACCATTCTTGCCCTGGTCCTGTTGGTTGTGTCCAACCGTCTCCTCAACATCGAGGGGCCTATGTGGTGGATATCGGTCACTACGCATGATCATTACCTGGACAGTACTGGCTATGGCACTGGGCTTTGGGGCAATATACGCTGACTTCAAGGCAGAAAACAGGGCTGCAGCCCTTGGCGGAATAGGCGCGATTCTTTTTCTTTTTACTGCGATTGCCTTTGAAATGGCAATTATTTTCCTGGGAGTATCTCCAGTCTACAGTCTCATGCGGGGCTGGCTGCGGTTTGGGATTATGGGGGCAAATGATTTGCTGATCCTAAGCGCCTGGATTCTTGCCTCTGTTGCCATCTCCCTTATCCTGGCCCTGTTTTTCATCAGATCAGGAATAAGGAAGCTGGAAGAATCGAGCACCTGAGTAAATCGCACGTCTCAGCTTGTCATTTGAGAAAGATCATTTCAATCCTGAAAATTGTCAGGCAAGCAGGCTGCGTTAATCCCCGGAAACATAACCTGACCCCTGACAGACCGGACAGATTTCCTCGTCAGTGCACTGGCAGTCAACCCATTCATCATCCTTCTGGGTGCCGCGCCATTCCATGTCGCAGACACAGGTCCCGGCAATCTTTTTTTCGCCATTGCACTCCGGACAGATCTTCTTGCTTTCAGCGGTCATGATGCTACCCTCCATTGATGTTTTATAACAAACAGTGGCAATTTTTATATAATAATATATCCGAAGTGGTATAGCTTCAAGAAAAATAGCGCCGGGAAATGCCTTTTAATCAGCTGCGGTAATCAGCATTAATTTTAATATAATCAATGGAGAGATCACAGGTATAGATCTCACCTGCAGCCTGACCGTTTTTCAGATCCACTGTGACAGTGAAAGTCTTGTGTTTAAGGATCTCTGTTGCTTCTGCTTCGGCTGCTGAGCCCAATGCTGTGCCGTTCTGCACCAACAGCACATCATCAAAAGCGATATTGACGCTGGACTGCTTGAAAGCAGCACCGGAACGTCCCAGGGCAGCGATAATCCTGCCCCAGTTGGCATCCTCTCCAAAAAAGGCTGTTTTGACCAGGGGTGAATTTGCAATTGTCCGGGCAGCCTGTTCTGCGTCCTTTTCACTTGCAGCGTTAATGACCTTTACCGTGACGATTTTGGTGGCCCCCTCGCCGTCCGCCACGATCTGCAGGGCCAGATCCCTTAATAAATCCTTCAGGGCTGCTCCGAAAATTCCTCCTTCCTCGGTATCAGTTGCATCTATTACCGGGTTACCTGACATGCCGTTCGCCAGGGTCAGGACAGTATCATTTGTACTTGTGTCACCGTCAACGGTGATTCGGTTGAAGGACTGCCCCACAGCCTGAGATAGATACTGCTGCAGAATTGCCGCTGTAATATCTGCATCAGTCATGACAAAACAAAGCATGGTGGCCATGTTAGGCATGATCATCCCTGCCCCTTTTGCCATACCGAAGAGTTTCACTTCATTCCCGGATATGGTACAGGTCCGGCCGGCGGTTTTGGGAACCGTATCCGTGGTCATGATGGCGCGGGCTACTTCGTCACCGGCGCCTGGTGATAAACCGGATATGAGTTCATCCATTGCCGCAGCAAGTTTATTTACCGGCAGCTGTTCGCCAATGACACCTGTTGAGGCGATCTGTACGAGATTTTCATCAATATTCAAGGCGACGGCAGCTAAAGCTGAAGAGGCTTGCGCCGCCTCCATTCCTGCCTTGCCGGTACAGGCATTGGCCACTCCGCTGTTCACCAGTATTGCCTGGGCTCTGCCCCTGGTTATACGCTCCATGTCCAGCATTACCGGTGCGGCCTTAACCCGGCTTGTGGTAAAAACACCGGCAGCAACAGCAGGCTTTTCGGAATATATGAGGCCGAGATCCAGCCGGTCTCTCTTCCTGATCCCGGCAGCCACGGCAGAATATGCAAAGCCCTTGATAATCACTGATAGCGCCTATAAAAATATTTATTAAACTTTTAAAAAATCATTTCAGCCTGCCGCAGCATTTTTTATACTTCTTGCCGCTGCCGCAGGGACAGGGATCATTGCGGCCTACTTTGTCACCTTCCCTTTTCAAGGGCTGCTGCTGCTGGGATGCTGCAGCTTCCTGGCCTCCCCTGCTTAAGCGCATCTGAGCCTGCTGCCGCTTCTTCTTCTCCAGGGCATCACGGTCAACATCCTCCTCGCTGGCTATCTGGATACGGAACAAAGTTGTCAATGTCTGCTGTTTTACGGTTTCAATCATATTCGCAAACATTTCAAAACCCTCGCGTTTGTATTCATTGAGGGGGTTTTTCTGGCCATAACCACGCAGCCCGATACCTTCCTTCAGATGATCCAT
>Ga0111162_1061_pt1 | contig 10308 bp, 6 predicted proteins | sample DeeMarSeWOR28_12_FD_80263 | JGI IMG/M metagenome (GOLD analysis project Ga0111162, IMG submission 80263) | Nitrospira bacterium SG8_35_1 | reverse complement strand
CTATTCGTATGACGTAACGACGCTTGGATATAACTACAGGATGGATGAGTTGCGTGCTGCTATGGGTTTAATTCAATTAGAGCGGTTGTCAAAATGGAATAAACGAAGGCGAGAACTTTCAGGTTATTATCGTCAGATTATCGAAAGTACAATCACTAAGGTAAATATTCCATTTGAACATGTTCATGAGACCTCAGCTCATTTAATGCCGGTATTGATACCGGAAGAAGCCAACAGAATATCTGTTATGAAGAAGCTTCGTGAGAATGGTATTCAAACGAGTATTCACTACCCGCCGATTCATCAATTTTCTTATTATAAAAAAAGATTCCCGGGAGTAGAACTTCCGAAGACTGAAGCTTTTTGCGCAAGAGAACTTACCTTACCCCTTCACCCGCTGCTTAGTGAAGATGATATCAAATACGTATGTAAATCTCTTCAGGAAGCGATTCTCTTTTAAATTTCATGGTTACGCGATTTCTGGATATTTGTCTGTCCATCATAGGTATTGTGCTGTCACTCCCCTTTCTTCCTATCATTGCGGTGCTTATTAAGATTGATTCCAGGGGCCCTGTGTTTTACTTGTGTGACAGGGTTGGGAAAGGAATGAAGATTTTTAAAATGTATAAGTTACGCACAATGATGGATATACCCGTTCATGTTGGGGATAGTATCAGCCCTAAATACGATCCCAGAGTTACAACATTTGGCCGATTCCTCAGAAAAACTAAATTAAATGAATTCCCACAGTTCATGAACATCCTGAAAGGTGAAATGACCTTTGTCGGCCCAAGACCAGAAGCGCCAGATCTTGTCAGGTTATACCCCGAAAAAGCGAAAAAATTATTTTCAGTCAGACCTGGGCTGGTTGGTCCCAATGATCTAAATCATTTTTCTAAGGATATTGTGGGACGTAATGAGGAAGAATTATATCCGCCGGGAGCAGATGTAAAAAAATATTATGTCGAAAATATTCTTCCTAAAAAACTGGAACTTGACCTTGAATACATATCTCATCGCAATATCTTCGGAGACATCAAATATATTTATTTCTGCCTCATAGAGACTGTGACCGGTTCTTTTCGTTTTAATAATAGTGAGCACAACAAGTCTCAACGTTACCTTCCTCTTTTAGATCTCCTGCTCAGTCTGATTTCATACATGCTGGCATGTGCTCTATACTTTAAGACCGTCAGTTCAGATCAAAGTCTGATCAACTATTTCATATACCTTCCTGTAGTCATTGCTATTCGATTTCCCTGTTATTATTTATTTGGAATGTATAATTCGCTGATAGAGTATATTTCGTTTCATGAAATGCTAAAAATTATAAAAAGCGTATCATGCGGAAGTCTGATCCTTGTTTTAATGGGAGGTCTGTTGAAATTAGACTATTATTCAATATTAATCATTACAATCGATTGGATCTTATTGAATACTTTTTTAACCGTCCTGCGCTTTGGCTTAAAATACCGCCGGGGGAAAAGACTTACAGGGGCAAACGTAAGACAAAAAAAGAGGATTCTGATTTATGGGGCAGGTGATTCAGGCGTCCAAGCGTATCGGTTCCTGGTATCAGAGAAAAACGGTCCTTTTGAGATTATTGGTTTTATTGACGATTCTCCTGATAAATATGGAAAAACAGTGAATGGTGCTAAAGTTTTGGGTAATAGATACAACATAAATATATTGACACAACTATACAAAGTGGAAGAGATATTACTGGCAAAGCAAGATGCCAATCCGGGTGAATTAAGTGAAATCATAGAAATCTGTAAAGAATCAGGCCTGCGATACCGTGTATTCTCATCACTCTCCGATCTTCATGGAGTGAACCTCTATGGTTCACCGATAAGGTCCTTGCAACTCTCAGATATTCTCCCTCTTCAGAAAATATATATGGATGAGACATCGGTAAAAGAAATATTGCATAGCAAAACAGTTCTAATATACGGATCAGGAGGTGCTTTGGGGTTGGAACTTTGCAAACAGATATTATACCTTGGATGCAAGAAGCTTATAATCGTTGATCGATATGAATCCTACCTCACTGAACTTATTGCGGCGTTGTTTAATATATTTTCAAAAGAACTCATTAAGCCCGTACTGGTAGGCTCTCATGAAAAAGACACGTTACATACCTTATTTGATAGGTACAGGCCTGATATTGTATTTCATGCAAACATGAAGAAATATGTGCCTTTTTTTATGATTAACTCCGACGATGTTTATCGTACTAATTATGTGCGCACTTTTGATCTAGCTAAATTGGCTTTAACATATAAGAGTGATTTTTTCGTAATGATTTCATCTTTGGAAGCGGGAAGGGGTACTAATTTTATTGCCAATTCACTACGAATTGCAGAACTTTCATTAAAACACTTTTTTGGTGGTTCAAAAACTCGACTGATCAGAGCCCGAATATGTGATATAGTGGAAAATCGTGGGGGCATTGTATCTGTAATTGAAGAACAAATCAGCAAGCAAATGACAGTTACACTTCCATCAGTCAAGGAAAAGGCGCATCTCATATCAAAATATTCAGCTGCTGCGTTTATTTTGCAATCACTTGTTGAGTCTGATGCGATAGAAACTGAAGAAGGAATATTCGTGTGCGAGCCTGGCTCACCGGTTTTGATTTCTGAGATCGCACGAAAGCTTGCCAGTCTCCATGGACTTACACTCGATACAGATCTGGTCATCAAATATATTTCTCTGGCTGAGGATCAGGTTCCTCTTCCACTCAGCAAGATGTCCTCGCTCATGTCTACTCATCATGAGAAGATTAAGGTCTTAAAGGAAGATAGAAATAGTATTTCCCCTGAAGTAAAAAAAATATTTAAAGACTTCGTGTCCACTGGAAACGGCAACTTATCTCTTGAGGCTTCGGTAAGACAGACTCAGGAACTTATCAACCTCTGCGGTCCTGACGTTTTTTGTAATTGAATGGAAAGGAAATTGTTATATCGAAATCCATACTCGATTATCTTTTCATTTTGCCAATGTTCTTAAATGGATGAACCGAAAAATAAAGAACCTGTCTGCTGATTTCTCACAGTCACACAATCAGGAAAATAAAGTAATGAGTATAGCGAAAGGAGCATAAAAAGTGGACAAAGAGCGAATATTTGTCATTGGACTTGATTCGGTCGACCCCGACTTGTTGGAGAACTGGATAGAGTGTGGTGATCTGCCTTTCTTCAAAAAGTTGATGAGCGAAGGAACATATTGCAAAATAAAATGTATCCCGCCTACATTTAGTCCGGTACAATGGAGCTCTATCTTAACAGGCACAAATCCGGGCAAACACGGTATCTTTGGTTTTCAAAAACCGATTCACAGTAACGGTAATGGCGGCAGACAGAAACAAATTTATAACCGGACTGACTGTAAGAGTCCAACGTTTTATGACATTCTTTCTCAAAAGGGGAAAAAGGTGGGTCTTATCAATATGGTTATGACCTATCCCGCATCAAAAATTAATGGATTTATGATAACCGGCATGGAGACACCCGATCTCAGTTCTCCTGGCATTTCCTATCCAAAGGGTCTAATCAATGAGCTGCGATCTATAGGTTGCAATTACCGTATTAGCGCAGGGGTTGCGGGGTTAATTATGCAGGGAGAAATAGATAAGGCTATTAGATCCCTTAACCAGGTTACCGATGAGCATATCAAAGCAACTAAATATCTGATGAAAAAATATGACTGTGATTTGATGACTGTTCTGTTCTCCCAAATCGATAATTGTGGGCATTACTTCTGGCAATTTCATGACCGGCAGCATCCCGAATACACAGAAAAGTATGGTGATGTTCTTTTGAAAGTCTATCAGAAGCATGAGGAAGTTTTGCAGGAATTGATGAATGAGTACCCTGATGCCACATTCATCATTTGCTCAGATCATGGAATGGGATTTAATTATGAAGCAAGATACTTTTTGAAGGAATTATTTGCGAGACTCGGCTGGTACGCTTCTTCTAATGAATCACGGGGAGACTTTAGCCTGAAAGAGGCATTGAATGCAAAGGTAAGAAATATCTACTGGTTTATCTACAAAAATGTTCCTATGCGGTATAAACGGAAAATCGCCGGGTTATTTCCGTCCTTACGAGGACGGGTAGAGACCATAGTGGACGGTCTGGATTGGGATAGTTCAAGGGTATATTCAAATGATGACTTTTTTTCTATCTATATTAACAGGAACAGCGTGGATGGAGAAGATGGTTCAACCTCATCGGGCAAAGCATTTAAAGCTTTTCGAGATGAGATCATAAATAAATTGTATTCCCTTGAAGAAGTAGGCACAGGCAAGTCTATTGTGAAAAATGTGCTTACTCCGGATGATGTCTATTTTGGCGACTGTATAGACGATGCGCCGGACGTGATAATTGAATGGGCAGAAGTGAGACTGAAAAACGGAATACGGTGTGGAGATATTACAATACTGCCAGAGGAGATCAACAAGAGCAACCTGGAAACAATATTAAGTGGAGAGCACCGGCCCTATGGAATTTTGCTTATGAAGGGGAAGATGGTTCAAAAGGACCAAAGGTTAGCAGATGGCAGCATTATGGACATAGCCCCAACGATCCTATATCTTGCCGGTCAGCCAATTCCACAATCAATGGATGGAAAAGTACAGTCAGGTGCTTTTGATAAGGCTTTCATAAAAAGCAATCCATTGAAGTATACCGATGTTAACCAGGAGGACCGGGAAGAAGAGGCATTTAACTTTTCGGTCGAGGAGTCAGAAAAAATTAAGGAACGTTTACGGGCTCTGGGGTATGTAGAGTAATTAATTCTTATCTATTGGAATCGTAAATGATTTTGATAGAGATTCATAGTGTAGCTACTATTGCAAAAAGTTGGTGAATAAAAAGTCAAATGGATAGGCCTGTATTCTTAATATCATTTGATTGTGAAGGAAAGTGGGGGGTTGCGGATGGCATAACAGATCATTATCGCAATACTCTAACGAACCGAAACCTGAATCTGGCCTATCAGAGGTTAGTTGACATATTAGACAATCGGGGGATTAAGGCAACATTTGCTTTCGTCGGAGCGTTCACTATGTCATTCGATGAATATCAGGAAAACCGGTTTTTGTTCAACGATATTCTGATTGACGGAAAAAACTGGCTGGCCAATTTCAGAAGCGACATGGCAATGAATGATTACGATGGCTGGTTTAATCCAATGCCTTTTGAGCTCGTTAAAAGTAGGCAAAGGCATGAAATTGCATCGCACGGATTTTCACATCTACCCTTGGGTGAAAACTTGATCTCAGAAGAAGATTTCCTCCTTGAAATGTCGTCTGTTTCCAAATTATCGGAGTTGAAAAGTTCATCGTTTAAAACTTTTGTATACCCCCGAAATATTGTTGGATATCCTCACATGCTTGGTGCTTCGGGTTTCATCGGATATAGAGACAGTCTGTATGACGAGGGTACGAAACTAAAAAGGATTCGTGACTGGTTTAGTGAGTTGAACATAATGCAATCTGCACAGGCACATGGAAGAACTGAGCAGAATATAGTAAAAATACCACCTGCTTATTTCCTTAACTGGCGGGCTAATCTGAGAAAAAGGATCCCGCTATCTGTAACCGTTCACAGATGGCATAACATCATAAAAAAAGGAATAGAAAATAGTGGCGTGATTCACCTGACTTCTCATCCCCAGGATTTTATAGCTGGGAATGATCAATATCATTTATTTGATGAAATACTGAAGTTCATTGTCAACAAACAAATGAATGGTGAAATTCTAAACTTAACTCTATCTGAATACAGCAACAATATAGTAAGAAAAATACACAAAAGAAAGGCTGGGGGTGCGTGTTATTAATATAATGCGGTAGAGCAAGACGTTCTTTTGAACAGATAATTATAAAGAGTTGTTTGTCAGTTACGCTCCATCTGTTTTAACACACTCCGGTTAATTTCAATCACAGGAAGATGATTAAGACAATCCAGATTGTAGGAAATGCCAGGTATGGTGGCGCAACGAACCTTATGCTTAAGTGGTGTGAATACCTGCTTGAGCGTGGCCATACAGTTGATGTGCTTAGTACGGACAAGACAATGGTCAGTGAATTACGTAAGCTTCCAGATATTCAGGTTTTTGATTCTATTTTTATTCCGAGAGAGATAAGACCCATTGCTGATTTACGTGCTTTTCTTCAGATTTATTTCCTGCTTCTTCGTAATCGGTATGATGTTGTTCACACCTACACAGAGACGCCGGGATTTCTCGGCAGAATAGCTGCTCGCTTGGCAGGTGTGCCGGTTATAGTAAATCACCAGGGAGGATGGCCAATAAATGAATATTCTTCTCTCTTTGAGCGATTTTTGTATACCCCGCTAGAATATCTGGCAATACTGGCCTCAACCAAAAACATATGCGTTAGTCATGCTGAAGTCCATATGGCTCATAAACTTCATATCGCACCTCATCGCAAACTGGCAACTATAGTCAATGGAATAAATCCTGATCCTTTCATTACTGCAAGCCGGAACGGCGCGGGCAAGAACATACGGACCCGTTTAGGAATTGACGACAAACACTGTTTGATTGGCAGCACCGGAAGACTCGTACCAGTAAAAGATATTGGAACACTAATCCGATCATTAAAACTCCTGAAGTTTTTGGTCCCGGATATCCCTGTTACTCTCTTATTGGCAGGTGCCGGTACAGATCAGGACAAACTGGAGAATTTAGTCTCATCACTGGGACTCACCAAAGAGGTACGTTTTCTCGGATTTGTTAAGGATATTTCGGAGTTTTTGGCAGGAATTGATATCTTTGTAACAACTTCTCTTTCTGAAGGACTCTCCATATCACTTCTTGAAGCTATGGCTGCAGCACGACCTATCGTGGCGTCATCAATTCTGCCCAACACAGAATTGATCGAGCACGCTGTTACCGGTTTGATCGTTCCGGTAAAATCCCCTGATAAAACTGCCAGGGCAATTGCCCGTTTTATTCAGAAACCAGATCTTGCCCAAAAATGCGCAAAGCAGGCCAGAGAAAGAATACTAAAGGACTATACCATTGATCGTATGTTTCAGGAAACCTGGAATCTGTATAATGATCTGCTCAATGAAGGAAAGGCGGTCAAGCTTGTTTCAAAGCAGAACGCATGATGTTGTCTGTCTCTAATCAGATAACACACCCACTACGATGATCAGTTGCCTCTTCTGATAATCTCTTTTGATACCCGCAGGCATTCACGTAGCTATTTCCCTGGAATGAATATTTACTTGAAGAATATCTTAGGCAGAAATTCAGATGATTATTAATGGAAAGATGAACGTACTGTGCTTGAATGCGCATCCGGATGATTTGGAAATAATGGCTGGAGGAACTATTGCCAAATGGATAAATGAAGGACATCATTTCCACGTTCTGACTTTTACCGATGGTGTCTGGACATCACCTGACGGGATCGTAATGAGAGATAGGCAGGAAGCTTTAATAGAAGAGAATAAAGCGGCAGATGTCCTTGGATATACGGTAGAAAATCTTCAATACCAGGCAATGGAATTGAAGTTTCAGGATAAACATGTATGTGAAGTTCTGCAACGTATTGATAAACTGAAAATTGACACTATATTATGTCCCTGGGAAAAAGATTTACATCATGACCATGAGGTTGTTTCACGTATAGCCATGTCAGCAAGTCGCAGAATCCCGAGGCTTATTATGGGACAAATAAACTTTTATTTAAGGGACTTTTTTACTCCTAATTTATTTGTTGATATAAGTGCTACCTGGACAAAAAAGATTGAATCATTAAAATGCTTTAGAAGTGAATGGGGACGAAATGGGAATGGGTGGTAGGAGTATCTAGATGATACCACTCGTCAGGACGGAAGGATAATCGGGGTTGAGCGTGCTGAAGGATTTGTTTCCCGAAAGTTTTTGCTCTGATTAGCACATGATATTCCAAGGAGTTATGAATATTACCTTTATATCAGAAAGCATTCATAATTCTATTAAGTATAAAAGCATTTATTTTACAAGAATGAGAACCACCTTCTTATTATTTGGGATAGTTGTTATTCTTCCGTTCTTATCTGGAGGGTGTAATAGAAGCAAGGGGATTAGCGAGGAAAGGAGAACAACAAAAATTGCTACTCCATCCATCGTATGGATAGTAGACGGGATGCAGCGAGTGAAAAGGGATGAGCCCGCAGGCACAGGGACAAGCATCGAACTGTTTGCTGCCAGAGGTGAATACGAACCATTTCAGATAATTATCAGAGCTCCTCAGGGCGGTCTCAATAATGTAAACGTTCTGGCTCAAGATTTGACCGGTCCGGGGGGGCAGAAAATTACGAAAAACAATATTACCCTTTACAGAGAACACTACATTTACCTCAGTCAGGGAAGCAGTGACTGGGGAGGGTCAAACAGACCCTTAGGTCCTGGATGGTATCCGGAACCACTTATTCCCTTTGTAGATCCCCAGACAGGGCAGGATCTTTCAGGGGCACAGCTGGACGCGGTTCCATTCAATTTGGCGGAGAACAGGAATCAACCAATTTGGGTGGATGTGTTCGTACCTCGCAATGTGCAGGCCGGTCAATACACGGGTACATTCACTGTCACCAGCGATCAGGGGAACATGACTACACAGCTTACTCTGAACGTATGGGATTTTGAATTGCCATTAAAGCCGTCATTCCCTGCGATAACACAATTACGCAATGCAGGGGGGAAAGAGGCTTATATAGAACTTCTTAAGCACAAGTTCAATCCTTACTCAGTTGGAACAGAGTTAGAGAGAGAACTCATTGACGACTATGGTCTTGTAGCGCAGACCACAGGGTTTTGGAGTGGTATCGACTATGGAAATTGCAATCCCATGCCACCACCACCTTCATTGAGTGATGTGCAAGATGAAGTAAAAAAACATCAGATTGACCTTCTCTTATTCTCACACTACGCGGATGAGATTGAGGCCTGTCCAAATATTTTTAATGATGTGGTGCAATGGGCGAAGCGATTACGGGAGGGTGGAGTGAAACCCTTATTACCAACAAATGTAATACCAGCTCTCATGGGTGATAGCAATGAAAATTCTGCTGCTGATATATGGGTTGTACTTCCGAAGATGTACGATGCTTATACGGATAATATAAATCAGGTAATACAAAGAGGAGAAGAAGTCTGGACCTACAACGCATTGGTACAAGACGAATATTCCCCTAAGTGGACCATAGATTTTCCTCCTATAAATTTCAGGATTCAACCCGGGTTTATTAGCCAGAGTCTTGACGTAACCGGTGTGCAATACTGGGTATTTGACCACTGGACAGAAGACCCGTGGAATGATCTAACGAAATACGGCAATGAATATCCTGGAGATGGAGTATTTGTGTATCCGGGAAATATGGTTGGCATAAGTGGAGTAGCACCAGGGATGAGACTCAAATGGATTCGTGAAGGAATCGAAGACTGGGAGTATGTACATATGCTCAAAGCCCTGGGACATGCAGATTTCGCTTTAAACATTACAAGACAGGTGGCCCCTGACTGGAAAAACTGGACTCGAAGTACTGACGAACTTTACGCGGCCAGAATATCTCTTGGAGATAAGATTCACCAGAATTCAGCACAACCTTTAGAACAGAGCTGGTCGGGTTTTTCTGGACACCAAATTCCGGTTTATAAGTGATAAGCTGCCTGCTCATACTGCCACCTCCTTATGAGGCAGTGTGCTCCAGTAAACAGTATCCGGCGTCCTTCGGTCAAGGCTTTGATGCCTGCGCCTGCTGTTGTAGAATTCAAAATACGTTTTTAGCCCCTCTCTGGCAGCAGGGATGGATTCATACGCCTTCAAATACACATCTTCATACTTCACGCTTTTCCATAGCCTCTCGACCATGATGTTGTCCATCCAACGGCCCCGTCCATCCATACTGATTTTGATCCCATTGGCATCCAGAATCCCGGTAAATGCATCTGACGTAAATTGACTTCCCTGAGCGCTGTTGAATATCTCCGGCACACCATATTTCAAAATAGCTTCCTCCAATACCTCGGTACAGAAAGACGCATCCAACGTATTGGACAGACGCCAGGCCAAAACTCTCCGGCTTGCCCAGTCCATGATCGATACAAGATAACAAAACCCTCGTGCCATAGGCAGATACGTAATATCAGCCGCCCAGACACGATTTCCCCGGGTGATTCCAGTCCTATAGGCAAATACGGATAGATTTTGTGTCCAGGGTGCGGCTTGCTCAGCCGTGGTTTTTTGTATATTGCCTCTATACCCATCTTTCTCATAAGCGTCCT
>Ga0111162_1058_pt1 | contig 10349 bp, 5 predicted proteins | sample DeeMarSeWOR28_12_FD_80263 | JGI IMG/M metagenome (GOLD analysis project Ga0111162, IMG submission 80263) | Nitrospira bacterium SG8_35_1 | reverse complement strand
CTTGGAATATCCTGAACAAGGGAAAAGAGTGATTCCCTGTCGTCAACCAGCGTCAGGATGGGCTTGCTGATTTCCCTCTGTTTTAAGGCAAACAGGTGCTTCAGCGCCATGGGGTTTAACGGATCAACTGCAAGACCATAATAGGTCTCTGTAGGAAAGGCAACAACCCCCCCATCGTTCAAAACAGCCACTGCCCTGTTCAGGTCTGCCATGGAGCAAGGCTGGTAAGATACAGAAGGCTCAATGTGCCGATGCTGCTTCATCAATGCTTAAAGTGTCCGCAGTGTTTTATTTTTAGCTTCCACCTGCCTGGCCATTTCCTTTTTAAACGCAGTGAGTTTGGTAGCAAGTTTTTTATCACGAAGGGCCAGGATCCTGGCAGCAAGCACTGCAGCGTTTTTTGCCCCTGCCTTGCCTATGCCCATGGTTGCAACAGGTACTCCCGGGGGCATCTGTACTGTAGAAAGGAGTGCATCCAAGCCATTCAATGTTGAGGCATCAAGGGGTACACCTATGATTGGTATATTTGTGTGGGCTGCAAGAACTCCAGCCAGGTGGGCAGCCATACCTGCCCCGGCAATGATGACCTGCAACCCACGCGATTGAGCATTCTGGGCATATGCCGCTGCAGCATCAGGGGTGCGATGCGCTGAGTTGACAGATATTTCATAAACGATTCCCATGGAATCCAGAAAGTCGGCCGCGGCCTGCATAACAGGCAGGTCTGAATCGCTTCCCATTACAATGCCGACTTGTGCCTTTCCAGCCTCGGGGTTTACTGTTTTATTTTTATGGAGTGCTGCTTTGGCACCAATATCTCTGCGGTAAAAGCTACCCGGCCATTTAATCATGGCAACCGTTTTATATGCCTTACTGATAGCTTCATCCAGATCATTGCCTATGGCTGTTATCCCCAACACCCTGCCGCCGGCGGTCACTGTTTTTTTGTTCTTCAGAGCGGTTCCTGCATGAAAAACGACAACAGACTCTTGTTTAGCCGCCTTATCAAGGCCGCTAATAACCTTACCTTTTTCATAGGAACCCGGATAACCACCGGATGACATGACAACACATACAGTCGGCCGTGGGTCTATATCCAACTTGATCTTCTGCAGTCTCCCATCCAGTACTGCCTCTACAACATCAACCAGATCCGTCTTAAGGCGCATGAGAAGGGGTTGGGCTTCGGGATCACCAAAGCGGCAGTTGAATTCCACAACCCTGGCTCTGCCGTTTTTTATCATCAAGCCGGCATACAGGACACCTTTATAAGGTCTTCCTGCTTTGGCCATTCCCTTGACAGTCGGGATCATTATCTTATTCATGATCTGTTTTTCCAAAGCCGAGGTAACGACCGGTGCTGGAGAATAGGCTCCCATGCCTCCAGTGTTCGGTCCCTTGTCACCATCAAATATTGGTTTGTGATCCTGAGATGTTGGCAGCGGCAGGACTGTTTTACCGTCTGTAAAGGCCAGAAAAGACGCCTCCTCACCTGTCATGAAGTCCTCTACTACAACCCTGTTGCCTGCGTCGCCGAATACCTTATCCTTCATGATCACATCAATTGCATCTATAGCCTCCTGCACTGTCTGAGCTACTATCACGCCCTTGCCGGCAGCAAGGCCGTCTGCTTTGATAACTGCCGGGGCCCCGATGCGCTTTACATATTCGATCGCCCTTTCACGTTTACGGAAAACTGAAAAGCCGGCAGTCGGAATATCATAGTCCTGCATAAATTTCTTGGTAAACACCTTGCTGCCTTCGAGAATTGCCGCTTTTTGCGACGGACCGAATATTCGCAGGCCCTGTTTTGTAAAGGCATCAACAACCCCCAATGTTAAAGATGCCTCAGGTCCAACAAGGGTGAGGTCTATCTTTTGTTTTTTGGCAAACCTGACAAGACCCTTAACGTCTGTTGCATTAATGGCAACACACTCAGCCAGTTCACTGATGCCAGCATTTCCAGGGGTGCAGTAAATCTTTGACACACGCGGACTCTGATCCAGTTTCCAAACTAAAGAATGTTCCCTGCCGCCTGAACCGATAACCAGTACTTTCATGGTCTAATCTCCTTTCAAATCTTTTCGCACTAACACAGATGACAAATAATGCTTTTCCATGTGTAAAACTTAGTTTTTTTGCTTTTAAATTACCTGAAAACCGTAAACTGCCCAGGAAAATACAGAGTCATAAAAAATACCACAGGGTAGTATGGGTGTTTCTTCCTATGTTATGATACGATGCTGCTTATTTTGCTTCCTGCATAATTGATGCTGCTAACCTACCTTTATGCTTCGTTTTTTGTCAAGCCATAGTGAACCGTCAATCAGTTATAAATTATTAAAAAGTATTTTTTTTGTCTTGACATCCATAAGTTATATTTCTATCATAGTGCCGCTAAATGAATAACCATTCAGCTACAAATCGCATTCATTCTTCCATGATGTGTGCGAAGTTAGATTCTGCAATTAGTAATGAAAAGTTCTGACAAACACGAGAAAATAATCCGTGCCGCTGTTAAAGTTTTTGCCAAAAAAGGCTTTTTCAGTGCCAGAATTTCAGATATTGCCAAGGCCGCTAAAGTGGCGGACGGAACAATTTATCTCTATTTCAACAACAAGTTTGACATTCTCATCTCTGTATTTGATGAAGAAATCGGCAAATTTATTGCCCAGACCAAAAAACTGGTTGACCAAGAGACAAACCCCCAGAAAAAAATCGAGATTTTCGCCCTTAAGCACCTTTCCATGGCTAAGGAAAACAAAAGCCTGGCCGAAATCATACAGATGGAGCTGCGTCAGAGTCACAAGCTGATCAAGGAATACCGCAAAACCATCTTCAGCGAATATGTTGATATAATTTCAGCCATCATCCGCCAGGGCCAGGCAAGAGGTGTTTTCCGCAAGGATGTAAAACCTGGAATAGCTAAAAGGGCATTCTTTGGAGCCCTGGATGAGATGACCAGGCTTTGGGTTTTATCACCCAAACCTCCTTATGATATTGAGGATACGGCAAAACAGATAAGCAACATATTCCTGCAGGGAATTAATGCCGCTTGAGTATTTTGGGCAGCCTGTATCCCCCTCAATTCATATTTCAAATGTCATAACACATAAAAAATTATCTGTTTGCCGCACGCGACCCGGCTTAATCATCTTCCGGTGCTGTAATTTTTATTATTTCAAACTCGCGGACACCACCCGGGGTTACCACCCTTACTTCATCACCAACCTCTTTCCCCAAAATGGATCGTCCAAGCGGCGACTGAATTGATATAATTCCTTTTTTCACATCAGACTCCTCGGGACCCAAGAGTTGATAGGTTACCTCAAAGTCCTCATCCAGGTCCAGCATTGTTACAACGGTCCCAAAAACTGCTCTGTTGCAACTTACTTCGGAACAATCAATCACCTCAGCACGGCTCAGTTTGTCCTTCAGTTCCAGAATCCGGCCCTCAACATGCCCCTGGCGTTCCTTGGCAGCATGGTATTCTGCGTTTTCACGCAAATCGCCATGTTCGCGCGCCACCTCAATAGCCCGAATCACTTCATGGCGTTCCGTCCTCACCAGTTGTTCGAGTTCTTTCCTGAGCCTATTAAAACCCATCCTTGAAATGGGCATTCTTTCAACCATTTTTATTTTCCTTTATTCTTCCAGGCTATAATTAAAATCTGTACATTACGGACAAAAGGGCTTCCTTATGCTGATACTCATCCAAGTCAACAAGACCATATGATGCACTTAATATATAATTCTTCGCTATTTCAATATTAATGCTTCCCTTTAGTTCGTGAAGATCATTGTCACGCGAATCATACCCAAGGGAATATTCTAAGGTATAATAACTGGGGACTCCTCTTGCAAGTGCATCGTTTGACAACTGGTGTTTAAAGTAAAAAGAAAAACGTGTAATCCAGTAATTCAAAGGTGACCAATAGGGATGATCTTCCGGGGCAAAACCGTCATCAGAAGGCGGGCCGGGAATCTGTCCTTCCCGGGAGTCATAAAAATCATAATTATAACTTATTTTGAGCAGGGTTGGTTCCGGCAGAAAAATAAAAGAGGCCCAGAATGTATAATTGTTTGTCCAGTTATTATCTGAATAGTCCATAAAATCATAATAACCGCCAAGAAGCAGACTGGGAAAAAGATCAAACAGAAACTCGATCTTATAATCCTGCCTTTTTATATTTCTCTCAAGACTGGCAATTGTGTCTGACACCACATCCTGTTTTACCGAAAAAACTGCCAGCATTTCATCTGCAATCTTACCTGTGACCGCACAATACAGGAGGGGGGTATCATCATACCCGCCTTCCAGTTTCTCAAGGCCGCCGCCAACAGATATACCCAGGGCCTTTGAAAGCTTTGCATCGTAAGTCAACATGGTGCGCCAACTCCATATATTCTGATCATCCCGGGTTGACTCATAGTTGATTCTTGCAAGATCAAGTTTCCACTCCTGGCTCGTACTCTGGTAATACTTTCCTCTCCCTTTAAACATTTCCTGCCGAACCGACTTGTATCCGTCCCAACCATCATCATCCAACATGTTGTAGGCCAGAAAAGCCTGGGGCCGGCGTTTCAGGTTGTTTCTCTGGACTGCTTCTGCAAGACCGGAAAAATCAGCATTCTGCGCTTCGAGTTTCCGGTAGACACTTGCCTCATCTCCCAAGCGCTCAAGTTTGCTGTAAAGCCCGGCCAGATCGTAAAGCAAAAAATCATTGCCGCCATATTCATCGATGATTTTTTCAAGCTTACCTGCAGCATGATAATACTCTCTGCGCATGACGGAATACCTGACCGACAACTCTTTGTAGTATCTGTCCTGCCAGCGATATAAAGCATAATGTAAGGCAGCTATAGAATTGGTTGCCTGGCCGTTTTCGGAAAAAACCACCGCATGCTGCGGAGACATGATAATCTGTGAAATACTAAGCGGTGCACCTTCTGAAAAAGTAAGTACTTCCCACCAGGAGCTTTCATTTGGGGATGGATCTACGGTCAGCGTCAGTTCTTGAAAATTATTCTTCAGGATTTCTTCTACCGGGGGCTCAATAACAGACTCGTAAATGGAAACGGAATCTTTCCAGCGCTTCATTTCCCAGAGGATGCGAGCCTGCAGCAGAATAATATCATAACGTTCAGGGTTTTCAGCAAGTAACATTTCAACCACTGCCAGTGCCCCCTGGTAGTTTCCAATCTTGGCAAACATTACCGCCTGTTGGGAAAGAAACAGGGTGTTCTCGGGATAGCCTGTCAAAAACTGATCCAATAATTCGAGCACTGCAAAATATTCCCCCTGTTTAATGAGGGCATCAGACAGCAAATATTTTGCTGCCAGGGAATCAGGCCCCTGGATTACGGCTGTGTCAGCTGCTTCAAACTGCCGGCTAAAATTCTTATACTTTTGATATAGTCGGGCCAGGTGCAGTTGTCTGCCAAAATCCTGTGCCGCATATTCCCCTGCTTCTTCTGAAACTTTCTCTGCTTGGACACCTTTACCCCAGGCCTGATAAACCTGTTCCAGCAATACCAGAAGTTCCAGTTTTCCCTCATGGCTATTCATCAGTTCAAGAACGATTTTTTCTGCTTCGCCATAATCCCCTGAATTCATGAGGCTTGCAGCCAAACGTTTCCTAATGCGAAAACGGGGAGAGCCATCCTTTGTATTACGGGACAGTACATTTTTGTTTTTACTTGGCAGCAGCAAGGTTTCAGCATAGCTATAAAGGTCGACTGCTAAGTCATTATCCGCTGCCGCGCTATACATCTCGGCCTGGAGAAACTCAATTTCCCAATCAGTATTCTCCCCTGTGGAGATGTCCTGCTGCGACTCATGCCTCTCACTATTTATTGCCTGCAACCATATTTCAGCTTCAGCAGTCCGACCGGTTTCCAGACAGAGGTAAAAAAGCGCCTCAAGAATGGCAATACGGTTCTGTTCACGTACAAGAGCTGCACGAAGGGTCTGCTCAGCCTCATAATACAAACCCAACTTGTCATATGATTCGGCCATGCCCAGCCAGGAACGGATACGGATATGACGAACAGCTGTCTCATTTTGCCCTGATGTCTGCTTTATTATGTTCCTGTAACGTTCAACTGCTCTAGTTATATAGCCTGACTCTCTGTAGGCGTCGGCAATGAGAATCTTGAGAACAAGATTCTCGCTGGTCGGGGGAAATATTTGCAGATGACCGGCATGGTAAAGAGCCGTATCAAGCCGGCCCATTTGGGCGGCCAAATCTATTGCCTCGAGCCTTATTTCATACCGTCTTGGTTCCTGCTCCAGCAATGCTTCAAGGGCCAGAAGTTTTTGGGCCGGGAAATCAAGTTTTTCTGCCAGTTCAGCCTGGGCTTCCAGACAACGGATATTCCTGCATCCGGAGCCCAACAGCTCAGCAAAATATTTGCGGCTGAGCAACAACTCACCCCTTTTAAAGTATATGCCGGCCAATTCCTGAATTGCAAAATCATTGCCGGAATCTAGCTCATGAATTTTATGCAGGACCACCAGTAACTCCTCCTCACGGTCCAGACGTTTTAACAAATCAGCCATCGAACGGTATATGGCGATATTATCCGGCACAATGTCCGTTAAAAATTCCTCCATTGAGACATTCCCTTCATTTTCCCTGATGGCCCTTAAATCATTGGCCAGGGCGGCAAGGGCCTCATGATCTGCAGGAGATATTTCAAGCAGTTGCCGGTATAATGGTATGGCATCATTGAAACGACCGGCCGCTTCAAGATCGCTGATGTTTTTTTTCAGCTCCTCAACCTGTTCTTGAGCATCAATGACAGGATAGTCCTGGTGTGATACCTGTTTTTGCCTTTTCTTTAGTATGGTGGCATTGATGCCCGCTACCCGCTCCGCGACCTTATGGTCATCCGGATATTGGGCTAGATATTTTTCTAAATAGGACAAGGCCTTGCCATATTCACCCTGCTTTTCATACATTTTTCCAAGACGTGCGTAAAAATCTATATCATCAGGAGCCAGCGTCAAAATTGCCTGGAGGTGTGAAAGGGACCTGTCCAGCTGCTCCACCTTTTCATAATATTTGGCCAGAAATATATGTGCCTCAATATTTTCCGGTTCCCGCGCCAGAATACGCTCCCAATATATGGATGCCTGCTGGTCCAGCCCGATCCGCTCATATGTTTTGGCTGTTTTGAGCAAAACGTCAAGCTCGACATCTTCATTCCTTGACAGAATCGTGAGATGTACCCTGGCCTTTTCATAATTTCCGGCCTCATACAGTTGAAAGGCAAGATAGCGTCGCACTCCTCTGTTGGTCGGGTCCTGCCGCACAAGTTGCTCAAGATAAGGCAGCGCCTCACTTTGTCTGTCCAGTTTATTAAATGCTTCAACCAGGCCTGCAAGTGCTGTTTGATCAGTTGGATTTTTTTCGTGGACCATTTTAAAAAGATCAATTGCCCGTTCATATTGTCCAACCTCCCACATGATCTTTCCAAGCCCATTAAGGTACAGTGCATTATCAGGTTCTGATTCTATGAGGAGTTCAACAAGTTCAGCAGCATCTTCCCAGTTTTTCAGATACATCATGAGGCTTGCCATTTCCCAGCGTGCCTCTCCGAGATTGCTTTTCAAAACCAGCAGAGCCTTGTACTGTCGCAGTGATTTTTCAAATTCACCCTGCAACGCACTTTTTCTTGCCTCATCCCAGAGCGCTTTCCATGGCGGCACTTCAACACCCTCAACCACGACCTGCTGTTCCGGGAGAAGGTCATGGGGTGTGACCGTGAAAAGCTGGGCATGAATCTCTTGTCCTGGCAGACCCAAAAACCATACCACCAGCATGAAGAAGTGAGCTTTTCCTTTAATATTCACTGGTTCAATATATTATTTTCTAGACTGGAAAACGTCTGTACCGGATACTGCTGGTAATAGTTGATACGTAAAGTAATAATTTTGGGAGTTCCTGATTGTTTAACTTTATCTTTCACCAAACTCTTCTTGGCCAAAAAAGTTTTTTATATCAGGGACTTCTTGTTCAAGATATTTTTTCATCTTTTTCAGCAGATTGACCTCAATCTGCCGGACCCGTTCACGTGAAATGCCAAAAATATCGGCAATGTCCTGAAGGGTTTGAGGCTCATCGCTCAACAATCTGGCCTGCAGAATCATCTGTTCTTTATCATTGAGGCCATTCTGGAGTTCATCAAGAATTTCAGCCATCCGCTCCTTGATCTCACGGCCGGCCACTAACTCCTCTACACTTGGTCCTCCGTGCGGCAGAAAATCCTTTTGTTCATCATCCGAGTCTTCCCGCACGGGACTTTCGAGAGAAACATCCCAATTGTCCATTCTCTGGCTCATTTCAATGACTTCACTCTCCTTGACGTGCAGCCGTTCAGCCAGCAACTTGGTATCCGGTTGAAATCCTTGAGATTCGAGTAGTTTCCTTTCTTTATTAAGGCTGAAAAACAGCTTTCTCTGTGCCTGGGTGGTGCCGATCTTTACCATACGCCAGTTATCCATGATAAACTTGAGGATATAAGCACGAATCCAGTATGCTGCATAATAGGAGAACTTAACCTCCCTGAAAGGATCAAATTTCTTGGCAGCTTGCACCAGTCCAACGTTACCCTCCTGAATGAGATCAAGAAAGTTCTGCATCCAGTACTTCTGAAAATCCATTGCAACCTTCACCACGAGCCGCAGGTTTGATGAAACCAGTTTGTAAGCCGCCTCAGGATCACCGGTTTCATGGTATCGGAATGCCAGTTCCTCGGTTTCCTCTCTAGACAATAGAGGAAACTGGCTGATCTCTTGGAGATAGCGCTGTAATCCGGTATGACTGACAACAGGAAGATTCTTGTCTTCAGGCATACTTACCAGTTGCTGAGGTTCTAAGGATGTACTTTTTTTCGGTGTCTCATTTTTCATGCTGCCACATTCTAATAAAAGCGACTGAAAGGTCAATCTCTTTCCTAGCTTGTCCTATTGTGAAATCAAGGTCCAGTCACTTAGTTCTATTTTCTTTCTTTTCTTGGCGGTAAGTCCCGCGATCAAGACATGGAGTCTTCGATGATAAGGTGATTAAGGATGCGGCACTTTCCAACAGAGTACTATTTTGCCTGCTGCCGATAACTTACCCATTATCACCGTTTGCCATATTTACTGTTTTCTTCTTAAACCATTTATGCTAAAAGTGTTCGCCTGCCTTCGGGATGAATTGAGGATATTATTATCCCCTGAGTACTTTATACATTTGTAAAACTACACCCATTACTCACTTTATTATAGTGCCTGAAATAAATCCTGTGCTTTAGGTAACCCGTCTTAATTTCTTGGCAAATAGCGCAGAAATAAGTATTTAATACCCCTATGGATAACATCAGGAACTTCTGCATCATCGCTCATATTGATCATGGGAAATCCACCCTTGCGGACAGGTTTATACAGATCTGCAAAATGGTTAGTGAGCGGGATTTCCGCGACCAGCTCCTCGATGATATGGACATCGAGCGGGAAAGGGGCATTACTATTAAAAGCCAGACTATCTGCCTGCCATACAGGGCCAACGACGGCAGGGAATACATTCTCAATCTTGTCGATACCCCCGGTCATGTTGATTTCAGCTATGAAGTATCAAGGGCTCTGGCATCCTGCGAAGGAGCTTTGCTGCTCATCGATGCCGCCCAGGGCGTTGAGGCCCAGACCCTTGCCAACCTCTACCTGGCCATGGAGACAGACCTGGTCATTATTCCGGTCATCAATAAAATTGATCTGCCCGCAGCTGACCCCGAGGCGGTTGCTCTCCAGATCGAGGAGGATCTCGGGCTTGATCCCGCAAATATCTGTCTCTGTTCTGCCAAGACAGGCAAAGGGGTTGAAGAAATCCTGGAAGCGGTGGTCAATCTGCTGCCGCCCCCAAAAGGAGATCCCCAAAATCCCCTTGAAGCGCTGATATTTGATGCCCGTTATGATCCCTTCCGGGGCACAATCATCTCCGCCAGAATTTTTCAGGGCTCGATCAAACCTGGGGATATTATACGCTTCATGTCAAGCAATGCTGTCCATAAGGTTGAGGAGGTTGGGCTCTTTCGCCTCACCCGAGAGCCCCAGAAAATGCTGAGTGCGGGCCAGGTAGGTTACATAATTGCCGGCATAAAGAATGTCAGCGAAACGAGGAACGGCGATACCATAACCCTTAAGGACAGTCCCTGTCGCAAGCCTCTTCCAGGTTTCAAGGAGGTTAAACCTGTAGTTTTCTCATCAATTTACCCTATATCCACTGACGATTATGAAGATCTGGCCATAGCGCTCGAAAAACTCAAACTCAATGATGCATCACTTTCCTTTCAGAAAGACTCTT
>Ga0111162_1105_pt1 | contig 10357 bp, 8 predicted proteins | sample DeeMarSeWOR28_12_FD_80263 | JGI IMG/M metagenome (GOLD analysis project Ga0111162, IMG submission 80263) | Nitrospira bacterium SG8_35_1 | reverse complement strand
CAGCAGGGCATATATTATCATGCCTGACTCGGTAACATATTCGCCTATGGTGTTGAACATGATGCTGGTCCTTTCAGCAGAGCCGTCAACCCCGGATTTGCCTTCGACAAATTCCACTGAATCCATATCGTTTGCAGCTGTGTTGAATTCAAGTTCAACCCTCCCGTTGCCGATGTTCGGATAGTTATTGCCAAGGTCATAACCCAGGGTGATGCTGCCATCATAGCCGGCATCATATTTGAAATTTGCACTGCCCTCCGAGTCGGAACCTTTTGCCTCAGGGAGAAAACCCGCTCCCCCCTGAATACCGATGTAGTAGCCGGAGGCGGCTGCAGAAGAGTTGAGGACCAGAACCAACAGGACTGAGCCGATCAGGCACTGAAAATTCTTATTCATAACCGGTTACTCCTTTCTGTTAAGTGTAATTGTGTCTTACAAAATGCTTTTGATTTTATCATTCCACGGTCAGGAGAGTTTCGCCACTGACTCCCCCAAAGGTTGCTTCAATGCTGACTGTGCCGGTATCAATACTGACAAACAAGCCGCGGCTGTCTGGAGAATTTATGATGGTGCCGACACTGTTATCGCTGGTAAACCACGTAGCCAGATCTGTAATATCCTGTTCCGTGTCGTCAGAAAAGGTGCCTGTTGCCGTAAACTGTTGACTTTCGCCTTCTGCTATCGTGCTGTCCCCAGGGGCAAGGCTGATTGATTCTAAAACCGCATCGGTAATTGTCAGGGCAGCTGTTGCCGATAACGTATCATCAGCCACATCAGTTGTGACACTTATTTCTACCTCACCGGGTGCAACCCCTGTTACCAGGCCAGCCGCATTGACAATCCCGACTCCGGTATCAGATGACTGCCATTTCACTAAATCAGTGATATCCAGGGTTGTATCATCGGAATAAGCGCCCTCTGCTTCAAATTGCATAGTGGTACCCCGGGCAATGGTTCCTTCCTCCGGAATTATAGTGATTGCAGTCAGTGTGGCACCTGAAACCGATAAGCCTGTATTTGACTGAAGATCCTGCCAGGCTGCGCTGATCGTTGTTGTTCCTGGTTTAATGGTTGTAACCAGGCCGGTGTTATCAATGGCGGCAATATCCGCGGCAGAGGACTCCCAGGCAGCCAATATTGTAATGTCCTGCATGGAATTGTCTGAAAAGGTTCCGACAGCTTCATACTGCTCCGTAATTCCGCCCTGCAGCTGAGCATTCTGGGGGGTTATCTCAATAGCGGTCAAAAAACTGCTTGTCACAACTACAGGAGAGCTCCCAGCGAGGTCTTGATAGATTGCTGTTATTGAAGTTTCCCCGGGCGAATAAGCGGTGACCAAGCCTTCACTGTCTGTATCGTTGCTTACAGAGGCAATTGTATTGTCCTCAATTATCCAGGATACCTCGGTTGTAATATCCCTGACATATGTGCCTGAGAAATCTCCGATGGCCCTGTACTGGTTTACGGTCTGGTCCGCCATAGTATCGTAGGTGGCGGTAACCTTGATAGATGTGAGAGGGATAAAGGTATTATTCCGTGTCGGATCATCTGCTGAACAGCCGGCTATCACAAACAGCAGACAGAATAATATCAGTGAACACAGCTTTGTTAGATTTTCTTCTCTGGCGCAAATCATGTCCTGCAAAATAGCATGGTGCACAATGTCCTGCAAGCTCCGATTTATTTGAAAAACCAGTTCAGCAAAAACGGACTTTGCACAACTGCATTAAGCGCAGTATATTTTGTGGGCAAAGGAAAGGATCTATGGTGGTCGGCTTAGTAATACTGAAGCTTAAGGGCAGAGTTATATGCAGAAGATGTTATGATCCTGAGAAAATTCCTGTTTAATATTTAATACTGACCTTGAATGGCTCATTTAGTACCTTACTGGGCAAAAAAAGGATTTAATTGGTTAATGACTTGATATACATCTTGAGCGAGCGCATGGAAGCGGTGCGGCCATCGATTTTTTCACCTTCCATCCTGCCGACAAGACAGTTGTTAACCAGCTTGGTAAACTTCTTGTTTTCCCAGGCATTTTCCAAGCCCTTACCGCCAGCATGACAGCTGTTGCAGGATGAATCAGTGTTAGAACCACCTAATTTGGGGTCATTGAACATTTCTTTGCCTTTTTCCGCTGAACTTTTTCCCGCAGCAGAACCAATACCTGCTGCTAGAAAAATTGTTAGAACTGCTGCCAGCCAAATCTGCTTTTTCATTGTTCCCTCCTTTGAGTTTATTTTCCATATGATTCATACCATCTCTTACCGCGGTAGGTTTCCGGATGGTTATTTATTGCAGCAGGAGAGCTCAGGGTCAACGCCAATAAAAAAGCAGGAGAATGACGGTTAAAATCTATTATTTCGAAGATATTCCTTGTTTGGGACTGTTCAGTTTTCAGTCCACTCCGGTCTAGAATACCGGTTTGGAGAAAACTTTTATTGGAACCTATATCTGCAAAAATTTTTTTTAACGGAAAAAAGTTTTTCTATTAATGATTAAGGGTTCAGAATTTTGACAGAGATAAAATCCATACTTAATTTTTAAAGTAGGAGATCATAACTTAATTATGTGCAAAGCCACATTCAGCCTTCATTGGTTTGAAGTCTGAATGGGACATATTGTTAGTTGTTGCAAGGAGGTGATACCATGAACATTGTTCCGTGGAAACCATTTGACGAGCTGACAACGCTGCGGAGGGAGATGGACAGCCTCTGGGAACGGTTCTTTCCGGAAGCACCTTTCCATGAAAGGTATGGTGCCCATGAATGGCTGCCCACAGTTGACCTGACTGAAACCAAGGACAAGCTGGTCGTCAAGGCTGAACTTCCGGGTCTGGAGGCAAAGGATGTTGAGCTCACCCTGACCGAAGACATTCTCACCATAAGGGGTGAGAAGAGGCTGGAAAAGGAAGAGAAGGATGAGCACAGGTTCTTTGTTGAAAGGTATCATGGTGCTTTTGAACGGAAGATCAAGCTACCGACGCTTGTCAAAACGGACAAGATTGATGCGACCTTTGACAAGGGCATTCTGACCATCAATCTGCCGAAATCCGAGGAGGCTAAAAAAAGGGAAATTAAGATCAAGGTGCATTAAATACAGCTGTTAAAGAGCTGAAATGAAAAGGGCTGCCCATATACCAGGCAGCCCTTATAATTTGAAAGGTAAGAAATAAGCTGGGACTACATGATGCCCCTGACTGCGGCAGTGGCAATGTCAACCACAGCGGCCGGCATGACACCCATAATTATGATAATGAGCACCAGGGCGATACTGACTGCCTGGGTCAATGGGGCCACCGGGACAGCAGGTCTTTCTTCCGGGTCAGTGCAGTAGCTGATGCGGACCACCGACAGGTAGTAGTAAATTGAGATTGCAGTATTGATTGCAGCCAGGATGACCAGGGCCAGGTAGCCTTCCTTCAAGGCTCCGGCCAGCAGCATGAATTTTCCCATGAAGCCGACAAAGGGAGGAATGCCTGCGAGGGCAAACATGCCGACTGCGAGAGTAAAGGCCAGGAGAGGAGCGCGTTTATAAAGCCCGGTCAGATCTGTGATGGCAAGATTTTCACCCTTGGCAGACACATTGCAGATAACCAGGAAACACGCGAGGTTCATCAGCATATAGCCGGTAATATAGTAAATTGCGGTGGCAAAACCGGTGTCCTTCAAGGTGATGATACCGAGAATCACATAGCCTGCATGGGCGATACCGGAAAAGGCAAGCATGCGCTTGATATCTTTCTGCACCAGGGCGATCAGGTTGCCGTAAAACATGGAGCAGACAGCAAGTATCATCAGCAGGTTGACCAGGGATGATGCCGTTGGCGAAGCCAGGGTAGCGACCCGGATGAGTAAGGCCACTGCGCCAAGTTTTGGTACCGAGGCTATGAACGCCGTTGTTTCATTTGAGGCACCCTGGTAAACATCGGGCAGCCAGAAATGGAAGGGGAAAAGCCCGAGCTTGAAAAAGAAGCCGCCCATCACCAGGGCAATTCCGACAATTGCTGCGGGTGTTGCTATCACCTGGTTCATGGCCGGGATCAATTCATTCAAATAGGTTGTCCCGGTGAGGCCGAAGAGATAACTCATACCAAAGAGCATGACGCCGGTTGCCACCACACCGAAGAGGATATACTTGATACCGGCCTCCATCTGTTCCCGCAGGCCGCTGTGGTCATCGCGCATGGGGACAAGCAGGTACAGGGCATAGGAGGAAAGCTCCAGGGCCACAAAAATGGAGAGCAGCTCCACGGAGCTCACCAACATCACCAGGCCGAGAGCGCTCAAGAGCAGAAAAAGATAATATTCAGCCCGGATATTTTCCTCGATCCCCTTCAGTTCCCTGCTGAATAAAAGCAGCAGTGTAACACCGCCAGTTATCATCAGTTTAAAGAGTTGGGAAAACAGGTCGATGCGGTAAGCCTGGAAAAACAGGTCCTCATCTTGCCAAGGGTGAGCAGAAAAATTACCAGGCAGCTTAACAGGAGAAAAAGCTCCGGAAAAAACAATGCCATTTTCATCATATACCCTTTATCACTCTGTAAATTATTGTGGTATCACAAGTTTGGCAACTTCAAATATTCCCTGCTGATCAGCGTTGGTAATTCCCACCTGCTGGATAAGGTGGGTGACGCTGGTATGCATCACGTCCATGAACGGGCCGGGATTCAGGCCGATCCACAGGACAAACAGGAGCAGAGGTGCCAGTGTAATAATTTCTCGTACATTCAGATCTGTAAGATATGACTGGTCAGGATTATTCGTGCCGCCCCAGACCACCTTCTGCAGCATGCGCAGCATGTAAGCAGCAGCCAGAACCGCCCCGGGTATGGCGCAGGCGGCTATGATCTTTGTCTTGGAAAAGGCACCGGCCAGCACCAGAAATTCACCTATAAAACTGTTGGTACCCGGGAAAGCCAGAGAGGACAGGGAGAAAAAGCCAAGAAATGTGACATAGATAGGCATGAATTTGCCAACCCCTGCTGCCAGGGCCAATTCACGGCTGTGCGTGCGCTCATAGATCATACCGACAAGAATAAATAGAGCACCCGTGGTGACTCCATGGTTGATCATCTGCAGGATTGCGCCTTCAATGCCCTGGGCGTTGAAGACGAAAATTCCCAGGGTGACAAAACCCATATGCCCCACACTGGAGTAAGCGATGAGCTTTTTCATGTCCTGCTGGGCCAGGGCTGTAAAACCGCCGTAGATAATGCCGGCAATGGACAGCCAGAGGATGTAGGGCATAAAGAAAAGGCTGGCTTCAGGCGTAATTGGCAGGCAGAAACGCAGGAAGCCATAAGTTCCCATCTTCAGCAGGACACTGGCCAGCACAACCGAGCCTGCTGTTGGTGCCTCAACATGTGCTGCAGGAAGCCATGTATGGAAGGGGAACATCGGAACCTTGATGGCAAAGGCCAGGAAGAAGGCCAGGAAAACATAGATCTGGAATACCGAGGAATAGTCCTGCCCCATCATCATCGGAATGCTGAAGGTGCCGTTCTTCAGATAGAGGGCGATGATGGCAACCAGAAGGAGCACCGACCCTGCCAGGGTATAAAGAAAGAACTTGATCGAGGCATAGATCTTTCTGGGCCCGCCCCATATGGCAATAAGAAGATACATGGGAATGAGCATGGCTTCCCAGAGAATATAGAAAAGCACAAAATCAAGGGACATGAAGACCCCGAGCATGGATGTTTCCATGATTAGCAGACAGGCAAGAAACGGCCGTACCCTGGTAGTTATGTAGCGCCAGGAACAGAGAACACAGAGCGGCATAAGCAGGGTGGTCAGCAGGATGAGCAGCAGGCTGATGCCGTCAATGCCCAGGGTGTAGTTGATATCCCACATGGGTATCCAGGAGTGGTGTTCTCCGAACTGGTACAGCGCGGTTGTCTTGTCAAATTTGAAATAAAGAGGCAGGGAAACGAGAGCTATCACAAGGGTTATTACCAGGGTCCAGTACTTGGCCGCCTCGTCGTTTTTCAGAATTAGGAGAGGGATGACCCCGGCAAGCGGCAGAAAAACCAGCAGGCTTAAGATAGGGTATCCCAGAGTATTCATGATCAGAAAATCTTGCATTTCCTGTTTCCCTTGTTATGTGTCTTTTTATGCTAGAAAGATAATTTTTTCATAAAGTTAATACTTATACAGCATCAGCCGAATACATAGGCAACGATCAATACGGCAACTATTGAGACCGCATAGTATATGTTGTACTGCAGTCTGCCGTTCTGTACGCTCCGCAGTTTAGTGCCGACATTACGTACAAGGCGCGCCAGACCGTCAACCACACCGTCAATGCCATGCCAGTCAAACCATGACCAGAACTTGGCGGTCGTCATCAGGGGGTGCAGTCCCACAGTCCGGTAGACCTCGCCAAACCAGGTGTCAAAAGTCTGGATAGGCTTACGGGCCAGCCAGAAAAAGCCCCTGCCGCCCTTGCGATAAAACCAGTCCATATCTATACTAATGGTCGGCTCCGGTGCCAGTTTCTTAATAAGCAGGAAAAAGCCAAGGGCGGTAAAAAGCAGGATCTGCAGTGACTCTGAAACATGGTAGGAAGAATAAACGTGCAGGGCATAATCAGCCGCCTCATGCTGATAGGGCAGCATTTTGTAAAGATACGGCGTGTAACTGCCGATAAAGATGCAGAGAAATGATGCCACGGCCATAGCAACATTCATGTTCCATGGCGGATCAGCCGCCTTTTCCCAGGTTTCCTTGGAACAGTTGTTCTTGCCGAACCAGATAAAATAGGGAACCTTCAGACCGGTATGCAGAAAGGTACCGGCTGAAGCCAGGGTCAAGAGGAAGGCGGCCCAGTATAGATGCTCTTCAAAGCCGGCATAGACTATCATTGATTTGCTGACAAAGCCTGAGAAGAGTGGAAAGGCGGAGATCGACAAGCCTCCGATCAGGGTGAAGACAAAGGCCCACGGCATCTTTTTGTAGAGGCCGCCCAGTTCACTGAACTTGCTCTTGCCGGTCATATACAGCACCGAACCGCAGCCCATGAAAAGCAGGCCCTTATAGAGAATGTGGGCAAAGGCATGGGCGCAGGCGCCGTTGATTGCCATCTGGGTGCCGATCCCGACCCCGGCAACCATGTAACCGACCTGGCTGATAATATGATAGGCGAGCAGCCGCCGAGAATCGTTTTCAAGCACTGCGTAGACAACGCCATAAAGCGCCATGATGACGCCGAGCAGTATGAGGATATCCAGTCCGGCCAAACCCCGGGCCAGGGCATAGACCGCGGTTTTGGTGGTAAAGGCGCACATGAAGACAGCTCCTGAGACTGTGGCTTCACCATACGCATCCGGCAGCCAGGCATGAAACGGCGGCACAGCGGCATTCAGAATAAAGCCCACCATGATCAGGTAGGTGTAAAGCGTGGGATGGTCCACGTCAAGCAGGTTGAAGTCAAGGGCTCCTGTCGCCTTGTAACGCAAGACAAAACCCGCCAGCAGGATCAACCCGCCGGCAGTATGGACCAGAAGATACCTGAAGCCGGTTGGCAGGGATTCCTTGCGCTTGCGGAACCAGACCAGGAAGACGGATGAAAAGGCCATAAGTTCCCAGAAAATGAACAGCGTAATGTAATCGGCGCAGTATATTACGCCGAGCGAACCGCCCACATACATCCACGCGGCCATGTGTTCTTTGGGGTCTTTGACATGCAGGCCATACATGGAACCGATGATGCACATGAGCGTCATGATGTAGCCGAAGACCTGGCTCAAAGCATCAACCCGGCCAAAAGTCAGCTGCCAATCCATAAAATGCACAACGCCGTAGGTACCGTCCTGCATATTAAGAACACAGGCAAAGGCCACAATAGGCATAAGTATGAGATAGGGCTTGCGCAGCGGCCCCATAATAAAGGGCAGCAGCAATGCCCCGAAAATTAAGACAAATCCGGGATGTATAAAATCAGTTGTCATAATAATCCTCAGGGGACATTATTCGGAAATTGCTCCCGAACCATTTAACATGGCCGTACCATTTAGAAAGAATGATGATCAATACGCAGGCGACAAAACCGAAAAAAGACCACCATCCTGGAATTTTCTCTACCATGGTATGGGCAGAATGCTTATCGACAAAAGAGACATCATAGATCACCAGCAGGCCCAGAACAACGAAACAGAGCCGGATGACCGTTTTCAGCCGGTCCCGTAAGTAATCGATCAGATTTACAAGCATAGCATCACCGTAATAAGTCTCATTAATCTACATACCTTTATTCGTCTCAGTGACCTGCCGGGGGCGGTCCATGGGATTCCTCAGGGACTCCATGGGAATCAACAGGAACTCCATGCTCTGCATCTGGTTCTCCATGCCCCTTTGCAGAAGGGATAAAGGCCGGGGCTCCCTCAGGTTTATATTGCGGCATGGCCACTGCTACCTTATCCGGGGTCACCCGATCAACAAAATTCATCATGAATCCCGGGAAAATTCCAATGAGGACCGAAATGATCGCTGCTACCATGATCGGAATAACCATGGAAAGCGGGGCCTCCTTAATACCCTCGTATTTTTCACCCGGCGGGCGCTTGCCAAAGAAAGCCTTATAGGTCACCGGTGCAAAATAGCCAACGTTAAGAAGCGTACTGGCCAGGAGCACCAGGAGGATGCCGATGTAATAAGCCTCCATTTCCATGGCTCCCACCAGCAACTTCCACTTGGTGACAAAGCCGGCTACAGGCGGCGCGCCTATCATGGAGAGCGAGGCTATGCCAAAGGCGGCAAAGGTGAAGGGCATGGTGCGTCCCAGGCCGCTCATCTCGGAAATATTTTTCTTGTGGGTCGCCACGTAGATTGCACCGGCGCAGAAAAAGAGAGTGATCTTGGAGAAGGCGTGGTTGGTGATATGGATGAGACCGCCCTCGATTGCTGTCGGGGTCAGAAGCGCCACCCCGAGAATAATATAGGACAGCTGGCTGACTGTGGAATAGGCGAGCCTGGCTTTTAGGTTATCCTTTGACAGGGCGATTACCGAGGCCATGAGGATGGTGAACGATACAAAGTAGGCCGTTGGTACCCCGAGGTTCAGCGCACTCATGGTATCAACACCGAAGACATAGAGCATGACACGGGTCGTGGAGAACACACCGACCTTGACCACGGCAACGGCATGGAGCAGAGCAGAGACCGGTGTCGGGGCAACCATGGCACCAGGCAGCCAGTGATGGAAGGGCATAACGCCGTTTTTGGCAAATCCGAAGATACAGCAGATATACAGAATGGTCACCAGGGTCGAATTCACACCTGGCGGAAAAATGCCGGTACTGATATTCGTGGCAAAATCAAGGGTGCCGGTCAATACATAGATAAGGATCATGGCCGGCAGGACGAATCCCTTGGCAGTTGTCGTCAGGTAGACAATATATTTGCGGGCTCCCATATACCCTTCTTCATCCTGGTGATGAGCAACCAGGGGATAGGTGCAGACGCTGACAATCTCATAAAAGAGATACAGGGTAAAAAGGTTGTCAGCAAAGGCAACGCCGATGGCGCCGAACAGGGCCAGGGCAAAACAGGTGTTGAAGCGGGTCTGTGCATGTTCATGCAGGCCGCGCATGTAGCCCATGGAATAGAAAACAGCGATAATCCAGAGAAAGGAGGCGGCCAGGGCAAATATCATGGAAAAGGCATCAACCCGGAAGGTCACGCTCAGGCCGGGCAGAATATCAAAAACCGTGCATTTCAGCATTTTACCGGCCAGCACATCCGGCACCATGGAGGCGATGATCAGGAACATGATCACTGCCGCAACGGTGGACAATCCCTCGCGGAAATTGGGTTTGCGGCCTGCCATGCTTACCAGGATCGAACCGATTAAAGCGGCTAGAACGGCATACAGCGGTTTACACGAAGCAATTTCCATGACCTGTTTCCCTTCTCCTCAATCTATCCTTTTAACTCCGCCACATCTTCAGCATCGATGGTGCGATAGTTTCTGTAAACAGCAATTATTATACTCAGGGCAATTGCAGCCTCGGCAGCGGCAATGCCCATGATGAACAGGGTGAATACCTGGCCGACGGTCGGATCCGGGGCCAGGAACCTGTTAAAGGCCATGAAGTTTATGGAGGCTCCGGCCAGGATCAGTTCACCGGCGATCAGCATGCCGATCAGGGTGCGGCGGTGCACCAGGCCGTAAAAACCTATACCGAAAAGCAGTGCAGCTATAATAAGGTAAGTGATCAGGCTGTCGCCGAATGCCGGGATGCTCATGATTCTCCTCCAGTCCGCGTCCTGCCGCCACGTGCCAGGACCAGCGCCCCTATAATTGCCACCAGGAGCACCACGGATATCAGTTCAAAGGCCATGCTGTAGTTTGTCAG
>Ga0111162_1089_pt1 | contig 10475 bp, 7 predicted proteins | sample DeeMarSeWOR28_12_FD_80263 | JGI IMG/M metagenome (GOLD analysis project Ga0111162, IMG submission 80263) | Nitrospira bacterium SG8_35_1 | reverse complement strand
AACTTTCATCTGCCGCACAAAATCAAAAAGGTCCTTCAGGGTGGATTCCAGCCTGGCGGTTTCATTGACGATCATATTGACAAATTCAAGACAACTTTCATCCGTTATTTTCTTAGCCAGAATACGGGCTGCACCACCTATCGAGGTAATCGGATTTCTCAGGACATGTACCAGTTGGGCCGACATCTGCCCCAATGCCGAATAACTGGCAGATTCCACCAGGAGGTCTTTATTCTTTTCGAGCTCTTGCGTTACATTTTCCAGATCATCAATCTTATTCTCCATCTGCATGTACAGACGGCTGTGCTCTATGGCCAGGCTGGCCTGGTTGGCAAAGATCTCCAGGGACCTGACATGGTCCTTGCTAATTGGTTCACCGGTTACAAAATGATCAGCAATAATGACTCCCAGGGACCTGCTCGGCGAAAAAAGAGGCACCACAACAAAAGTATCTTCATTCAACAGCTCCATGAGATCCACGGCAACAGGTATATCGGCCCGGCCATTCTCGACAAGGATGGAGCGCCTTTCCAAGGCCGACCTTACCAGGATGTGCTCCGAATCCGTGACCGGCACCTGCAGGCTTTTGATCAGTTGGGTTACTTTTGTATCGCCGTTGAGGCAGCTTTTTTTGATACTCTGGACTATATCGAGAAAATCCATTTGCTTTTCTCGCAGTTCGACCCAGACTCTGGCTGCCTCCTCCCGGCATTCCGAACCGATGGCCAGCTTTCCCTGCAGGATATCACCCTCCTCATTAAATATTGCCAGGAAGGCCCGATTGAAGCGCAAGCCCTCCTCAGCGGTTATACCCACCAGGATTGCCTGCAGGATCTCATCGAGTTCCACAGTGCTTAGATACACCGAATTCATCTTCAGAGAGAGCTGATGCAGAAGCTGGATGCGGAAATGTGCCTTCTCGAGGTCCTCCCGATACTTGATGTTTTCAGCCAGCAACCTTCGTCTTTCAAGGACCTTGCGGACTACCAGGAGTATTTCATAGAACTGTACAGGCTTTGACAGGTAGTCGTCAGCTCCCTTGCGAATACAGTCAAGGGCAACTTCCAGATCCGCCATACCGGTCAGCATGACTATGGCAACTCCGGGGTGGTCTTTGACAATTTCAGAGAGCAAAGTAACGCCGTCGATATCCGGCAACCCTATATCAAGCAGGACCAGAGCAATTTTGCTGGAGTCGAAAAGTCCCCTGAGCTGTTCGCCATTCTCGGCTTCAACAACAGCAAGACCATGGGACTCGATAAATATCTGCAATGGCTGCCGGATGTCCTCATCATCATCGACAATTACAACCACCTCATCCGGGGCCAGGAGCTTATCAGGGGTAAGGGATATGTGGTGTAGACCGGGAACTGATTCAAGCATGGATTATATTTTTGTCCCAAAAAAAAATTTTACTGCGACGGACTCCTAACACTTACGAATGCCAGGAAAGTTTCCTGAAAGTTTTTGGGCTGCTCTGCCATTTTGAAGGACACGTCTTACCTTTGCCGGGCAGTTAATCCTTTTTTATTACTCCCGGAATACTGATCTGTCAAGAAAAGTGTATAATTTCAAGGCGATTGGAGGCAGGTTATTCCTGGTTGAAATATGCGGTAATACTCTTTAGAGTGCCAACAAAAATCTTTCTCCTGAGGCAGGGATGTTAATTTTTATCAGATAAGCCTGCTGCTCCTGTTCAGGCCGGTATTAAACTTTATGAGGGACAACGATTACGATATTGACATGGTAAAGGTAATCGGCGACTTCCTGGAACTGGGCCATGTGGAAAACATTGTAGCCATGTTCAAACAGGATACCCGGTTGTATAATATTGTCGGCAGCCTTATCAGAGATGAACGCTTTGCCGTTAGGCTCGGCACCGCCGTGCTTTTTGAAGAACTTGCCATGCTGCAGCCAAAGGAAACAGCCCTTGCCATTCCGTCCCTCCTGCCCCTGCTGCAGGATGAAAACCCTTTTCTACGGGGTGAGTCAGCTACCATTCTCGGCATAATCGGCTCTCCTGTGGCCCTGCAGCACCTGCTGCCCCTCAAGGATGACCCTGATCCCCAGGTGCGGGAAATTATTACTGACATCTTCAACCAGGGGTCAGAGAAACCATGACCTTAATTCCCCGCCGTACGATGAAGAACATTCTCCGGCAGACCCAGGAGATATTCAGGCCCGATGGCCTCCTGTCCACACTTTTGCCGGGATACGAACCAAGGACGGGGCAGCTTGACATGGCAGCTGCAGTGGCCGAAATCCTTGCAGGCGGCAAACTCGTTGTTGAGGCTGAGACCGGCATCGGCAAGACCCTGGCCTATCTCATTCCTGCTGTTTTGAGCCGCCAGAAAGTTGTTATCTCCACCAATACCCTTAACCTGCAGGAGCAGATACTGAAGAGTGAAATCCCTTTTATCCGGGAGCACATTGATCCGGAACTTTCCGCCCTGTGTGTCAAGGGCCGGCAAAACTATCTCTGCCTCTACCGCTGGCAGCAATTTGCCCTGCACCCCCAGCTTGAGATGTTTGGGACTGATGCAGTACGGGAAAAAATTGAACACTGGCTGGACTCAACGGCAACCGGGGACCGGGCCGAACTTGACTGGCTTGAAGACAATTCTCCCCTGTGGCGGGAAATAAGCGCCACCCCAAGCCAGTGTTTGGGCAGTAAGTGCCCGAATGACAGAACATGTTTTATCACTGAATTGCGCCGGCAGGCTGCCGGAGCCCGTCTTCTCATTGTCAACCATCACCTTTTCTTTTCAGACCTCGCACTCCGTCGCGAAGGACACGGTGAAGTTCTGCCGCGGTATGAATCGGTTATTTTTGACGAAGCCCACAACCTGGAAAACGTCGCAACCAGTTTTTTCGGTTTTTCGTTCAGCCACTTCCAGATGGTTGACCTTGCAAAAGATGTAAAACTCTCCGCTGTGGCGTTGCCGCAGGACAGGCAGGAAAGATTATACCAGGCAGCGGACGCACTTCATGCCCGCTCTGAACACTTTGCCGGCCTGTTCCCGGCCCAACCCGGGAAATATCCACTCCAGGAATTTATTGATCAGTGTCCGGACTGGGAGGCGGAGACCCAGGCAGTAGCAGACCGTCTATCCCGCCTTGAATCGACCCTTATGACCATGGCGGTTGAAGGGGAAACCTGGCAGGCTTTAGCCACCCGGTGCCAGGAACTGCAGGCCGTGCTGCTTGCCATTGCAGGCCTGCTAGAAATGGACCATGAAGAAACATTTGTCCGCTGGTATGAACGGCGGGAAAAAACCCTTGTCTTAACCGCCTCGCCCATTGATATTGCCCATGAGCTCAATTCTGTTTTGTACCCCAATGTTCGGAGCGCGGTTTTCACCTCTGGCACCTTAACGGTGGGGGGTGATTTCACCTATTTTCTCACCCGGCTTGGCCTTGACCGGGACACTGAAACCCTTTCCCTCGGCTCTCCCTTTGATTATCCCGGCCGGACCATGCTCTATGTCCCGGCCCATACCTCTGCCGATCCTTTCCCGCAACCCGATCAGGCCGAATTCCCAGGGAGAATTAAGCAGGTAATTTACCAGATACTCCTGGCTTCAAGCGGCAGGGCCCTGGTGCTTTTCACAAGTTTGAACAGCATGCATAGAACCTATCCTTTTCTGGCTGAGAACCTGCCCTATCCTGTGTTCATCCAGGGGCAGGCGCCCCGCAATAAACTGCTGGAGTCATTCCGGCTCCAGACCAATTCCGTCCTGCTTGCCGTTGCCAGTTTCTGGGAGGGAATAAACGTCCCGGGAGAATCATTGAGCTGTGTCATCATTGATAAATTACCCTTTGAAGTACCGAGTGACCCTGTTATCATGGCACGTATAAATAAAATTCGGGAGGAAGGCGGCAATCCTTTCATGGAGTTCCAACTGCCTCGGGCTATTCTTGCCTTGCGCCAGGGTGTCGGCAGACTCATGCGCACGTCTTCAGATGAGGGGGTGCTGGCAATACTTGATATACGCTTATTTACCAAACAGTATGGCCGAATGTTCCTGAAGAGTTTGCCTCCAAGCCCGCTCACCAGGGAAATTGCCGATGTAGTATCTTTTTTTGCCGAGAAAAAGCAACAACCCTTAAACAAAGGAAAACACTGAGTGGAAAAAGTTGACCTGCTGGCCAGATTAAAACCTGAGATTGACCTTGTAGATGAGACTATGCAGGCTGATCTGCAAACCCTTGCTGGCAAGGAATTAATCCCCTCCAGTCTGATCGAGGTGCTGGAGCATGCCCTGTTCAATGGCGGCAAAAGAATCAGACCCCTGCTCTGCATTTTGAGTGCGGCTCTGTGCGGCAACACCAGCAAAGCCGTCTACCTCCTTGCCATTGCCTTTGAATACCTGCATGTTGCCACCCTGCTCCATGATGATGTAATTGACCATGCCGATATCCGGCGCGGCCGTCCCGCGGTCAATACAATCTTCGGACTCGCCCCGGCAATTCTTGCCGGGGATTTCCTCCACGCCCGGTCAATGTTCCTTGTCGGCACTATCGGCGGCAAACGGAGCCTGGAACTTATCTGCAGCGCCACTGAAGCAATGGCGGCCGGAGAATTTATCCAGCTTGCCAATGTGCATAAATATAACCAGTCGGAAAAGGATTATTTTGCCGTGATCAATGGCAAGACAGCGCTGTTCATCGGTGCGGTCTGCGAAATCGGAGGCATATTCGCCGGGGCCGGCAGCAAGGAAATCGAAGCGCTTAAAACCTATGGTGCCAACCTTGGCAGGGCCTTCCAGATACAGGACGACCTCCTCGATTATCAGGGTGATCCTGCCAAAACAGGCAAAACAGTCGGCAATGATTTCTGCGAGGGCAAAATGACCCTGCCCCTGATCCATGCCCTGAAAGCTGCTGATAAAACAGAAAGGTATTTTCTTCTTGATCTTCTCAAGGCTAAGAAAAGTGAACGCGGCGTCAAACTTGAGGAGGCCCAAGATATCATTGCCAAAAACGGTGGCTTCAAATACGCCCGCGAGCTCGCTGAAAAACTTATTGGCACCGGCATCGCAGGCCTCGATATTTTTAAGGCCCGTCACAATGAGCAGATTCAAGCCACACTTACCGGACTGGCCAGATATGTTGTCCAGAGGGACAGATAATTTTTATCAGCAACACCACCCGGGATTTTATTGACCTGTCTGTCTGAAGCTTTGCGGAGAAATAAGTTTATGGCCACAAAAAGAAACAAAAAAAGACCTGCTAAAAAACAGCCGAGAAAAAAGGGTAAACAAAAAAGAAATTTGCCCGTTATGCTGCGCCAGTGGTCCCTGCCCCTGTTCCTGCTTCTGGTCATGAGCTTCAGCCTGGCGGCGGCTTTTTATCTCATTTTTCTGCATATCCCTGCAGCTCCCCTTTTTTAGACACTGCGGCACATGTATTGCATAATCAACAGGCACAGGCAGGCAGCACCTCAAGCCGCCTGGCCAAACCCATAAAAATTAGCTAAAATTGAGTTTTCCCCTTGTGCAACTCTGCAGCAAAAAATACAATAGGGAACGATTAAGAAAGGTTAGGGCCGCTGCACCTGCCTTTTAAGCTGCCAGGCTAATATCACTTTGACAGGATTACTGGCAGCGGAACATTTAATGCTTATCTTAGTCCCATGTCTCTATACAAGCGCCAGGAAATTCCAACACTTCTCGGGAAAATTAAAAATGGTGAAACTTCACAAATCTATCTCCTCTTCGGAGAACGCTACCTCTGCAGGAACGCGGCCCAGGAGTTGATTGACCTTCTGCTGCCGGAAGAGAAGGACCGGGCCACCGGTCTGCTGCATATAGACGGAGACAAGGAGGATTATAACAGGACTCTCAATCTCCTGAAAACATTCAACCTTTTTTCAGGCCGTAAAATATTCTGGGTGACCGATACAAAACTTTTCTATTCCAAAGGTATTGCCCAGAACGTCTGGGACAAGGCATGCGAAAAAAATAACCTCGATGAACCCGGTCAGGCTCTGCGTTATCTCCTGCAAATGCTCAGCATTGCGTCAGTATCACCGCAGGAGATGGTGGCAGAAAATATTGCCTCCCTGTCTGCAAGCCGCTGGAAAACCCTTTTCGGCTTTTCCAGACCGCAGGGCGACCTGTCATGGGCCCGCGACCTTTTGGCAGACATACCTGCTGATGCTTCTCCTGCAAAAAGTGACGGGATGGATTCCTCCACGATGTATACCCTTGCTTTTGAGGCCGGTATCCCCCGTGAAAATATCCTCATTCTTCTTGCCGAAGCGGTTGACAAGAGAAAAAGGCTCTATAAATATATCAAGGAGCATGGCGTTATCATCGATCTTGCTGTCGATGCCGGAATTTCTGCAGCTGCAAAACGCGAACAGGATAAAGTTGCCAAGGAATTACTGCACTCCACAATAGCCGGATACGGCAAAGATATTGAGTCGCAAGCAATCCCCGTTTTTCTTGAAAGGGTCGGATTTCATCCTGTCGCTGTTGTTATGGAAGCAGAAAAGCTGGCACTCTATGTCGGCGACAGAGCAGTTATCACCAGGGAGGATGTTGATGCAGTAATCGGCCGCACCCGGGAAGAAGCCCTGTTTGAACTTAACGAGGCCGTGACATCAGGCAGGCTGGACGATGGACTGCTTATACTTGATCACCTTCAGTCCAGTGGAGTTCATGGCCTGGCCATCCTGTCTACCTTGAGAAATCACCTTAAAAAACTGTTGCTTGTCCGCTCATTGCAGGAGCTTAAATTCCCTGCCTATACCAAATCTCTGCCCTTCCCTGTTTTCCAGAAAAGCTATCTACCGAAACTCCAGGAAGGCAGAGAGGAATGGACAAATTTACTCTGGAAAGGCCACCCGTATGGGCTGTATATGCTTTTTCGCCAGGCAGCCCGCTTCCACTGTGAAGACCTGCAGGAGGGATTGAAAGAGATACTTGCAGCTGAGTATCGCCTAAAGGGCACTTCTGTTGATACCCGTCTTATCATGGACAGCCTGCTTTTTAATCTGATGCGTCCGAAATCATTGGAGGCCCGGGTATCATGAGTAAACCAGGTCGTGATTTTGAAAGCTGGGTGACAACCGATCCCAAAACTACGGTTAAGGAACCGCCTCTTTACAAGGTCCTGCTCCATAACGATGACTATACCTCCATGGAGTTTGTCGTCCTGCTGCTGGAAAAAGTATTTAACAAAAGCACCCCCGAAGCTACGCGCATCATGCTTAATGTACACCAGCAGGGAATTGGTGTTGCAGGTGTATATCACAAGGAAATTGCTGAAACAAAGATGGCAATTGTCCATGACCTTGCCCAGAAAAACGAATACCCATTGAGATGTTCGCTGGAAAAAATTTGATTATAAATACAAATGTTTAGGTAAAAAAATCTGTTTTTAGGTAAAGCACATTAGCCAATAAATACTTAATGTTTTACAATAGAGAGAGAAAAATAATAACTACAGGTACAGCAAAATGTTTAGCCAGAAACTTGAAATGGCATTAGTTACAGCGGTGCGGGAGGCCAAAAGCCACAGGCATGAGTTTGTCACAGTAGAACACCTGCTCTACGGCATCCTGCAGGATGAATTGACCAACCGGATAATCAGGCAGTGTGGCGGTAGCCTGGAAAACCTCAAAAAAAGACTGGAAAAATTCTTTGATGGGGAGCTGCCGACCCAGAAATTGAACGATTCAGGCGACCCTATCCAGACGCTCGGTTTTAACCGGGTGCTTCAGAGGGCCATTGGCCATGTCCAACCGTGGTTGAATATATCTCCCACGGCCTGCCGGAAGATATTGAAACAGATGCCTGGCAGACCAAAAAGAAAAAAACCGTCATCAAGCAGGATGAACTTGACAGGTATACAGTGAACTTTGCAGACAGGGCCAGGGCGGGCTTGATCGATCCCCTCATTGGCCGCGAGCGGGAATTGGAACGCATCATGCAGGTCCTTTGCAGGCGCAGGAAGAACAATCCGCTGCTGGTTGGTGAACCTGGTGTCGGCAAGACCGCCATTGCAGAAGGATTGGCCCTGCGCATTCATGACAAGAATGTTCCCCCGATGCTGGAGGATGTAGAAATCCGGCTGCTCGATATGGGGGCCCTGCTTGCCGGCACCAAATACCGGGGTGATTTTGAAAAACGCCTCAAAGCTGTTATCGACGGCATGGAAAAGAAAGGCGAGAAGTCCATACTGTTTATCGATGAAATCCACACCATTGTCGGAGCCGGTGCAACCAGCGGCGGCAGTCTCGACGCCTCAAACCTGCTCAAACCCTCCTTGCAGGCAGGGACGCTGCGCTGCATTGGTTCAACCACCTATGAAGAAAACAAAAACCATATTGAAAAAGACCGCGCCCTTTCAAGACGGTTCCAGAAAATTGACATCGAGGAACCAACCGTTGAGGAGACGGTTGAAATCCTGAACGGTCTGAAATCCCGCTATGAAGAACATCATGGCATTAAATACACCGCGGCTGCGCTCCAGGCCACAGCAGAACTTGCAAACCGTTACCTCAACGACAGGTTCCTGCCCGACAAAGCCATTGATATTCTTGATGAGGTAGGAGCTGCTTTCAGGCTCTCCGACACCACCAGCAAACGTAAAAACGTCACTGTCAGAGATGTTGAATCGGTGGTGTCACGGATGGCCAGGATTCCGGCCAAAAGCAGTTCGAGGTCTGAAATCCGCCAACTGAAAACCTTGCTGCCTGAATTGAAAAAAGTGATATTCGGCCAGGATCATGCCATTGAAGCTTTGACCAATGCGGTCAAGCGGGCCAGGGCAGGTCTGGGCCAGCCTGAAACCCCGACAGGCTCTTTCCTTTTCGCCGGTCCTACCGGGGTCGGCAAAACAGAGGTGGCCCGGCAGCTGGCCCGGTCCCTTTCCGTGCATTTTGAACGTTTTGACATGAGTGAATACATGGAAAAGCATGCCGTGGCCAGGCTTATCGGCGCTCCTCCAGGCTATGTAGGTTTTGACCAGGGAGGATTGCTTACCGATGCCATCAGAAAACACCCTTACTCCGTCCTGCTGCTCGACGAGATCGAAAAGGCACACCCAGATGTATTCAGTATTCTCCTGCAGGTCATGGATCATTCCACTCTGACAGACAATGCCGGGAGACGTGCTGATTTCCGTAATGTCATCCTCATTATGACAACCAATGCCGGGGCCCGTGAACTGACGGAAAGGGCGATCGGCTTCATGGCTGACAAAAAAGATGCGGGCCAGAAGGCCCTGCACAATCTTTTTTCACCTGAATTCAGAAACAGGCTCGATGCAGTCATTACCTTTAATCCGCTTGAAATGACAATGATAGAGAAAATTGTCGACAAAATGGTGGGAGAGCTTGAAATGCAGCTCGGTGAAAAAAAGGTTTCCATCAGTCTTTCTGCCAAGGCCCGCACCCTCCTGGCCAAGAAGGGGTATAATCCTGATTATGGTGCCAGACCCCTGCGGCGGCTGATCCTGAAAGAAATCGGCGACGTGCTTACCGAAGAGATACTCTTCGGCAAACTGTCCAAGGGCGGCAAAGCGCTGGTTGATGCCAAGGCCAAAGATCTCATTTTTTCCTACACAGGTACTTGAAAATTTTTTGCTTCATTGATCATAGTCTCCATTGCAGTCAGCCGGCCCTGTGCTCTAGCATACCCATCAGCATGCAAACCATTAAAATATTTGTCCTGTCCATACTCTTGATCCTGTTGGGACTCGCCCCCACAACCCCTGTTTATGGCGCGCCGGCGGCAAAGTTATGGCCCCGCTGGCAGAGCCATGCCCCGAACTCTCCTGCCGTTGTCGACCATACTGACTGGGATTTTATCCTGCAGCGGTACGTCGATACCGGTCACCCCTCCGGGATCAACAGGTTCAAATACAGCAGCGTAAGTCCGGAGGACCGTCAGACCTTGAAGGAGTATCTCCGAAATCTGCAGGATGTTGCCGTTTCGGGACTGAACCGCAAAGAACAGAAAGCCTATTGGATCAACCTCTATAATGCTCTGACGGTGGATGTCATTTTAGATCATTATCCGGTTACATCCATCCGTGATATTGACATATCACCCGGACTGTTCAGCAATGGTCCCTGGGATGCCAAACTGCTTCAAATAGAAAATGAGAAGGTGTCTCTCAATGACATTGAACACCGTATTCTGCGGCCTATCTGGCAGGACAACCGCATCCACTATGCTGTTAACTGCGCCAGTCTCGGCTGCCCCAACATCCTGCCCCGGGCATTTACGGCCCAGAATCTTGACATGCTGCTGGAAAGGGCAGCCCGTGAATTCATCAATCATCCGCGGGGGGTATCGTTTGCCCGCAACAGGATGCAGGTATCAAGTATCTATTTCTGGTTCCGGCAGGATTTTGGCGATTCAGAAAATGGAATTATCAGCCACCTGGAGGTCTATCTGTCGTCTGAAAACCTGCAAAAACTCAAATCCGTGCAGCCTAAAATGAGTCATCAATATGACTGG
>Ga0111162_1080_pt1 | contig 10534 bp, 6 predicted proteins | sample DeeMarSeWOR28_12_FD_80263 | JGI IMG/M metagenome (GOLD analysis project Ga0111162, IMG submission 80263) | Nitrospira bacterium SG8_35_1 | reverse complement strand
TGGTAATTCTCTAATTCTCAGCTCTCCCTGTTTTCTCTGTCCTCGTGCATTTTTTCGTCAGCTTCAGAGAGTACATATTCAATAGGGGCAGGGTGTTCCGGATTATAAAATGATGTTCCGACACTCAGATACAGCCTGAGCACTCCTTCCCTGTCTTCATTGTATTGATCAAGATTACCCTGTAACCGTGCAAGGATCATATCTTCCGTGTTCTGAGAATGAACGAGAGTAGAAACAGCGAACTCCTCTCCGCCGGTAAGAGCAAGGATGTCAGTCTCGCGAAAAGTCTTTCTGAGGATATCGGCTGTATCAATTAAAAGCCGCTCAACTGCCTCACTGCCGTGAATCTCTTTTATTAAATCCACATTGTCCAGACCTGTGTAAATAACCAGTATCTCCTTCTTTTCCCTTTCGGCGTTTTTAATCTGCTGTTCGGTCATGCTCATGAAGGTATGGAGATTATACAAGCCCGTCAGTTCGTCCTTGGCGCTGATGTACTGCAACAATTTATCCGCACGCTTCTGTTCAGTTACGTCATGGGCAGTCCCCTGGGTCCCCGTGACGACACTGTCGCTGTCATACAGGGGCGTCATATTCAGAACAAGATTAATTTCATCTCCATCCCTGGAGAGGCAGGTTGTCTCATGCCCTATGACGGATTCGCCTATCAGGCAGTTTCGAAATGCGTTTTTATAATGTTCTGCTGCTTCAGGGATCTGAAATTCCGAGAAAGGCCGTCCGAGCATCTCATCAACGGAGTATCCACAATTTTTCTCCCAGGCAGGATTGAGGAATGAAAAGCGCCCTTCACCGTCTGTTCTCCAGATAAGCGTATTTGTGGATACTACAATGTCCCTGTACAGGTCATCATCATTATCAGACTTTTTAACCGACTTACCCTGCTTTGCTTTCCCCATAATTTACCTCTGTTTAATGATGAGAGTTATCAATCCATTTCTATAACTATATACCATCCTGTAAAATCTTCCAAGAGCATAGTGAATGTTTGCTCTTGGCATCGATATAGTGATAGTGTAGGTAGATGCGCTCAGTAAATCATGCTGATCAAGAGATACTCATTGAATGTTACAACCGCTCGCTGGCCCTGTTAAAGAAAAATTCCGGGCCCATGGGTATCAACGCAGCTTCAAAATCCAAAAAGGCAGAGGGCCGATATTATGCAAGTATATTCGGTCGAGATGCGGCAATCTGTTCCCTCGGGATGATCGTCTCCGGTGACAGGGAGCTGATTACATCAGCAAAGAAAAGCCTTTTAACATTAGCGAAGTTTCAGGCTCCAAACGGCCAGATACCAAAATTCGTTCAGCCGGAAAAAAATGAGGCCGATTTCTGGTATGCAGGATGCATAGACGCCACTCTCTGGTGGCTGATTGCCATAGATTTTTATGCACGTTTTCTCGGGGACAGCAGCATCAGGACTCGACTGAATAAAAAAATTGAAAAGGCTTTATACTGGCTGCACTGTCAGGAGCATCAGAATCTGTTTCTCCTGATTCAGAATGAGGCGAGCGACTGGGCCGATATTATGCCCCGGTCCGGATTTGTTCTGTATTCGAATGTTCTCTGGTACCACGTAAAAAAAATATATGACGTCCCGAATATTAAAAAGACCAGGTACTACTTCAAACATATCTTTGCACCCTTTACCCGATCCATCCCGAACAGCAGGAGAGCCCGCATACTGACACATTACGTTAAAAAAGAGGCGTCCCCTACAGATTTCTATCTGAGCTTTGTGAATCTTTCTTTCTGGGGGCCTGACTTGGACGTCTTTGCCAATATCCTGAGCATGTTATTCGGTCTTTCATCTATCTCAGCTTCGTCCAGTCAAGGTAGTGCACCACCCTATCCGTCAGAACAGCCCGCTATGGCGCAACTATATGTCGCGGCACAAACAGAATTTCCCCTATCAATACCATAACGGAGGGATATGGCCTTTTGTTGCCGGATTCTGGATAATGCTCCTTCATAAATTGAAAAAGCACGTGCTTGCCAGAGAAGAACTTGAGCGTTATGCACGGGCATGCAGCGTAAATAACTGGGAGTTCAATGAGTGGCTGCATGGTAAATCAGGCAAACCAATGGGCATGGCAGGACAGTCATGGAATGCTGCAATGTTTATTCTTGCATACCATTGCCTGCTTGACAACGTAGAAATACCGATGCCGTAACATGCCGGAGTGCGGGGGAAAGCCGGTTACCAACGCTCCTCTATGGGGGCACGATCCCGGATTTTCTGCCTTTCCCCTTTTCTGTGTTGAGAAGCAGGGCAACAGGAAAATATTTCAGCACCGTTCCTACAGTAAGTTCTTTCTCAAACGTAAAGGTTTCACCCGTTATCACATCCTTCCAGGCAGTGGGTGCCTGCGGGGGCAGTTGTATGTGCGTATCGTGCCAGACCTCCATTCCAAAGGGATATTGATGCTCCCCCACAACGCCTGTCAGGAAGCGAGGAGCTATGGCGATCATCCACACCGGTTTGTATGCCCGGGCAAAGGACAGTATGCTGTCTTTGTGCCTGCCGGCTGTTTCAAGCGGGATATAGGACCCTTTCTGGAAAAGGACTTTCTCTTTATTCCTTGCGGAAAGGGCCTTATACATAAGAAAAAGCTTAATCCGTCCGTCCTCTTTTGTGGACAAGAGCTCACCTATCAGCTTTAATCGATCCACTGACTCTCTGCTTTTCATCTCATTAAAAAGCCATTTTCTGAGGCCGTAATCAACGGGCCGTCGATTGTCAGGGTCCACCATATTCAGGTCCCAGAATTCTGTGCCCTGATAAAAATCAGGGACTCCCGGCGACGCTATTTTGATAAGTGTCTGTGAAAGGGAGTTGAAAATGCCGTAATAGGCAATCATCTTCTGAAAAGTCAGAAATTCCTCAAGAAAACGGTTCTGGTCTGAAGATTTCAGGATCTTCTCAATAAAGGCAATATAATATTTCTCATAATCTGTATCCGGCCTTAGCCATTCCGTATGCACCTTTGCTTCCCTGACTGCCTTTATCGTATATGCCTTTAATCTGTCATGAAAGCTCTCAATCTCCCCTGAATTCGAAGGGTATGTGCCGATTAATGTCTGATAGAGAAAATACTCATCATTTTTGTCCGGTATGGTTATTCCTTTTATGGATTTCTTTTTCTTTCTGTTCAGTCTGCTCCACTTTCTGAGATTGCTTTCCCATACCTCGGGGATTTCAGAAAGAACATTGATCCGTGCCCTTACATCCTCTCCTCTCTTGGTGTCATGGGTAGATGTGGCGTTCATGGAATGGGGCAGTCTGCGGGACCTCTTAAGAATATAATCATGAAATGCTGTTACTGATGTACCAAACCTGTCCGGGCTGCTTCCGACCTCGTTTAACGAAAGCAGTCTGTTATAGACGTAAAGGGTTGTGTCTTCCAGACTCTTTGCCATCAACGGGCCTGTCAACTGCTGGAACCGGGAGATGAAATGGTACCAGTTTGCCTTATCCTCTGCTGTATGATATTCACTGAATTCAAGAAGAAGGAACTGTTCGATAAACTTCAGTTCATTCAATAATTCCGGATTCAGGCCAAGGGCCTTTGTGAGAGTCTCCCTGATTAAATGACGGTCTGCATCACTGCAGTAATCAAGCCTCATATATGTTCTATATACCGGGAAGAGTGCAAGAATCTCGATAATGGCCTTTTTGAGTCCGTAGATCGTCATGTCATTACCGTATCTGTCCTTGCTGGAAATTTTTTTTAACAGATGAGCGAGGTTATCAACGTCACCTGTCATGTCTTTTTCTATGATGAGTTGGTTTTTTTCGTACAGCATTGCCTCATAGGAGCTCTTCATGCCGGTATAACTGTAATAGAGTTTGTTCATAGCGCTTCCATTGGTCTCATCGCAGAAAATTCCGTTGATGTAATTCAGATATTCATACCCTGTCGTTCCCTGGACAGGCCAGAGTGACGGAAGTTCCTCATGAATGTCAAGAATTTTTTCTACAACGATAAAAAGATCACCCGACTTATCCCGCAACCGCCTCAGATAGCCGGTGGGGTCGTACAGCCCGTCTATGTGGTCAATTCTCAGGCCGCTGATCTTTTTTTCCTTTATCATCTTCTGCAGTAATACATGCGTCTGATCGAAAACCTGATCATTTTCCATTCTCAGGGAAATAAGACCGTTAATATTAAAAAATCTGCGGTAATTGATTTCTTCGGATGCGACTTTCCAGAAGGCTATGCGAAAAAATTGTTCGGCAAGCAGATTGTCAAGGAAGTTAAGGTGGTCTTCTGGTATATTGCCGCCGTCAACGGTAATAACTTTTTCACCGATAAAATCCCTGATATCATCATTCGCTGTATAGAGCTCCCAGAGCATGCTTTTGATAAAGCGTATCTGATTGTACCTGCCGGTCATGTCATCCTGTGATGAAGGAAGGGTATTCAGCGAATGGATGATGCTGTGGAACTTGATCAGCGAAGGATTTTCATCGCCCAGTTTTTTTGCTAATTCACTGTGCCCCTGTGTCAAAATACGCGTGTAAGATTCTATTTTCAGAGGCAGGACCAGGTCGTAATATTGAAAATAGAATCCTCTGTCACTGTACCGGAGAACAATTTCTCCTGCATCCAGCGATTCACCGTAATGTCTGCCAAGAAAAGGAGTGAGCAGACGATTTCTCAGGCCTTCGTCAAAATGGCTCCAATCAATATCGAAGAAATTATAGTATTTTGAATCCTGCCCGTTCTCAAGAAGATCCATGAGCTTCTCGTTTTCACCGTCAAAGGCCATATGGTTGGGGACAAAGTCCTGGATCCAACCGATTCCTTTTCTTTTCAATACCTTCATCAGCCCTTCGAACTCCTCATCAGAACCGAGGTCCGGATTCAGACTGTTTGTATCTACCACATCATAACCATGGGAACTCCCTTTTTTAGCCCTGAAAACAGGAGAAGCATAAAGCGTTGATATGCCGAGGTCAGCAAAATAATCTGCAATGTCCCGTGCCTGAGCAAAACCGAACTCAGCATTGAATTGCACTCTGTATGTGGCGACGGGGATTTTCATTTTTCTGTTCCTATGCTAACGCTCATTGATAAAAAGGGCAAAACTTTCGGCCCGCACTGTTACCTCATCGCCGGGTTGAATGCTTGCCGGCAGGAGAGTGCCCGGCCCGCTCCACCTCTGGTCAGAGGAGTCCAGAGTCTTTTTCCAGGGCTCATCAAGAAACAATGTGGGGCCATAAACATCATCTTTGCTGAAATTAAAAAAAACCAGTATCCTGCTGCCGTCCCTCCATCTCTTCATTGCCAGAATCTTCTGCTGCTCATCAGAGATAACGCGGAGAGCAGTGTTGTCCAGGATAGCAAGGGCAGGAATGGTCTTTCTCAGTTGAATGAGTTCAGCGTAAAGTTCCCGGAGGGTGCGGTGATGCTGCTCATCCTGAAGATGCCACTTCAGGCATGAACGTTCAAAGGATTCAACGGCCTGAGGGTCAGGAGGGTCACCCTGCCCGTAGTAACCTTTGAACTCCTCTTTTCTTCCCCTTCGTACTGCATCGACAAGTCCCTGATCCGTGTGACTGATAAAATAAAGAAAAGGGGATGTTTCACCATACTCTTCGCCCATGAACAGCAGCGGTATATAGGGCGAGAGCATCACTGACCCGGCAGACAGTTTCAGAGCCTCAAATGAAACAAGACTGGACAACCGTTCACCCTTCATACGGTTGCCGGTCTGATCGTGGTTCTGCGCAAAGACAACAAACCGGTCGGCAGGAATGTCGGATGAGTCATTCCCGTGCTTTCTCTTTCTGAATGCAGAATACTGCCCTGAATATACGTAGCCTTCCGTCAGGGACTTTCCGAGGTCTCTGATTCTTCCAAAGTCTCTATAGTACAAGTCCTTTTCTTCGGTAAGCAGTGTATGAAGGGCGTGATGAAAATCATCATTCCACGATGCGTCAAGACCGAATCCGCCCCTTTCATGTGGTCTGATGACGCGGGCATCGTTCAGATCAGATTCGGCGATCAGATAGTATGCCCGTCCATTCTGTCTGGAGAATTCCCTGACCCTTTCAGACAGTTCCAGAAGAAAAGGCTGGGCACTCATATCATAAATGCCATGAATCGCGTCAAGACGGAGTCCGTCTATATGATAATGCTGAAACCAGGACAGGGCATTTTCAATAAAGAAGTTTCTGACTTCATCGCTGTAGGGACCGTCAAAATTAACCGCCTCTCCCCAGGGAGTCCTGTAGCTGTCTGAAAAATAGGGGCCAAAATCCCTGAGATAGTTGCCTTCAGGCCCAAGATGGTTATACACCACATCGAGCACAACAGATATTCCCTTTCTGTGGCACTCGTTGACAAATTTCTTCAGTCCCTCAGGCCCCCCATAGGAGTTCTGCACCGCAAAGGGGTAGACACCGTCATAGCCCCAGTTCCGCTCACCCGGGAATTGTGCTACCGGCATGATCTCAATTGCATTGATTCCCAGTTGTTTCAGGCTGTCGAGTCTCGGGATGATTGCTTCAAAGGTTCCTTCCTGCGTAAAGGCGCCTACGTGGATCTCATAGAGTATCAATTCAGGGAGTCCATTTCCTTTCCAGTCAGTATCTGACCATGCAAAGGCGCTGTGATTGATCACCTGAGAGGCTTCGTGAACTCCTTCTGGCTGATAGGAGGATGCAGGATCAGCCCTCTCTGTCTGCCGATCAATCTGATATCTATATCGTGTTCCTGGGCTGACTGTGTCAAGGGCAGTCTTCCAGTACTCCCCTTCTTTCTGCATTGCTACCGTCCTTTCATCAGGGGAATAGAGAATGAGAGAAACCCTTTCGGCAAAAGGAGCCCATACAGCAAATTCACACCATCCATTATCCAGATAGTGAGCCCCTATTCTCATACGCATCCTTTCATTCAGAAAGTCCCAGAATACTGCGTATCCCTCTGAATGGTACCAGAAGCCAGTCCGGTCTGTTATTCAATTCGTAACCCACTTCATACACTGCCTTCTCCAATAGAAATACGTTCAGCAGTATTTCCAGATCCCTTGCTTCCTTTGGGATAAAATCGGCATTCCCTGCCGTATCAAGATAGGAATGGAGAAACACTTTACCTGCGCTCCTGAACCAGGGATCAATCCAGGGCTGAAGCTCTCCTGAGTCCTCAGGCCTTAATGCAATGTGGTTAAAATATTCAACATGGACAGCATAGTGAAAAGACCGTAGCATACCGGCAACATCTACAAGGGGGGAGCGTTTTATCTTTCTCTCACTCAGCGAACGGGCAGGCTCACCTTCAAAGTCAAGAATTATTACGTCCTTGCCGGTGTGAAGGACCTGACCAAGGTGATAATCGCCATGAATACGGGTCTTGGTAACAGGAATTTTTCTTTTCAGGATTTTTTCATAATACTTTAAAACGGTTTTTTCCGACTGATAAATTTGCTCAGCTTCTTCTCTGAGGTTTTCAGGCAACTTTTTTAAATTTTTCCCTAAAGGCTGGAACACCTTCCTGGTCAGACTTCTCAGGGACTGATAGAGCGATCTCTGATACAGAACAGAAAATGACTCAGGAGAAAATGCCGGGTCAGTATCCACTGATGAAAGGGCCAGATGAAGTTCACCGGTTCTTTTGCCGAGTAACCGGCAAAATTCAATAAAAACGCCGCCAATGAGTTCCTGCACCTGCGGTGCTATATCCGTTGAATCAAAATCAAAGATGGAAATCTCAAGCTCTTCAGCACTTATGGCATGTCTCTTTGAAAGAATGCGGTCATAGTACCCTTTTACAGCGTCCAGTGAGTATGTCCATGTGTCCCCCTGATTTGGAACATATTCCTGGAGCATCCCCAGGATACAGGGATCCTGCCCTTTTACTCTGTACTCAAGTGCGCCGGCAAATGACGGGATACTTGCAAACTTAGTCTTCTCAGTAAGGAAACGGATAATCTCCATGTCAGGGTTCATTCCTTCTGATGTTTTTCTGTAGAGTTTGAAGAAGAAGGCATTATCATAAAGAAGGGAAGTATTGCTCTGTTCCGCCTTCAGCACAACGGATTCAAGAGGCAGACTCCGTTCGCCAATAATTTTTCTGAACTGTCTCCCCGGGTAAGAGAATATATCCCCCGTTCTTCCCCGTAATCGTTTCCTCCGTCCGGTTACATCAATGATTCTGTCTCTGAAGACGGGATTGTAGAAACTGTCAAAGAGGACCCCCTCTTCTCCGTCGATAACAAGACGGGCAATGATTGCCTGAGGACATTCCTGATGAAGTTTCTCCATGCTGAGGCACAGGTGATCATCGTCATCCCTGACAGCAGTCATGGATTTCAATTCCTCAGCAGTCCTGCCGGCGCTGCCATGGCATGCAAAGGAAAGGGGGATAACATAAACTTCAGGCAGGCCTTCACTGTATTTTACTTTTACCATAAGAATGTGTGATTCAACGGCACCGCCGTTAAAGGGAATGATGTCTTCAACCCTGATTCGTCGTATTGTCCGTGACTTACTCCCATACCATCTCTGCCCCTGCAGATAACGGGGCAGAATGTATCGTTCCAGCCGCTCCAATGCCTTCTCCTCAAAGATTCCTGTCCAGTTCCCCGATACCCGCAGTTCCCCAACAGAACCTGTATCTGCTGGTCCTGTCTCCTCTTTCAATTCAAAAATATAGTAGCTATGGGGGGTAAAGGTCAGCATATAGGGGTGATCCGTGATAACGGGGAACCTGTTATGGCTCAGGACTTCTTCCGGAAACCGTCCTGAATATTTTGTAAGATCAAGCTCTGCTGTTTGTGCATACTTGGAAAGGTTTGTAGCGACGAGCAGCGTCTCGTTTTCGTATTGTCGAATAAAGGACAGTATCTTCGAATTTTCCGGGGTCAGGAATTCCAGACTTCCCCGGCTGAAGGCTCTGAACCGTTTTCGTATTGCAATTGTATGCTTCATCCACCAGAGCAGAGATGCGGAACTCGTCTGCTGTGTCTCTACATTGACTGCCTCATAGTGATAGCCCGGATCTATAATGACCGGCAGATACAGCTTCTGTGGATTCACCTGCGAGAATCCCGCATTACGGTCTGCACTCCACTGCATGGGTGTTCTGACTCCATCACGATCACCAAGATAATAGTTGTCACCCATGCCAATCTCGTCGCCATAATAGATAACCGGGGTGCCGGGCAGCGTAAAAAGCAGGACGTTCATCAATTCAATCTTCCTCCTGTTGTTGCCCAGAAGCGGGGCAAGTCGTCTCCGGATTCCCAGGTTTATTCTCGCCACGGCATCCTTTGCATATATACCGTACATGTAATCCCGCTCTTCGTCCGTGACCATTTCCAGCGTAAGTTCATCATGATTTCTCAGGAATGTCGCCCATTGACAGTCATCGTGTATGGGAGGAGTCTGATCCAGGATATCAATAACCGGAAAACGGTCTGCCATCTGAATGGCCATGAACATTCGAGGCATGAGAGGAAAGTGAAATGCCATGTGGCAGATGTCTCCTTCTCCAAAGTAGGCAACAGCGTCCTCAGGCCACTGGTTTGCTTCAGCAAGAAACATTTTATTCTTAAACCGGCCATCCAGGTATTTTCTCAGTTTCCTGAGGAACTCATAGGTCGCCGGCAGGTTCTCGCAGTTTGTGCCCTCCTGTTCATACAGATAGGGGATTGCGTCAAGCCGCACGCCGTCAATACCCATTTCAAACCAGAAATCCAGCACTTTCATAACTGACCGCTGCAGGCTTGGACTTTCAAAATTCAGATCAGGCTGATGGGAATAAAATCGATGCCAGAAGTACTGTTTGGCCACAGGGTCCCATGACCAGTTCGAAGGTTCAAAATCTTTGAATATAATTCGCGCATCCTGGTATTTTTCGGGGTTGTCGTTCCATACATAATAATTCCGCATGGCAGAACCTTTTTTCGCTCTGCGGGACTTCTGAAACCATTGATGCTGGTCGGATGTATGGTTCAGTACCAGCTCTGTTATGACCCGTATACTGCGTCTGTGGGCCTCGCGCAGGAATTCCCTGAAGTCCCTGAGCATCCCATAGTGAGGATTGACGTTGTAATAATCAGCAATGTCGTAGCCATCGTCTTTGAGAGGCGACGGGTAAAAGGGCAGGATCCATATAGCGGTAACTCCAAGGTCCTTCAGATAGTCGAGTTTCTGTGTCAGGCCTTTAAAGTCTCCGATACCATCATTGTTTGAATCAAAAAATGTCTTTACATGAAGTTCGTAGATAATCGCGTCTTTATACCATAACGGATCATCCTCAAAGTACGCTCTCTTCCGCGGCAATTCCTTCTCCCCCTACATGAAATAATCGAAATCCATTTCTCTCTTCAATCTCTTCCGCACACTGAATATATGCGCCGGAACAATCTGTGGATCCAGTTGAATAAAGTTCTTCTCTCCATGCCATATAAATTTGTCATCCGTTAAGAGATCATGGACGAGATAGGGCTGCCCCCTCGGTATCTCCAGCGCATCAACAGGTACATGAACCCATCCTCCCTGCGTATG
>Ga0111162_1059_pt1 | contig 10559 bp, 11 predicted proteins | sample DeeMarSeWOR28_12_FD_80263 | JGI IMG/M metagenome (GOLD analysis project Ga0111162, IMG submission 80263) | Nitrospira bacterium SG8_35_1 | reverse complement strand
TTGACATTTCAGTGCGCAGCATTGTGATAATGGCCTCGGCCAAACCCTCACTGACTTTTAGACAGACATTGCCGACAAAGCCATCACAGACAATCACGTCAACATCACCCTGGAAAATATCCCGGCCTTCCACATTGCCGATGAAATTGAGCGAGCTTTTTCTAAAAAGTTCGTGGGCGCTCTTGACCAGAACATTCCCCTTGCCGCCCTCTTCTCCAATGCTGAGCAGACCAATACTTGGAGGCTTTTTCAGAGTTGGGAAAATGCTGGCAATTCCAGGTCTTGATATCATTTCAAGCCGGCCCAGCGACCTGATGGCTGAGGCCATGGTCGCCCCGGAGTTTCCGGCGCTGACAACAGCATCAGCTTTACGATTTTTGATGTAATCAAATGCTTTGACTATGGATGAGTCTTTTTTCTTTCGAATCGCCTCGAAAGGCGAATCATCCATACCAACTGTTTGAGATGCATGCACAACATGAATACTGGAGGCGGGCAGGGACTCTTTCTGTAACACTTTGTTGAGAATATTTTCATCTCCGAAAAGTACTACATCCAGATCAGACTCCTCAACAGCCTGTATCGCCCCGGCAACCATCTCTTCCGGGCCCAGCTCGCCACCCATGGCATCCAGGGCAATACGCAATGTCACGATTTACTCCAGTTCTTCTTCAAGCTTAATTACAGTTCTATTCTTGTAAGTGCCGCAGCCGCCGCAAAGCCTGTGTGAGAGCTTCGGCTCACCGCACTTGGGGCAGCTGGAGACAGACGCTGGTGTCAAGGCATCATGGGAGCGCCTTTTTCGCGTCCTTGAATGGGAATGCCTGCGTTTAGGTAAAGCCACTTTCTAACCTCCTGATATATATAGATATTATTCTTTTCTGCATATTTTAGGAAGAACAAAAAAATTCTTCTAAAAATTTACTTTGCAATTGGCCAATATTAAACAGCGGAGACTATAAAAAATTATCTATGCTTGTCAAGTCTATTTTCCTTGTGAAGGCCTCTTTATTACAACGAATAAACTTTTTTCACACCGGCCATACAACATATGTCCACTGTAAAAAAATAAAATAATATATAGGGCCTTATACACACCGGCATGGCTCTGTCCGTATATTGCGCAGCCAGCTCAAAACAGCCAGTATTATAAAAAAATTAACGGAAAAAAGACTGTATTCCATGGCCATACCTGGCATGCCCCAACTCTTTTCCATTACATATCCCAGGGGATATCCCACGATTATGGAAGAAAGGGTCAGATAGCAAATAATATGAACGAAAAACAACAAAAAAGCTGTTAGGACTTTTCCCATCTGGGGAAACATAAATTCTTTCAACCTGCCAAGGGTTCGCTCCACAACCAGAAGAACATAGCCTAACAAGGCGCCTGGCAGGAGGGTCCAGAAAACCAAAGATAAGTCTACTGCATGGAAGTAGGAAAATAGCAAAGAAATTAATGCTGTAACAAACAAATATGTCAGTACCATTACGGTTACCGCATAAATACTGACCTTTACGAGGTGCCCGTCAAAAATCCTTGTCTTGGAAACCCTACGAAACCTGCCCCTTTTCTTTTTCCTTTCTTGTGAAGACATCGCAAGATATGTATCTGTGCTCATGGTTTTGTCTGTTTTCATTAGCCTTCTGAAATTATAGAACAATTTCCCGTGCTGATAACGTAAGAGTTTACAGGCGCACCATCCACTCCAGGGACTTTGGTCTTTCTGCCTGCTCCGGGATCATGATTTGTTTTTATTGAAAAATTGGCGACTTAAAGCACTTCGGAAATACGGTCTCCCGCCTTTCTTAACCGCACACTTATGATATGGAGCATATGCTTCATAAGCTTGATGGCAATCATTGGGCTGTTCAGGATAAGATCATTCATTTTGGAGGAAGTGAGAATGAGCATCCGGCATTTTTCCATGGCCAAAATAGTGTTAGAACGCGGTCCCTGGTCAATAAATGCCCCTTCACCAACCATAGACCCCTTATCCAGAATGGCAATGACTATGTGCTTATCCCAGTAACCGGTATGCTTCTTAACCGCCAGCTTCCCCTCAATGACAAATCCCATGTAATCCTCAAACTCGCCTTGTTTCATGACAGTGGCATCTTTTTCCCATTCTCTTAATTCCAGATAGGGGCAAAGGATACCCACCTCCTCGCTGGAAAGAAAGCTGAAGGCCTTTTTGATGTCTTCTGCCTGTGGATCGCAGTAATTACAATTTGAGGAATCCATGGGATAAAACTAGTTTGTAGTTTCTGTTTTTTCAAGCTGTTTAGTGATCTTTTCTACGAGCCCGGCAAACTGTTCCTTTCTGATAATGGAATCAAAATCTCTGCGATAGTTGACTATGAGGCTGACGTTCTCGATCTTCAGATCATAAATCAGCCATTTGCCGTCATTCTCCTGCAGCCTGTAAATAATCGGGATCTCCAGGTCCTTGTCAACAATAGCCGTATAGATCATGGCCTTGGAACCCTTAACAAGCTTTTTTGTATAGATCACCTTCTGGTCGGTATATGAATCAATCTTGCCAATATAGCGCTGTTCGACAAGGCTTGTAAACAGTCCGACAAATTCATCCTGTTCCTGAGGTTTAAGGGTGTTCCAGCTCTGTCCCAGGGAACTTCTGGCCATTTCCCTGAAGTCAAACATTTTGGTGACAATCTGAAGGATACGCTCCTCGCGGTCATCTTTTCTGTCCGGCTTCTTCAACTCTTCCGACTGTAAAATTTGCAGGATTTCATCAACTGATTGCTGCAGCTGTTCCATGGGATCCGTACTTGCTGCCGCAAAGGCTCCGGAATGAAAAATGAAAACAATCTGAAGCACCAGTGACAAAATAAACATCGACTTATTCTGCAGAAAATATTTGCTCATTGCTATCTCACCCGAAGTTTGATTTTAAAAATATATTTAAGAATGGACATTACCTGTTTTCAATAAGGCCGTTTCTATACTGTTGATAGGCATCCTTGACTGCAGCATAAGGATCCAGGGCCGTTTCTGTAAACAGTTCATAATCGCCCAGGGTAAGGGCTGTATAGTTCACCCTTTCAAATGTCCAGGCCCCGATTATCACCCCCCAGTCAGCATCAAGGAGAATAATGGGATGGAGGTATGCATCTCCAAGCATTCCCAGAGAATCCCTGAAATTTGAGGGTCCCAGGAACGGCCAGTTGATATAAAAACCCCCTCCCGCTCCATAAAAAGCAAGGGTTTGGCCGAAATCCTCGTAGGAAGAACGCAGACCCAGAATATCCCTGGCAAAATCTCCGAGTCCGAAAATGCCGGCTGTAGAGTTTAAGACAAACCTTGCAACCTCTTCGGAAGAATCGCGCACATTACCCTGAAGCAGGCTGTTGACTGCTCTTGCCGGTGTCCGCAGGTTGTCAAAGAAATTTCTGAATGCAATCTGCAGTTCTTCCGGAAAGAAACCAGAATACACCGTGGCAACCGGTTTCAGAACCCAGAAATACAGTTTATCATTAAAGTGAAAAAACAGACGGTTGAGGGGCTCAAGGGGGTCGGCTATGGATTCCGGAGCCTCCCATTCATCCTCCCAGCTCTCTTCCTCCCAGGCATCATCCTCAGATCTGTCACTTACCGTTTCAGCTGCTTCAGCAGACTGCGCAGCCGGAGAAATCTGTACAGGCCCGGTTTCAGCAGCAGCCCAGGTCAGATTTGTCGTAATCAGCAGGAATAAACATATTATTCCTGCCAGGCTAGCAAAACTGTTTTTCGGGTGAAAAGAGTGAAAAACCATGAAAAGCTGTTCCCCTGAATAATGATTTATCAAATCAGCCGCAAAATTGGTCAATCGGACTCAAAGATATACTTGCTGACAAGTTCCTCAAAATCAATGGCTGACTCTGTATCGAAAATCTCACCGCCATCGGCAAGCATTTCCTCATCGGCGCCCTGGATGATCTTAATATACTTGTCGCCGATAAGCCCCTGGGTTCTGATCGAGGCAATGGCATCTGAGGAAATATCAACACCCTGATTAACCATTAATGCCACCTTGGCCAAGCCTTCCTTTCCCAGTGAAATCTCTGAAACCTTGCCAATGGTAACCCCGGCTATCTCAATGGTGGCGCCAACTTTGAGGCCAGAGACATTATCAAATTGCGCTTCGAGCTGATAGTTTCTCTCCAGGCTGAAAACAGAAAACTCGCCCATCTGCGAAGAGAGATAAGCAAAAGCCAGAAAGCCGGCAAGCATGAATAGCCCAACTACAAATTCAGTGTTTATTTTCTTCATTACTCATTTTCCTGTCTGCTTTGATAAATATGCCCCATGGTCATTTGAACAAAATCCTTGATAACAGGATCATTGCTCCACTGGATCTCCTCAGACGAATTAAAAATCTTGGCCTTCCCATCATGCATAACTACTATCTGATCGGCTAGATTGAATATTTTCGGTATATCATGGCTGACAATTACCGAGGTATATCCCAACTCCTGTTGAATTCTATGGAACAGACGGTAAATTTCCAGTGATCTGGTAGGGTCCAATCCAGTTGTCGGTTCATCAAACAGCATTATTTCCGGCTGCAACTGCAAAGCTCTGGCAAGCCCCACTCTTTTCTGCATACCGCCGCTCAATTGGGCTGGGAATTTTTCTTCATGCCCTTGCAGGTCAAACTGGGCTAGAGCAGAGGTTACTTTCTCGCGGATTTCTTTTTTGTTTTGCTTGGTCTTTTCTCGAAGCGGCAAGGCAACATTCTCAAAGACTGTCAGAGAGTCAAAAAGAGCAACGCTCTGAAAAAGCACCCCAAAATTTTTCCGAACCTCACTGAGTTCCTGTCGGTCCATCTTCGTTATATCCTTGCCCTCCACCAATATTTGGCCTGAGTCGGGCTGCATCAGGCCGAGAACCAACTTAATGGCCACACTTTTTCCCTGGCCGCTACCGCCTCCGATAACCGTTGTCATACCGGGCATAATGCCGAAATTTACTCCTTTAAGGACCCTTTGCGTTTCACCACTTGGGGTTTTAAAGGACTTGTAAACATCAATAAATTGAATGACCGGTTCACTCATGCCAAACTCGCAAATAATTCAAAAGCAGAAACTAAAATTTCAATATCATCTACATGCTGTAAAAAGAATACTTGTCAATTCCATGCTTTTCTAAATCACACTCAGATTCCTTTCATAGGTCCCATTGTTATAATAACATGGCGGTCAGCAGATAATCCCAGATCAGAATGCTGATAGACGAGAGCACCACGGCCTGGGTTGTTACCCGGCTGACACTCTCGGCCCCGAAGCCTGAAAAGCGTATCTTCTCAAGCTGAAATCCCCTGCTGGTGCAGACCCAAACAATGATCAGGGCAAAGACAAACGACTTGATGATCCCCAGGTTTATATCCTTATTGAGTACACTCTGTTCCAGACCTGAAAAAAAGGCGCCGGGATTAACGTCAAGTAAAAGGACGCCTGAAACATACCCGCCAAAAATCCCAACAACGTTGAACATCAGAGTAAGCAGTGGAACGGAGATCATGGTGGCCAGGAACTTTGGCGTGATCAGAAATCGGTAAGGATCTATTGACATACATTCCAGGGCGTCAATCTGCTGAGATATTCTCATTATGCCTATTTCCGCACACATAGCAGATCCGGCCCTGCCGGTTACCATGAGAGCGGTCAGAACCGGACCGAGTTCACGGATAAGACTTAAGGCCACGGCAGAACCGAGCAGTCCCTCAGAACCGAATTTACTGAGGGTATAGTATCCCTGTACCCCCAAAACCATGCCAGTAAATGCTGCTGTAAAAAATATGACAAGAAATGAATGTGCCCCGATCAGTTTAATTTCCTTGAGCAGGGCACTATGCCGGAAAGGAGGCTTAAAAAGACCGAATAACGTGAATAATAGGAATAAACCCATTCGCCCTACATCTGAGACGAAGTATATGGTGTTGGATCCCAGGCTTTCTATCTGTTTCAAAACAAAGTGCATACAGGACTCAAATCTCGATTATTGTCGACTTAGGTTAATTAAAAGCTGGCGCTCACAACCGGCACTGACTCCTGTCAAGAAGCAGAAAACACCACGAACGAAATATGTATTCTCAGGCGACAAACACATGCACTTATCTTACCCGTTTTACCTGAGAGGTAAAAGCTTCCATTCTTACTTTACCCAATCTTTATCTTTGCTTTATTCCTTTTTAACATTAACCTATTATTCTCAGGGTACATGAAATTTTGTAACTATACATAGTTACTAAAGTTTCTCGAACAAAAAAATAATTTTTCATGTGATAAAGCGTACGGGGTGTATGGTTTTAAAATAAATTGTGCTTTGAAACCGTATCTAGTAATTTACAATTTTAATTCATAAATTAATACTCATTCTTAGATAATTTAACTAGTTATTCTTTTCTCTTTTCCTGTGGGGATGAATTTTGAAGAGGTGTTAAATGGATACATATTATCAGCCCAAGGATTTACCGAAATTCGCTGAAATAAGTGAAGGGGCGCCAGAGCTTGCAAACAAGTTTTTTGAATATTACTCTGCCGTATTTGCTGAAGGAGAGCTGACCCAAAGGGAAAAATCCCTTATTGCCCTGGCGGTGGCCCATGCCGTTCAGTGTCCTTATTGCATTGACGCCTACACCCAGGATTGTCTGGAAAAGGGCTCTAATATCAGTGAGATGACCGAGGCAATCCATGTCGCCACAGCAATCCGGGGCGGCGCCTCACTGGTGCATGGCGTCCAGATGCGAAATGTTGCCGAAAAAATATCTCTGTAATCCGGCACTGTTATGTCCCATTTGCTGGCAGTTAAAAACCAGAGCGGCAACCTCTATCAGGTGCCGAACCTTGAGACATTCAAAAATAATCTCGCCATGCAGGGTATTGATCTTACCCGGGGGAAATGCACCACTCTCCAGGTAAATGTGGGGCTTCTCTGCAACCAGCGCTGCAAACATTGTCACCTTGAAGCCGGTCCCTCCCGCAGCGAGGTTATGAATGAAAAAACCGTTGCTGAAGTAATAAACCTTGCGGGCAGGTTCAGGTTCCAAACCATAGATATCACCGGCGGTGCGCCGGAAATGAACCCGCACATCGAAATACTTGTCAGCAAACTGGCACCCTTAACCAATACCCTGATACTGAGGTCAAACCTGACTGCAGTTGCAGCCGAAAAGCAACGGGGTCTCCTTGAATTTCTAGCAGAGAAAAAGGTAACGATTATAGCCTCAATGCCATCCTTAAATGGAGTCCAGGCAGAAGCACAACGGGGAGAAAACACTTTTGCAACCTCGATCAAAACGCTCAGGACACTCAACTCGCTGGGCTATGGCCAGCCTGATTCCGGCCTGCAGTTGAATCTGGTGAGCAATCCGACAGGAGCGTTTCTGCCTTCTTCACAGGATCAGGTTGAGAAGCGTTTTCACCAGATACTTGCCCGGAAATGGGATATATCCTTTAACAATCTCTATGCCTTTGCCAATGTCCCTCTTGGCAGATTTCGCTCCTGGCTGCAAAGTTCAGGCAACCTGGAAAGTTATATTCTAAAGCTTGCTGCACTTTTTAATCCTTGCACCCTGGACGGCTTAATGTGCCGTACGCTTATTTCGGTGTCATGGGACGGCTATCTCTTTGACTGCGACTTTAATCAGGCCCTGCAGCTTTACATGGGCGGCAGGAAAAAACATATATCCGAGCTCCATGAACTGCCGGGCCCGGGCGAAGGCATTGCTGTATCAGAACACTGTTACACCTGTACAGCCGGGTCAGGGTTTACCTGAGGCGGCACAATCGCTGCCTGAGTTACAGGCCCTTTATATACTGCCAACTCCTTGCAAGCCAGTAAAGAATAGAGCTTCAGCTTTATTGATAATATCTGGGAACAATACAATCTGACTGCCTGGCAGAAACAACAAGAGTTTGTTAAACAGGCATAATTCTTGAAGCAAAAATGGTCCGGAAATTTAAAGGTATCAAACAATTGAGCACCGCAGCCGTCGGGCACATTATAGATATCGCCCGGAAAACGGTGAGAAACAAGGGCTTTTGCACTATTGTCATGGCAGGGGGATCAACACCCCGGCTGACATATGAACTTCTGAGTACACCTGTAAATGCCGAAAAAATGCCATGGCGCCAAAGCCATTTCTTCTGGGGTGATGAACGCTGGGTGTCTTTGACACACCCGGACAGCAACTATGCCATGGCCCATACAGCTCTCCTTGCAAAAGTGAGCATCCCGGCCCGAAACATCCACCAAATCCGCACAGATGACACAAACCCTGAAGAAGGCGCCGCGAGGTATGAAAACCACCTGAGAGATTTTTTTCATACAAAGCCGCCGGCAGAAATGAAAAGTTTAGCCGAAAATTTGAGCGTTCCACGTTTTGATGTCGTGCTCCTCGGCATGGGAGCAGACGGTCATACCGCCTCGCTTTTTCCTGAATCAAACCTTTTGGCAGAAAAAAAGAAATGGGTTGCCCCTGTCCCTGCAGGGGTGGGCTCACCCCCTGTGGCACGTATTACCCTTACACTGCCTGTTCTCAACGGAGCAAAAAATATTTTTTTTCTCATCTCGGGGAAGGTAAAAATAGCGTTACTCGACACCATCCTTACAAGACCGGCAGAAGCACAAAAGCTCTATCCTGCCGCCCTTATCAAACCGGCTGGAAATCTTGTCTGGCTGACATCCGAACAGGAATAGACAGGGCAGGAATTACAGGCTTTTTATGGCCTCACTGACGGGTATTCCGTTAGGCGCTACAGCGTTGGGATTGATTTTAAGCAATTCTTCCCAGGCCTTCCGTGCTCCCTCCACATCATTCATGTCATATCTCAGGACAATTCCCTTGTTGAACCGGGACTGTTCATGATTGGGGGCGATGGCAATTGCCTGGTCAAATGTGGCCAACGCCTTGTCAGGCTGACCGTTGCGGCGGTACATAACACCAAGGTCCGTCAAAACGTCGGGATTGTTGGGATTGAGTTCAAGGGATTTCTCATAAGCTCGTATGGCCTTGGGGGGATTATTGGTATCAAAATAAACATGACCCAACTGTGTCCAGGCATTAACATTTGTTGGATTAACCGCCACCTCCTGCTCCAGGTCCAGGATAGCTCTGGCCTGTTCGTTGGACATTCCCGGCTGCTGCTGTTGCTGGGGCGGAGCCGATGTGGTCTGCACACTTCCAGTCGGGCCGGATTGTATGGCACTGTAGAAAATCCCACCTAGAAATCCTACAACCAGCGCAATAAGCGCGACAACCATCATGGTTTCCTTTTTTACAAAATTGTTTTCAGGAGTTTTCTGCTTGGCCATAAATCCTCCGAATCTGCAAAACGTTTATTTATGAAAATAAAGTGAGCCAGGCTGTAGATGTTTCATTGTCAAAAAAACCCGGCAAGGAGCATTTTGTTCTTTTACACATCAAATTAATGTTTTCTCAGTATTGAAGCAACTTAGATTTAACTGATAATACATGTACTGCCATCAGACAATGCTATAAAATTGTTTAAAAAAAAAGTCGTATCTGCTTAGTTGACTGCTGACTGCATCTTGGAAAAATCCCCAACCCGGAGAAACAGTCCTGAGATTTCACTCAACAGGTTGAGCCTGTTTTTCTGCAAAGCCGCATCTTCGGTCATAACCATGACCTCATCGAAAAAGACATCCACAGGTTCCTTCATCCGCAGGATAACTTCCAAGGCCTTGCCATACTCCTTTTCCAGCAGAAACGGCCTTGTCTCATCCTGCACCGCAATAAAGGTTTCATAAAGGCTGCGCTCTGCTCCATCCTGCAGGAGTCCGACATCAATTTCTGTCGCGTGGTGCCCCTTGATGATATTCATAACGCGTTTAAAAGCAGCGGCCAGAACAGTAAAAGATGGCTGCTTGCGGATTGCCGTCAGAGCATCTATTCGAGCACGGCAATCAACCACATCATCAAATGTAACTGATGCCACCGCCTCAACAGCTGAAGCAGGAACCTCCCGCCCTATGAGATCATTGACAAATCTGCCCCGGATAAAATCCATAATGAGGCTTTTCGCGGCAGTTTTCTCCTCGGTCAGCTTATCATCATAAAGCTCTAATGCAGCATCAACTGCGGCAGACAGCGACAGCGTAAAGCCATGGGCTTCAATTATGTGCAGAAGCCCAAGGGCTAATCTTCTCAGACCAAAAGGATCAGTGGTTCCGGTGGGCACCTGGCCGATGCCGAAACATCCTGTTATGGTATCAAAACGGTCGGCCATGCCCACCAAGGCACCTGGTATCCCGGCGGGGAGGTTTCCTCCGGCCCTGACCGGCAAATAATGCTCCAGTATGGCTGTTGCCACCTCTTCCATTTCATTATCCAACAGGGCATAATCCCTGCCCATGACACCCTGCAGAGAGGGAAACTCATTCACCATGGCAGTTAGCAGGTCAGCTTTAGCCAGCAAGGCAGCCCTTTCGGCTTTGTCTTTATAGTCCGGGGCAAGTTTTTGTCCCAGGATGGAGGCCAGCTTGGCAACCCTTTCAGTTTTTTCAAGCATGGTGCCAAGCTTGGCCTGGAAAA
>Ga0111162_1100_pt1 | contig 10607 bp, 6 predicted proteins | sample DeeMarSeWOR28_12_FD_80263 | JGI IMG/M metagenome (GOLD analysis project Ga0111162, IMG submission 80263) | Nitrospira bacterium SG8_35_1 | reverse complement strand
AGCGATTATTATTCCCAGGACAGCAGTAATTACGATTTTCATGTCCTTACAGGACGGCTGAATTTATATAAACGTGAAGAGCAGAAGCCTGGTATATATTTTGAGTTTGACGGAAGGATCAGAAAGAAAATTGAACAGGGTGACCTTCGCTCAGACGTGGCAAAGTACAAGTTTGACGAAGTCTGGCTTGCTTATAAGTTCCCTGGAGAGAAACTCAAGGCAATTGCGGGAAGACAGTATATAGAAGAGATGTACAATACGCGAATAGACGGCCTGAATACGCAGTACCAGTTTGACAGCGGCTTTGGGGTAGGAGTTTTCGGGGGCCTTGCGCCTGACAAGATCGATGAATCCTTTGGTACTGAATACAAATCAATCGGAGTTTATTCGTTTTATTACAAGGACTGGATACGGTTGATGACGGGTTTCGAACACCTGCGCTATAACGGCAAGACAGACAGGGAGTATGCGTCACTGAAAGTATTTTCAAAACTGAATGAAAAGACACGGTTGAACGCGATCTCATCTGTCAGCATCAATCAAATTACGAATAATGTTGAAGTGGAAAATGTAAATCTAAATCTTCTCCATTCATACTCAAAGAAACTCCGCATGAACGTATTTTATAACTATTACAGGACTATTAAATATTATGAATCAGCAAAGTATTACGATGCCTTTGGGGATCTTGACAACAGCTTTCTTCTCGACACGAACTCTCAAACACGTACCGGCTTACGGGTTGACTATAAAATTAAGAAAGATCTGAAGATCTATGCTTCAGCAGCCTATGAAAAAAGAGGAAATACGAGTGAAGATTCGTGGAGGTTGACAGGAGGGTTCAGACAATATGATGTCTTGGGCTTTGATATATCCGGCAGATACACCCATATAAGCGGTTTGGGATCGGTAAGTGACGAATATAATATTGAGATATACCGCAATATTCTGGACACATTTGATCTTTCTCTTTATGCAAGCCACGAAGAGGAAAAGCTTGACGAATTAAATGCTTTCACCACGGCAGCAGACACATACGGGGCATCACTGTTCTGGCCTATCAACAAGTACTACTATCTGAATGCCTTTGTAGAGCGTTTTGAAGACGAAGATTACAGCCTGACATCATTCTTTGCACAGCTTGGGTACAAACTTTATTAACAGATGAATAAAAACAGAGAATATGAAGGAGGATAGAATGAGTAAACCAGTCCATAGACGGCAATTGCAGCCGAAGAAAACACCACCGTCGAATAAGATACTTCGCTTCAGGAAATCTGAAAGGCATATTCATTGGGCCATTGCCATACCCTTTATGGTGTGCTTTGCATCAGCGCTTATCCTGGTGGTCTTTTATAACCCTAATCCGCTCAGGCCATACAGAGATGTGTTTTCCTGGGCACACAGAATATCAGGGGTCTGTCTGTTCATTATGCCCTTTGTTGCCATGTTCAAAAGCCGGCACGATATACGGGTTTACTTCTATAACATCAGGCAGGCCTGGGTATGGACCGTAGAAGACATAAAGTGGCTGATGCTCATGGGTCTTGCAGCCGTCAATAAAAAGATAAAGCTCCCTGATCAGGGTAAGTTCAATGCAGCTGAAAAAATAAACTTCATGGTCCTTATGGCGACATTTCCACTCTATATATTGACCGGTGCCCTGATATGGCTTACAGACGGAGCCTTTCTTTCCTGGATAGTGCACTTTGGCATGGCCCTTCTTGCACTGCCGCTGATGGGAGGCCACATTTTTATGGCGACCATTAATCCGGATACACGGAAAGGACTTCCGGGAATGATCTCAGGCATGGTTGACCGTGACTGGGCAAAGCATCATTATACTGCCTGGTACCGCGAACAGTTTGAAGGAATCAGGGTGGATGAAAAATTAGGGCGAAACCTTGAGTTTACATTTGACGGTAAAACTGTAAAAACTGAAGGTATGCCTATTAAAGAGCACCACCCCAGAAACAGTCATGAAATAACAGCTGAAGCAAAGCTGGCTGATCCCCATGGAGACTGCTCAGAGAAGATTGAAGCTACGGAGACACGATCGGAACCTGCTTCTGCAATGGAGAGACAGGTTGAAGCATATGCAGCAGAGATCCTGGCAAAGCAGAAGCGTTTCGAGGCTGATTCAGAAGAAGTATTGGCACGACAGAGGCGATTTGAAACTGATCGCAGTAAAGCAGTAGCCTGAAAAAGCCCTTACCTCCTTTGCGGCAGCCGTACCTGCCACGATGCGGGTTCGGTTGCCGTAATTTTTTAAAATTCCCGATTATTCTGATTAATGAGAGAATGATTTAATCGAATGAAATTATTTTTCATGAGGGTAATTTCATTGTTCTTCTGAAGTTTGTCCATGACCCTTGTCACGGTTTCCCGTGTGAGCCCTGACATATCGGAGATATCCTGATGGGTGAGCTTTATGTTCAGTATGATCCCTTCGGCGGCCTTATTGCCGTACTCGCCAATAAGGGAAAGAAAGAACATCTTCACTCGTTGTGAGGCATTATTAAAATTAAGGACCTGAATTGTTTCCCAGGATTTCCGCTGGCGTGCACAGAATATGTGCAGCAAATTTTTCAGCACCTTGTTCTGAGTGAAAAGGATCTCATTAAAATCAGCCTTTGAAATCAGGGCGACGATTGAACTCTCAGCTGCGATAACAGAGGCTGGCGACGTCTTGCCGTCAATAAGGGTGAGCTCACCGAAGAAATCACCTGCCTGATGTATTGCCAGGATTATCTCTTTCCCGTCCTCCGTGATTTTCAGCGCCTTGACCTTCCCGGTGAGGACAATATACATGAACTCATTGGTGTCTTCTTCATGAAGGATGGTCTCGCTCTTGTTAAATTCCTTCACCTTCATACGCTCCTGGAGCTTCAGAAGCTCAGCCTCGTTGAGAGCGGAAAAAAGCTGAATGTCTTTTAAGTATTCAAGACTGAATGATTCTTTCATTCAATGCTCCTGTCTGACCCGTTCATGTTGCTCTAGCAGACTTCCTGTATATTACCTCATACAATGCAATCATTACTTATATTGTACAACCTTTCCGCAAGGAGCGCTCATAAAGGATTATAAGATGCTTATATTAAAGGAAGATTAAAGCAGGGGCCGGCGAGTATGCTTTGTTACAGCCACCATGAGAAGGGAAACAGCTGCAGGTGTTATACCGGGAATTCTGCTTGCCTGGCCTATATTCAGGGGCCGGACCTCTTCAAGTTTTTCCACGATCTCCCTTGAAAGTCCGTTTATTCCTTTATATATGAAATCTTCAGGGATTATTCTGTCTTCAACCTTTTTAGCCCGATCTGCCAGATCAGCCTGACGATCAATATACCCTTTGTATTTTGTCTGGATCTCTACCTGGTTAATGACATCATCTGAGAGAACTATTGCTGAGGGAGCCACGCTTGCGAGATGGGCGTATTTCACTTCAGGTCGTTTCAGTAACTGATAAAGAAAGGTGCTCTCCCCTATCGTTGAGGTGCCGAGACCTTCAAGCACCGGATTAATAATGCCGGGCCTGATGGTGGTTGTCTGGAGCCTCTTCAGTTCTGCTGAAACTGCCTTTTTCTTCTCATGAAAGGCATTCAATTGTGAATTATGAATCAGTCCGAGCCTATGGCCTTTTTCCATGAGCCGCAGATCTGCATTGTCCTGTCTCAGCAACAGCCTGTACTCTGCCCGTGATGTAAACATCCTGTAGGGCTCATTTGTTCCCTTCGTAACAAGGTCATCAATGAGGACGCCAATATATGCTTCTTCCCTGCCCAGGATCAAAGGCTTCTCCTCTTTTATTTTCAGGGAAGCATTGATCCCGGCCATAAGGCCCTGGGCAGCAGCTTCTTCATAGCCGGACGTTCCATTGATCTGGCCGGCAAGATAAAGCCCGCGTATATGCTTGGTTTCAAGAGTTGGTTTCAACTGGGTAGGAAAAACAAAATCGTATTCTATTGCATATCCATACTTGTTGATGGTTGCATGTTCCAGCCCCTGAATACTGCGTACCAGTGCGTCCTGAGCCTCACGGGGAAGGCTGGTGGAGATACCGTTGGCGTAGTATTCGTCAGTGTCAAGGCCCTCGGGTTCAAGGAATACCTGATGCCGTTCCCGTTCCTGAAAGCGGACGATTTTATCCTCAATTGAGGGGCAGTAGCGCGGCCCTATGCCTTTTATAACACCGCTATACAGTGGTGAATACTGGAGACTGGATTGAATGATCCTGTGGGTTTTTAAATTGGTATAGGTCATGTAGCAGGGAAGCTGAGGATTGGTTATTTCCTTTGTGAACAATGACATTGCGGGTGGAGGAATATCGCCGTTCTGCACTTCCATCACTGAAAAATCGATGCTCTTTCCATCAATCCTTGGCGGAGTGCCTGTCTTCAGGCGTCCGATCTTAAATCCACTCTCAGCCAGACTTTTCGGTAGTTCGAGTGATGGGGGTTCGCCAACTCTGCCGGCTGGATGATTTTCCAGACCCACATGGATCAATCCGTTCAAAAAGGTGCCTGTTGCAATAATGACTGCTTTGGCATGATATATTCGCGACGGGGTTCTCACACCGGCAATACGGTTCCCCTCTATCAGGATCCCGTCAATACTCTCCTCCCTGATGTCCAGCCCTGTCTGCATCTGTAGTGATTCCTGCATATACTTTCTGTACAGAGACCTGTCAGCCTGTACTCGTGTGGCCCATACTGCCGGGCCCTTACTCCTGTTCAGGATCTTGAACTGGATTCCTGCCCTGTCAGTGATCTTTGCCATTTCACCGCCCAGGGCATCAATTTCCTTGACAAGGTGGCTTTTTGCCAGACCTCCTATGGCAGGGTTGCAGGACATCTGCCCTATATTTTCGAGACTCATGGTGAAAATAGCGGTATGAAAACCCATTCTCGCAGCGGCAAGGGCTGCCTCGCAGCCTGCGTGGCCTGCACCGATTACAACAATGTCATAGGCATGTCCAGGCTTCATATGCTTTTTCTCTTTGTGATTCTGTATCTTGCACTCAGCCCGGCAAGGAGCAGAAGAGTGATGATACTAAAAGACAGGTAGGGAAAAAGAACTACAAGAGCAAGGGGTGTTATACATAGTCTTGTGAAGAATTTTAATATGGGGCTCTGTTCTATAATCTTTGCAACAGGAGGAGAATATGTATAGTAGGTATTGACGAAGATCCTTCCTGCATTATTGGTCAATAAATGCCTGTCCCGGAACTTTCTGAGTATCTTTACAATGGGATGCAAACTGCTCCCATAGGCAGCTGTTGCTATAAAACATCCACCATCCCCTGCACTGGCCGTTACTGCGATGGGGCATGTATCTGGACCGGGCACTGCCAGCACTGCCTGGAGAGCATTTAGCCTGCCCCCCGTTCCTATGAGCCCTGACAAGGCAGGAACTGCGTCAACATTGTTTAAGATCATGTCCCTGATCTGACAGGGAGAAAGCGTGGGGTGGAGATCAAGGAGCAATCCGGCAACTCCCGTAACATGGGGCGCAACCATAGAGGTGCCGCCTTCGTATTCGTACTCTTTTGATGATGCACAGGTTATGTTGAGATTATCAATATATGCTCCTGCTTCATTGTCGGATCCGTCTGTCACCAGGTGAAACCGGATGTACACAGTAGGCTGACCTTCAAGAGTGCTTAATGACTCTATAAACTCCCTGAATCCAGATACAGATGTTGTATGCGTTTCCAATACAGTATTCCATGCTGTCCCATCTAGGGAAGCTTCCACAGAGAGTGTATCACCCGGGTCCAGTGAGAGCCGCATCCAGTATAGGAGATTGCAGCCGGTCTGTCCGGCAAGATTGAGCACCGGGGTCTGTGCAAAGGAATCGACATTATTGGTATATTCAGTCCCGGGACTGTCAGCGAGGCTGTAACCCCCGCTGATCGAGTAGTCAGTACTTACCCCCCAGGTGCCTGAGACAGTCCATGTCGGGTTTAAGAGATTTCTATCATCGAAATTGTCAGACAGCAGGGAATTACGTGCAGGTACGGTGCTGTAAATATTCACCCCCGGGGCTCCAATGTCAACGGAGGTAACGCCGTAATTTGAAAAAGGGGCAAGAGTATCATTGTCTGTAGTGGCTGCTACAGCTATGATGTTTCTACTGTCAAAACTGGCTGGATAATAAGTGTCCAAAACATCATCGTTGTCTGTGCCGCTGTTCCCTGCAGAGCTGACGACCAGGGCATTCGAATTATCAATAGCGTCTTTCAGGGATGGTGAAAAATTAGAGCCTACCCAGCTCGTATTGATAATCTTTGCGCCTTTTTCCTTAGCATATGCTATAGCGCCTATGGCATCGGCAGTATTGCCGATGCCAGTGACATTATCAAGTATGCGCAAGGGGATAATCTTTGCTGTCCACATGACGCCGGCTATACCGATTATATTATCACCGACTGCGGCGATGGAGCCTGCAATATGAGTGCCGTGTCCCAGGAAATCCATGGGATCAGCGTCATCGTCGACAAAATCCCACCCCCTGCAGTCATCTGTGTACCCGTTGCCGTCATTGTCAATAGAATCAGCGCAGCTTGTTTCACCGCTGTTTATCCATATATTGGGGGCCAGATCAGGATGGTTGTAATCAATCCCTGAATCAATGACGGCAATGACTACATTACTGGAACCCGTAGTTATGTCCCATGCCTCTGGAGCATCAATATCCGCATCAATAGTGGTATTGTGAAGACCCCACAGTTTGGTAAAGTCAGTATCATTGGGGAAGGTCGCAGCAGCATAACGTCAGGGTCCTGACGGTAGTATTCAACGGCTTCAGGGACACTGATATGGCCTGGGAGTTTTATCTTTTCTATCCCTGCGTCTTTATATTCCACTATTTCCATGGCCCCTGCTGCACGGTGGAGATCACCGGCCCGCGCCCTGTCTGCACCGGCCCTGAATTTTACAAGAACTTCTCCCTCTACATAATCGGCGGCAATGCTCTTTCCCGTGACGAGAAATGCTGTCAGAAGCAGCAAGAGAAGGATAAAAAGACTTTTTCTAAAAGATACAGAAATCATTGACGAACCAGTCCTCCAAGTGCCTTTGAGAGACGGGCATAATCCTCCATGGAAAGCATTCCCGGTCTGAGTTTCGGATCAATGTCTGCAACCTGTAGCAGATCCTGGATGCCATCGAATTTCTTTAAGCTGTTGACTAATGTTTTTCTTCGTTGGGAAAAGGCGGTTTTAACAATATCCAGGAAGAGTTTCTCGTCTCGAATGTTGTACGGTGGCTTCTGCAGTATATCAAAATGAACGACTGAAGAATCCACTTTTGGCGGCGGCGAGAAGACTTTTTTTGATACGGTAAATTTCAGCTCCGGCTTTGTGCGAAGCTGCAGGGACAATGAAAGAACACCATAGTCCTTTGTACCCGGAGAGGCAACGATTCTCTTTGCTACCTCCCGCTGCATAAGCAGCGTCATGCTCTGCAGTTTTGCCCTGTATTCGAGGAGCCTGAAGATGAGGGGTGTTGTTATGTTATAAGGGATGTTCGCTATGACCATGAAGGTTCCCTTTATGGTTTCGTAGGGGAATTTCAGTGCATCCCTGTTTACTATTTCAATATTTGAGAAGTGAGAAACATTTTTCTCCAGAGGGGCGATTAATTTTTTATCAAACTCGATTGCAATAACCTTCTTTGCCTTCTCAGCGATAATGGCAGTCAGCGTACCCAGTCCCGGCCCGATCTCAACAACAGTATCTTTGTCCGATACATTCCCTGCGGCAGCAATTTTCCTGAGGATGTTTTTATCAAAAAGAAAGTTCTGGCCAAAGGGTCGTTTCATAGTTCCCTGATTTTTCCGGTGTGGGTAAAGACAATATATGTTTTCACATCCTCTGTCTGAAAGATTTCCTGAACAGCCTGCCGGTAAATAGTAAGCTGGAAGAAGTAGCCTTTCAGGTAATGATCCATTTCTTTTTCCTCTACAGGAAAGGTTTTATAGTCATATATATTATATATATTATTATATTTGATTATCCGGTCAATCCTTCCAGAGTAGACTGCCTCAGCTGTCTTTATCACAAAAGGAAGTTCTGCAAAGGACTCTTCCCGGGGAACGATAATATCCTGCCATATGCCGTTCTCCTTCAGAAAGGCTACCTGCCTTTCTATGACATCCAGTTTGTCCAGCACATCATCATGAGCCAGACCCTTTGCCTGCAGCATCCTGGCAGCCTGTGCGTGAATAGCATCTTTCTTCAGATGCCCCTTTGAGGTTGCCTCAAAAATTCTGTGGAGGACATCACCGAGGAGAGGCCAGTCCCCGCCATGCCCTCGCCTTATATCTGATGATTCGGTTACTGTTTTCCAGGGAGACGTCTTCCTGAGGGATAATGGCAGGACCTGAATGTCCTGCAGGTCCGGTGTGGCGGATGCTTTGAGGCGGGGCTGGGTAACTGTTTCAGCCATATCACTGTCTGTTGCTATGGAAAAGCCGGGAATGTCGGCTTGCGTTGTATAAAGAGACCCCTCTTTTTCCAGACCCAGAGAGCTTTCCAGAAATCCCATAAAACTGTCTTGAGCGCCATCCCCTCTGCCGGAGAGGAAAAGGGCCTCCTCAGCCCTTGTCACTGCTACATAGAAGAGACGTTTCTGCTCCTCTTCTTCCTTTGCCATATGGAGGAGAAAGTCCTGATCATCTCTGCGGATTGACGCTTCAGGGATTGATTTGTAGTAGAAATGACCGCTCCTTTCATAGAGCAGACTGGTATCGCGCGAATGGGTGAAGGGCTCTTCAAGGCCGGGGACAAAAACAACGGGAAACTCCAGCCCCTTGGCTGCATGTATTGTCATTATCCGTACTGCATCCATTCCCTCTGTGTTTACATTTGCCTTTGGCTCATCGCTTCGCCTGCATGTTCTTTCCAGATAATCCCTGATTTTAATGATGCTTTTCCCCTGAGCTTCCAGATTCTCCATGATGTTGATGAATTTTTTTACATTCGCACGACACTGCGGATCGTGAAGAAAAGTCCAGGCTCTGGTACCGAAGAGGGCCTGCTCTATTAATGATGCAATTGACATGGATGGAAGATCTGCCAGCCATTGCTTCAGCAGCGTAACCGTCTGCTCTGTCTGAGCATCCTTTTCATGGCTGCTCATCAGTAATTTGCTATAGAGACTGCCATTGCCGCTCCTGATAAGGGAAAGGATCATATTATTGTCAAAGTAAAAGAGGGGGCTCTTTAGGAGTATATACAGGCTGTAATCATCTCCGGGGTTTGATAAAAAATAGACAAGGGCCCTGAGCATGGCCACTTCAGGCTCCTGATAAAAGCCTATTCCCTTTACTGCAACAAAGGGGATATCCTCTCTGCGTAATGCCTCTTCAAATATTTTCAGATGCGTTCTTTTTCTCAGGAGAATGGCAATATCTTCATATCTGCAGGGCCTGCCCTCAGTATCAGATCTTCCCTGTATCTGCATTGTATTGACGATGCTGTCTATCTTCCTGGCAAGCAGATCAGCCTCATATTCTTTGGCTGCGCTGGTGTTTTTAACCTCCTGCTCAAGAATAATCAGCTCTACGTTGCCGGGATCGCCTTCCCTTTGAGCCTTGAAAGCACCATAGGAGGTAACCCATGGAAAACTCCTGTCCCCGGCCTGCATAATTCTGGAGAAAACATAATTGGTAAACTCTACTATCGAGGAACGGCTTCTGAAATTTTCCTTTGCTTCATCATAGAGAAATTCATTACCGAGCCATTTGACCATATTCTTCCTGGCTCCTGAGAATATCTCAACATTCGCGCCCCTGAAATAATAAATGGATTGTTTTTCATCCCCAACAAAGAAGATAGTAGGCTGTACGCCCTCATCTCTCTTTGCACCGAGCCCCGAACGCCATTCTTCAGTGAGCCTGTTGATGATCTCCCACTGAAATGAGTTCGTATCCTGGAATTCATCGACCAGAATATGGTCGGTTTTTTCATCAAAGGCATACAGTATATTCGCCCACTGGGGGTGCCCGGTCAGCATTTTATACGCGAGGTATTCAAGATCGCTGAAATCCAGTATCCCCAGGTTATTTTTTTTGCAGGAATATTTTTGTATGCAGGCCATGAAAATATCCATGATCCCCCGGGACTGTTTATTGAGGGCTCCCTTTTTTTTCTCTTTCCAGTAATGGTGCATGGCAGCTGCCCAGTCATGGTAGGCAGGGATATTTTTCAGGGCAGCAACAGGTCTTTTTCGGGGAGTCTTTTTTTCCGTGAGGAATATTTTTTCGATTGCCTCTGTGACAGGAGCAGTATCGGCATTGAAATAATCTTTATACCCGTCAATACTGTCTGCCAGGCCCGGCCAGGACTTCAGTTCCTCAAGAGTGGTGTTGAAATTCTCGGGGACATGGTGTGCGATGTCTGCTTCCAGGGAAAAGGGGGTTTTGCTGAAGAGATAGTCCATGGTCGTCCTTAGATAATCAAGGCCCCTGAACCCTTTTTCGCTGAGTGTATCAAGAAGCAGGTCATGTCCTTTCAAACCCCTGCCCGCGTCCATAAGAACCTGGTAGAGTGTCTCCTCCCAGGACATCTCAGATTCGGTGGCCTCTTCAACCCGATAATTTGGATC
>Ga0111162_1092_pt1 | contig 10616 bp, 10 predicted proteins | sample DeeMarSeWOR28_12_FD_80263 | JGI IMG/M metagenome (GOLD analysis project Ga0111162, IMG submission 80263) | Nitrospira bacterium SG8_35_1 | reverse complement strand
ATTACGGTAGATGATGCCGATTATTTCGTCGTCCACAGCTGAAAAACACTCCGGATTCCATTCATATGATACCGAAATGAATACAGCCGGCACCAGGAGAGAAGTTCATATGGGATTTCCCCTTCCTCCGCGGGTTGAAGATTGTCCCGCCCTTATCAAGATAATTTTCAATACCCTTCACACTGCACTCCTGTGATAATGTAAATCATGGCCATTCACTACGAACTGAGCTATACTTCACGTCTTGGGCGGCACCGCCACATCCTGTGGACGTCTGAACAGTATTCAAAAGAGCATGTCTCCGTCCCTGTCTTTAAAAAAGCATTTGTTCTTACCTTACCCCTATCCTCATTCAATCAGAGTTTGGCTCCACTTAAATACGGACGCTTCTACCCCGCACAGATTGTAAGAACTTCGTCCCCTCTCCCTGCCGGCCTTTTCCGCATTACGGGAATCGATGGCATGGAGTTCACTGCTGACTTTAATCATCCCCTGGCGGGGAAAGACTGTAACCTGGAAAAAATTCCTCTCCAAACCGAAAGTCCCCCTGTTGGAAAGCCCCACATGCTTCTTGAATGGGCAGGCATGGATGCTCCGCTCCAGGAGCGGGACACAGATTACTCTATAGATCATGCTTTCCATCGTCAGGACTCTACCGATGACGCACTCTTTTATGAAAATCCGAGGAAAGTAATGCATGTTGATACAACATGTATATCCCGCATAAAGGCATTATACGAGAACTTGGTGAAGCCTCACGATACTGTCCTCGATCTCATGAGCAGCTGGCGTTCCCATCTACCCCCGCAGGCCCAACGGGTAACAGGTCTCGGAATGAACGCCGATGAAATGGCTGACAACCCCATGCTGGAAGAATATGTAGTGCATAATTTAAACAGGAGTCATCGCCTGCCCTTCAATGACGGTATCTTTGATGCTGTTGTCAATACCGTTTCAATAGAATATCTTACAGAACCCCACCGGAGGGCGTGTCATCGTTACCTTCTCAAACAGATACTTTCCGCCGAAGACTACACGGTTCTGGGCAGAGCTGCATCCCGCGGAGCGCCCTGGATGGGTACTCCAGTTGTTGCGCACATCAGGATTTGAAGACCTTCAGGTTGAAAGGGGATTAGGGCGTTCTCAGGATGACCGCTACGCAGGTCAGGTTGAAGACATGGACCCTCTCTTTGCAGTATGGGGAAAAGCTGACATGACATGAATCATGGTTATAACTAAACCGGTGACTTAAAATAATAAAAGGGAAGGTTATACAGAGGTGAAAAAGACAGGGTTTATGATTGTTATTGTACTGATCATACTGGGCATCATATGGGTTGCCTACAGTTACCTTTCTGTGCGGGGAATAGAACATCCCCAATATCTTGTCCTGAAGAAACATCATGGCTATGAAGTCAGAGAATATGAGCCCCTTCTTGCAGCTGAAGTCTTTGTGAAAGGAACGCAGCAGGAATCGCTCCGCAGGGGTTTTAAGATACTGTTCGACTATATATCTGGAAACAACCTGAAACAGGAGTCCATAAAAATGACTGCTCCTGTTATGCAGCAGCCGGAAGAGAACTCACAACGAATTTCAATGACAGCTCCGGTTATGCAGGAGCAAAGGGAAGACGCCCATGTAATTTCTTTTATGATGCCGGGAAATTATACCCTTGAGACGCTACCAGTTCCAAGGGATCCGGCAGTAACTATAGTAAAGAGAGGAAGCAGGAAAGTTGCCGTTGCGCGCTTTGCCGGTTACGCCCCTGAAGAGAAGGTTATGAAAAAACAGGCAAAACTGAAAGAACTCCTTGAAAAAGATGGTTACCGGATACTTTCATCCGTGCATCTGGCACTCTACAATCCACCCTGGACACCGCCGTTTATGAGGCGCAACGAGGTAATGTTTGAGATTCAATAGATCATCCTTGATGACAGGAACATGAAAAACATTGTGTCTCCTGTAATGCAGAGAAATGCATTGGTGCAGGAGAAGACATCATAAGGCCCCCTCGCATAGAACCCGGCCCCGGACAGGAGTCGGTATGGGATTATCCGCGACCGCCGCGGATTGAAGATTATACTGGACATATTCGGGTGATTTTCAATAATATCCTCATTGCTGATACCCATAGAGCGAAGCGGGTGCTTGAAACAAGCCATCCCCCGGTTTTTTATATACCTCCCCAGGATATCCAGATGCAGTATCTCATGAAAAGTCCCCTGACTTCATGGTGCGAATTCAAAGGAGAGGCACATTACTACAAGATTTTAGTAGATGAAAAAGAAGCACAAAACGCTGCCTGGTATTATCCAAACCCAACCCCTGCGTTTTCAGGCCTGAAAGACCACGTTGCCTTTTATCCAGGGCTCATGGATTCCTGTTCTGTGAATGGCGAAAAAGTGCAGGCACAGAAGGGTGACTTTTACGGCGGTTGGATAACAAAGAATATAGTGGGCCCCTTTAAAGCTATTCTGCTGCTGCTCTGGTCTGCATGCATTATCAGCACCATCTCCATGTCAGCTGTAAGCTGTGCAGCACAGAACATTGCCCCTGATAAGCCGCATCACACCGGCAGGGGATTCAGAAACCCAGACCTGAAAGAGGATCATGGTTTTTCCCAGTTCCTTCGCTGGCAGTGGCAGCGGCTGTGGAAAAACATACCCTCTGCTGATACTTATAATTTCCCGCTGGCATCGAACGACCCCGAGTTTCTCAGGTCAAACAGGTTAAAGAAAACGCTCACCTGGATCGGACATGCCACAATGCTTATTCAGATTGATGGTGTGAATATTCTCACTGACCCCCACTTTTCTGAACGATCATCTCCGGTTCAGTGGGCAGGACCAACAAGGCTGGTACCTCCGGGGATAGCTTTCGAAGATCTGCCTCCTATCCATATTGTTTTTATTTCCCATGATCATTACGATTCCCTTGATAGGCAGTCAATTCTTAAACTCTATCATCGTCAAAATGGAAAGAATACCCGGTTTTTTGTGCCTCTGGGGATGAAGAAATGGTTTGAAAACCTCGGGGTGCTCACCTCAATTGAGATGGATTGGTGGGATGAATATCAGATGGACGCACTGAAAATAATTGCCACTCCCATGCAGCACTGGGGCAAGCGGTCAGCCTTCTCGCGGAATGAACATCTGTGGGCAAGCTGGGTCGTCATATCAGAGGATTTCCGCTTTTATTTTGGCGGAGATACGGGATATTCGAGACATTTTGCGGAAACAGGCAAAAGATATGGCCCCTTTGATCTAGCACTCCTTCCCATTGGAGCCTATGAACCGCGGTGGTTCATGAAAAACCACCACATCAATCCCGAGGAAGCTGTTCAGGCTCATAAGGATCTCAACTCAAAAAAATCCGTGGCCATGCATTGGGGTACATTCATTCTTACCGACGAACCCCTTGATGAGCCGCCCCGCCGGCTCAAAGAAGCCATGGAGAATGAAGGCCTCTCTGAAAAGGAGTTCCTTGTTCTACAGCATGGAGAGACGATCATTCTTGAATAAAATATAGATGAGCCTTCTTTTTCGATTCCCCATTGTTTAGCCTGAAGATTTCAGCAATGAGCTGTTAGCGGAAGAACATGCCAACGCGGTGTTTTCTTTCTAAAACCTGCTACTATGGTATACTGTTGAGTTTAAAGCAGTACACAGTTTACTGCATCTTCATAATCAGGAGAAACAAAACGTGCCAAACCCACATATACTGTTCACCACTGTCTGCCGTCCCTTTGGTGGAGAAGGCGAAGGAGACTCAGTTGGCGCTGAGCTCTTCCACCCACAGATCACCCGGGAACAGGGAATATTCAGCTATCGGCAGGTAGTGCGCTGCTGGGCCCTTGATTATATTGCTCACAATATCGAGTCTTCTTCCGTCGTCCTCCACTATCCATCAGAACGGGAGTTTGTAAGGGAACTGAAAAAGCATCGATATGACTTCATCGGTATCAACTTTGTTGTTGCCACCTATCACAAGGTGAAGCGGATGAAACAGCTGATTGAAATCTATGCCCCGGACACAAAAGTGATTCTCGGAGGATATGGTACCGTTTTGTCTGATGAAGAGCTTTCACCCTGTGGTGACTTCATATGCAGGGAGGAGGGGATTGGTTTTATGCGCAAGCTGCTCGGTGACAATCCAGAAGGCCCTATCATGCACCCCTATGCGCCTATTGATGCACCGAGCGTATTTTCCTATCCCCGCAGATCAAAAGTAGCCCATATCACCGGTGGCCTTGGCTGTCCTAACGGATGCGATTTCTGCTGCACCTCCCACTTCTTTAAACGTAAATATATCCCCTTTGTCAAAAGCGGGGAGGAGCTGTACGGCCTCATGCTTCTTATGAAGAAAGAGGCTGAAAAGGCGGGAGATGATATTAGCGGCTTTATTTTGATTGATGAGGATTTTTTTCTCCATGAGAAAAGAGCACGAGAGTTTCTCCAGTGCGTCCGCGAGGGAGGAAAGCCCCTGTCAATCATGGGGTTTGGAAGCATCCGGGGACTTTCGAAGTTCACCGCTGATGAGATCGCCGAGATGGGTTTTGAAGTGATATGGACAGCTTTCGAGGGCACTGAGTCAGGTTTTCACAAACTGAAGGGAATACAATCCATTCCGGAACTGTATGCGTCCCTGAAGTCCCGTGGCATTGCCCTTCTTACCTCTATGATCATTGGATTCCCCTACCAGGATAAAGAACAGGTCATGAAAGAATTCAATATTATTGCAGAGCTGGGACCTTCGCTTTGGCAAGTACTCATTTATTTTGCCTTTCCCGGAACCCCACTCCATGAGCAAATGGTAAGGGAAGGTCGTTACCTGCCGAAGTATTCTGATAATCCGGATTACAGGACCTTCGATGGATTTTCCATGCATTTTACCCATCCTTATTTCACGGCAGATGAAATGAAGAACCTGCAGCGGGAATTATTTCGTAAATATTATGAAACCCTTGGACCTTCTCTCCTGAGAAATCTCCGGGTATGGTTCGAAGGTTACAGAAGTCTTAGAAACTCATCAAAAAAACTCCTCAGACTCAGGGCTGAAGAATTGGGAAAATGTGTCCGTGGCGGTGCTGCCGCAACCTATCCTGCCATGTTTTTCGGGCCGAACAAAGAACGCCGAGAAGAGGCAAAAGCCTTTCTTCGAGATATAGAAAATGAAATGGGCCCCCTGTCTGCAAAAGAGCGGGTCCTTTGCTGGGCAACGGTCCCCCTATCTCTTTGGACATGGATGAAATCCCGTCTCAACCTTTTCCAGCAGCCGAAACTTCTTCGAATTCAGTACCCTCCAACTCCTGCACCGCGGTCTGAGAGGAAAGCTGTAGAACTGCATTCGTCTTTTCCTGTGACGATTCCTGCGGCGGGGACTACCTGCCCAAGCTATTCATGTGCTGTTGAATCAAAGAATGCAGAATAGTTTATTGAATCAAATGCTCCTTTATCTGTCATTCCCTCAAAAGAGGGAATCCAGAGTATTTATATAAAGAAGTGGATTCCGCCTGGAGGACTCCCGGAATGACATCTCTTCAGAAATTATCCCCTCAGTGATACCATTCTTATTTTGATATCGCTCAATGCCCTAGTTGGCATTTCATTGAAAAGAAACTCATCTGACCTCTGGTACGTACATTCTGTTAATCCTCGACGCAAGCCAGAAAAGAGCCGGCACAGCAGCAGCCCAGACAACAGCGAGGACAAGCAATTCTGTTAAACCAGGTATCGTGGTAGTCGCACCCAGTTTGGCACCGCTGTAGTATGCAGCAGGCCCTCCAATCAAGCCCAGGACCGCTGAAAGAAGATATCTTCCATGAAGCTTACGAAGAGAGACGTTGAGTGAGGTAGCAAAACACATCCACAACAGCACCATCCAGGGGGGGCTGAATGGAATGGGGAAAAGATGCGCGACGGGAGTGAACACACCCGCCAAAACGAGGACGGTATCAATACAGAAACCCAGGGCACCCGCTGCAACAATGAGGATCGCCTCGGCTTTTCTCTTCGGTGAAAGAGCTGCATGGATCACAAGGACAATGGGCACAACAATCACACCGAGCCAGGGCATCCCCTGAGCAGCACCGAGCACCGCGGCAAACCAGCCAGTCTGAAACCCGATGAAGTTTACGATAGTGCGGAGCAGTTTTTGTCGCCTCCTTCCATTGGAGGCAGGAGCGGTGCTCTGCGCGAGAGCGGTTTTGTAAAAAGCATCTGAACATCACCGATGTAACGCTCCGTAAAGGCTGCCTCGCAATAGCAAAGATAGTATTCCCACATTCTGATAAATTCTTCCGAGTATCCCAATTGCCGTACATCGCTGATAGCAGAGAAAAACCGTCTCCGCCATTCCCTCAGCGTTTGTGCATAGTGAGGTGTGATGTCTTCAAGATGAAAGAGACGCATGTCACTGCCGGATGTAACTGCTTGTGATATTGCATTGACCGAAGGGATGCAGCTGCCAGGGAATATGAAGCGCTTGATAAAATCAACTGAACGAGCATGACTATGATATACACTATCAGTTATGGTAATGGCCTGAAGCAGCATCATTCCATCCTCTTTTAACATGTTGCTGCAGCATCGGAAAAATGTTTCCAGATACTGATGACCTACAGCCTCGATCATCTCAATGGAAGCGAGTTTATCATATCTGCCCTGTAGATCACGGTAGTCTTTCTGGAGAATTTCAATACGGTCCCCCATCCCCTCCTTATGGATCAAGGTTTGTGCAAATTCGTATTGTTGCTTTGATATCGTTGTGGTGGTGACACGGCAACCATACTGCTTTACAGCATGCACCGCAAATCCGCCCCAGCCTCCCCCTATTTCAAGGACATGGTCCTCAGGTCTCAGCAGCAACTTCCTGCAGATCCGGTCGTACTTCTCAATTGATGCGTCATGAAGTGAAGATGCTGATGAAGTAAAAATACCGCAGGAGTAGGTCATCGTATCATCAAGGAAAAGTCTATAGAAATCATTTCCCAGATCATAATGGGCTGCTATGTTCTTCCTGCTCCCTTCTTTCGTGTTGTTCCTGAAGAAATGGATAATCCTGTTGATCGGCCCTGAGAGCCAGGCTGTGCCTCCCTCAAGCTCTGTCAGTACATGCCTGTTCATTATGATAATTCTGATGAGTTGTGTAAGATCATCGGTGGTCCAGAAACGGGCCATATACGCCTCCCCTGCCCCGACGCTTCCACCAAGAGCAATGTACGTATAAAAACGATTATCATGAACAAATAATGAGGCCCTGAGCTGTCCGCCGTCTCCTGTCTTGCCAAAAACACTTTCCGTCTTGCCTTCGTGCAGCACCAGTTTTCCGGTAACAAGTTTCTCAAGCCTTGAAAAAAGTGCCTTCTTTGCGCTCTTGGCAATCATATCTGAAATGCTGCCCGACATTATCTGCGTTCCCGGTCTCGGTCCTGATGGAATAATCGTTTCTTTCATGGTACCGGTGACTCCGATGAATTTCCTCTCTTTAAAGGATGTGTATAAAATGTGGCACCTTTGAGCTTGAGGCGAAGGGCCTGCCAGTAGATACCTCCTATTATTTTGATATTCATGAAGGGATATTTCATCAGCATACTGGATAGTGCAGGGCCCGAAATTTCATGACGCTTCATGGAAAGTTCTGCGTCAAAAATTCTTTCCCCCTTCTCATAGCTCGTCATCAGGACGTGAACTGAATCTCCGGGGTCAGTAAATTCCCACGTATAGCTGATGTCCATATCCATAAAGGGAGAGATGTGGAATGCTTTTGAAAGGCAAAACTTTTTTTCCCTTTTCGAACCCTCGTTTTGTTCCTCTCCCATTACGTACACAAAAAGTTCTCCCCAGGGCGTATTATGTATTTCCACGACGATGGTCTCTACCAGGATGCCCTCTTTGTCAAAGCAATAGTAGAAGCTCACGGGATTAAACTTATAGCCGAAATACCGCAACTGCGTAAGCATTCTTACAGGACCCTCCGGCCGTGTTCCGATTCTCGCATGGACAAAGTCCCTTACCGCCTGTTCAAAAGGGAGGGTCGGATCTCCGAGGTGGTATGCCCTGTTGAAGCATGCCACATTAAAATGGTCTGCAGACCAGAGCCATCGCCCTGTGAACACCTCGTCCAGCTCTGAAAGATCAAGGTACATCATGAAAAGAGAGTAGCGAAATGTATTGAGAGGTTTCATCCTGCCGTGCCTTACCACCCCCTCATAGATACAGCTGTGCATGTCAGAGCCCCTTTCCAAAATATTTACAGGCTGCCAGCGCGCTCTTTACCCCGTCCTCATGAAAGCCATAGCCCCAATAGGCCCCGCAGTAGTGAATACGATTTCGACCGCTTATTTCTCCATGCCTTTTCTGTGCTGTTTCCCCCTTTTTTGTAAATACAGGATGGTGATAGAGAAAACGTCCGATCTCTTTCGTCATATCAATATCATCCGGCCTATTCAGCGTGACGCAGAACTCCTCAGGAGACCGGATTGACTGAAGAATATTCATGTCGTAGGTCAGGGATGCACGGCCTCTTTCTTCTTTTGGTATGATATAGTTCCAGCTTGACCAGATGCTTCTTCGCTTGGGGAGCAGGGACGAGTCGGTATGGAGGACTGCAAGGTTCTCCTGGTAGGGAATTGCACTCAGTATCTCTTTTTCTGCCTGAGAAGCATCGTTCAATAAGGCCAGGGCCTGATCACTATGAGTGGCCAGGAGCACATGATCAAATTGTTCAGTATTCCCTGCAGAAAGTGTAAGTTCAACACAGTCATTTTTTCTTGCTATCTGCTTCACTGCACAGTTAAGACGGATCCTGTCGGCATAGGATGCTGTTAATTTATCAACGTAACGCTTTGATCCGCCCTTTATAACAAGCCACTGAAAGGGGTTTATGATATTCAGAAAACCATGGTTCTTAAAGAACCGCACAAATGTTCTTAAGGGGAATTCCTGGAACCTCTGAGGATCAGCTGACCACAGGGAAGACCCCAGCGGTACAATAAAGTGATCATGAAACCTTCGGGAATATCCTTCCCTTTTCAGGTATTCTCCGATTTCAATTTCTTCATTTCCCTCAAGCACATTGATCAGTTCCCGCCGGAGTCTGAAAATATCATAAATCATCCTATAAAAGGTCGGTGAGAGGAGGTTTCTTCTCTGAGCAAAAAAAGTATTCAATGTATGGGGACTGTACTCCAGACCTGTACCCTCATCCTTCACGCTGAATGTCATCTCCGTGGGTTGTGATTCCACACCGAGGCGGTCCAGCATTGTGCAGAAATTGGGATAGGTCACCCGATTAAATACAATAAAGCCTGTATCGACAGAATAGTGCTCCCTGCTCCGTTCAACGTCGATAGTATGGGTATGCCCCCCGACATAATCGCCGGCTTCAAAGACATGGATATCATGTTCGCCATGCAGGAGGTAAGCTGCAGTCATGCCGGAAATACCACTCCCGATAATTGCAATCTTCATTTACGCAAACCACCTGTTGAAAATTGCCGCAATACATGTGACAGTTGCGTTTATCGTGCCGCCCCACAGGATGTCCACAATAGACATGCGCAGGGACCACTTGCTGAGGAGAGAATAATTCGTCATGTCATATACGCCGTATACAACGATGCCGTATATAAATCCCCAGAAGAGTGCCGACGAGACCATATGCTCCGGTGATACCTTGGGCAGGGCAAAGAGGACGATACCGAGTGGAATAAGGACATAGACTATACCTGCTGCCCAGAGTACTGGTGTCAGCCCCCCGTTCGATATTCTTGCAAGAACTCCCAGTTCGTCTTTATAAAATTTTGACATAATAACTCCAAGCCAGAGAAAGTCAATAACCAGAAATATGGGGAGAATGGCTCCATAGACCTTGAATGCATGCATCATCATGCCTCCTTTCCGGGAGGAAGAGGGAAAAAAGCACTCGTCCGCCGCTTGTACGACTGAAATTCAGGATTATTTTTATACTTTTCCTCGAGAAGCGGGATTCCCGAGACTTTGAGAATAAGAATGCCCCACCAGAGGGTGACTTCACCAAAATAATTTGGATGTCTTGTGTAGGTCCAGAGTCCCTGAGTCATGATTTTCCCCCTGTTTTCAGGGTGTTGCTTATATTTCACCAGTTGGTAATCTCCCACTGCCTCAAAGGCAAAGCCCACACACCAGATACACAAACCAAGGACATCAAAGAGGCCAAAGGAATTCTTTCCCCAGGTAATCATGAAAGTGACCGGCAGAGAAATGATAATGATAAGGACCCCCTGAAAGAGAAAAACCTGAAGAAAGGCACGAATGACAGCATGTCTGCCCCATTCTTCCCTCCATTTTCTGTAACGGCGATCCTCTGGTTTTCCCCGGTTTCGCATATAAATGTGGATAGCCAGGCGTAACCCCCATATAAGTATAAGAATTGTAACAAGAACCCCACGGGGAGCAATGCCCTCGCTGACAAGCATGGCAGTTATTGCAGTTACAATAAATCCAGTTCCCCAGGCGATATCAGCAACATCATTGCGCTTGCCATATTGAGCAATCAAAAACCAGGCTGCCATATATAGCATGATGACTGTTGTTTCACTGATCAGCACTCTTAACATAACTCCTTATAACCTTTC
>Ga0111162_1051_pt1 | contig 10703 bp, 10 predicted proteins | sample DeeMarSeWOR28_12_FD_80263 | JGI IMG/M metagenome (GOLD analysis project Ga0111162, IMG submission 80263) | Nitrospira bacterium SG8_35_1 | reverse complement strand
CAGGGACTTCAAAGGCCTTCTGCTATCTGGTCTGCCAGGGCATAACTGTTTGCAACACAGTCATTCATACCGATTCCCCTGTAGGAATTCCCTGTAAGATAAAGACCGGGACTGGCGGTGAGCCTGTCATCAATCTGAGCAAGAAGTTTATTATGTCCAAGCAGGTACTGCGGTATTGCCTTGTCCCACCGGTACACCCTGACCATATCCGGTTCAGTTGTCAGACCCATAACAGACTTTAACTCATCATAGACTATATCTATTATATTTTTGTCTTCAAGCCCGGCAATGTCAGGGTGTTTTGCCCCGCCTATCATTGTCCTGAGAAGTACATGGCCGTCAGCGGCCCTGTTCGGAAAGACACTTGAATCCCAGAGCGTACCGAGGATTTTACGCCCTTCCTTATGGGGAACGAGAAATCCAAAGCCCTCAAGTGAGCGATTGACTTTCTCCCTCTTGTATCCGAAACAGACAACCGAGAGATGAGGGTAGGGTATGCGTCCAAGAAGTTTTGACAGTTCCCCGTCGAGATCTTTCACAATAGTTGATGAGGCATAGGCAGGAGAAGCAAGGACAACGATATCTGCATCCATATCACCAGCAGAGGTGTGAAGCCGGTAATCATTGCCATTCCTCGACATGCCTTGAACCGAGACACCGAGTCTCAGCCTGTCCCCTATTTTTTCTGTCAGGGTATCAGTCAATGTCTGCGCTCCATTGAAAAAAGAAGTGAGCCTGCCACCGGGTGCTACTGATACTTCTGAGTCACCTTTCCCCTTATTCTGCAGTTTTTTCTGTTTCTGAATCTTGATCATTGCCCGAATCAGACTGCCATATTCCTGCTCCAGCTCCTTTATTCTCGGGAAGCAGCTGGTAATGCTCATCGTGTATGGATTGCCTGCATAGATACCGGAAGCCATGGGGTCGATCAGCGTTTCCAGCGCTTCTTTCCCCAGTCTCCGTATAATGAAATCAGCCACAGTTTCATCGGCCGGTCCCTTGGATGCAATAATCTCATAAAGCATTCTCAACTTGCCGGGCCATGAAATAATGTCTGACTTTAAAAAAGCAGGCGGTGATTCAGGGAGGGGGTTGAGCCGGTTCCGCATAAAGATGAATCGCTTCTTTGCGTTTTCATTGCTTCTGACCGGATCTATTCCAAGGCTGGCGCATAATTCGAGGGTTTTTGGTTTATTGTCGAGGAATCCATTGGGGCCCTTCTCACAGAGATATCCCTCTGTCCTGTCCGTCCAGACCTTGCCTCCCGTTCTCTTTTCAGGTTCAAGGACAGTAATATCGTACTCCCTGTTCTTGTTGAGAAGAGTATATGCAAGCGTGAGCCCTGAAAGTCCTGCGCCGGCAATAATAATTTTTTTCATTGTCCTTTCCCGTTCCTTTTTTGCAGTGTTGACAGTACGAGATCCCTCAGAGCGTGAATAAATGTGGCAGAGGTATTCAGTGAACGGCACCGCTTTAATGATACACCCTGCTCTCTGGCAAAGTCTTTATAGAGAATGTCTATTTCATAGAGGGTCTCAATATGGTCAGAGACAAAGCTTATGGGCACAACAAAGAGGTTTCTGATGCCTTTACTCCCGAGCATGAGGATTGTCTCTTCTGTTGAAGGCTCCAGCCACTTCACCGGCCCTGTTTTGCTCTGAAAGGACAGGTGGTGCTTCAGGTGCTTCAGGTTATATGGTGCATCTCCAAGGCGTGCCGTTACAGAATTGATAGTCTCTTTTATCTGGTCCAGGTATGGGTCCCCTTCATCGATAAATGATTGTGGCAGGCTGTGGGCGCTGAACAATATTTCAAAATCATCTCCTTTGTATTCATCAATACCTTCTGATATGAGTTCTGCAAGTGAGTCGATGTAGGAGGGGAAATTATACCATTCATTGATATAGGCAGCCTCAATGTTTTTCCCTTCAATAGCCTTATTGAAATCAGTGACTGATGAGCCTGTTGTCGCCTTTGAGTAGTGAGGGTACAGCGAAAGTACGATAACTTGACTGATACCGTCCTGAATCATAGTAGAAACTGTATCAGCCATGAAAGGTTTCCAGTAACGCATCCCAAGGTAGGATATGAAATGGGGAGCGGAACCAGTACTTTCATTTAAAGCCTGTTCAAGTGCCTGCGCCTGAGCAGTTGTAATATCAAGGATAGGTGATTTATTGCCTATCTGGCTGTACATGTCCCGGGTCTTTTGAGAACGGAATGTAGAGATGAGCCATGCAATGGGTTTTTGAAGAAAAGACGGGCCAAGCCTGATTATGTCCCTGTCCGAGAAAAGGTTATAGAGGAAGGGTCTGACAGCATCAAGGGAATCAGGGCCGCCGAGATTGAGTAACACAACACCGATATGTTCTTTATTATCCTTTATCAACTGTTCACCCTGATACAGATAGTATTGGAAATTGAAAAGACGTTTATATATTACCTCCTATTCAGGGGATGGTCAATAATGGATACATCTCATAAGGCTGTCATGACGACAGGGATGATTCGAATTCAGTTGTTCCTCAGGCCCTGAATAATGATTTCATTGCTCCCCGTCCGGGGAGCGTTGAAGAAGCTCATTTTTCAGTCTCCTGATTTCACTTTTCAGCTCAACTATTTTCATCTCTCTTCCGACGGCCATATCGTAAAAATCTTCCAGTTCCTTGACCCGTTTTTTCAGATCCTCTTCGAGCTGAATTTTCTCTGTTATGTCACAGGCTATTTCTACGGCCCTGATGACACGTCCAGCGCTGTTTTTGATCGGGAATGCTCTGATCTCCATATAGCGGTCCCTGTTTCCCTGTCTGACTTTACGGACAATGGTATGATTATTCCCGGATTCAAAGGTGTGCATGACAGCGCAATCCTTACCATTGCTGTAACAGGGGCGGTCATAGCCGTGAGTTATCCGGTAGCAGTGACTGCCGATGACTTCATGAATGGTTTTATCTGTAAACTTCAGGTATGCATTATTTGCAGAGACTATATTAAAATCCCTGTTTATTACAATAAGACTGTCACCAATGCCTTCCAGGACTGAAAGGAGAAAAGACCGGCTGTCATTTAATTCATCTTCTGTTATACGCGTCTCATCTGCGTCTTTCAGGAGGTTCATTACACTGATTACATTCCCGTCTGCATCCTTGATCGGTGATGCTGTAATTTTTAGAGAATTATTTTTTTTCCCCGGGAATGAGCATACGTGTTCTACTGATATGCTTTTGCCCGTTGCAATTACAGCGCTGTGAGGGCAGGCGACATCTGGATCAATTGTATGGCAGGGGTACTCAGAACCTTTAAAAAGACTGTGACATTTTCTGCTGAGCAATTCCCTTTCCTCTACCCCGCAATATTTCTGCATTGCAGCATTGGCAAAGGTAATTGTACATTGCCTGTCAAGAAAAACAACGCAATCATCCATGCCATCTGCAATACTTCTGGTGATATGATGGAAGTCCTTCATTTGAAACATCTAACCCTGTATCTACTATAGAATTTATTTCAAAACAAAAAATCAATTTTGTGCATGCTTAGTATGAATATTTCATTGAGTCATCCGCATACCGGCAAAGTCAAAACTCTACCACACGTTTCAATGCAATCTTTATACCAGAATTACAATATAGAAAAAACAACACCTTACGGCAGGCTACTGCAAAAACTGTCTAAATAAATGTCAAAGTGACATAGCAAAACGACAAGGTGATTCGTCACAAGACGGGCTTAAAGGCAGAATTCTATCATCTCTATTGGGAGGTTACACAGAATTATCGGGATGACGAAGTATAAAAGTTGGTTCCCGTTTTATCTCCGGCTGTGTTTATGAACCATCTCAACCAGGGCGATTACGTTGTCCCGGGGTGTTTCCGGTACCACGCCATGACCGAGATTGAATATATGCCCGCCTGCAGATTTTGCCCTGCTTAAGACATCCTGAACCCGTATCTCAATTTTTTCCTGTGGAAGGAACATGGACAGGGGATCAAGGTTGCCCTGTACCACAGCATTCTCGCCAAGTCGTGAGATAGCATCATCAAGGTTGATACGCCAGTCAACACCGTGTACATCAGCGCCTGAGGTTTTAATTTCCTCAAGAAGTCCGGCGGACTCACCAACAAAATAAATAATCGGAACTTCTTCGATGCTTCCTGATGCCATTGCCTTTTTGAGATCACCTATGATGCTCTGTACATAGGTGAGAGCGTTCTCTCTGAAGTCTGCAGGACAGAATATACCGCCCCATGTATCGAATATCTGGACTGCCTGGGCGCCGGCACTTATCTGGGCCTTGAGATATTCAGTAATGGTTGCTGTAATCTTATCCATCAGCTTTTTGTACAGCTCGGGACTTTCATATATCATTCTCTTGGTGTTCAGAAAGTTCTTTGATGTCCCGCCTTCTATCATGTACGTAGCTGTTGTGAAAGGGGCTCCGGCAAAACCAATAAGCGGAACCCTGTCGGCCAGTTCTTTCCGGAGCAGGCGAACCGCATCCGGTACAAATTTCATTTTATCTTCAGGGTCAGGGACATAGAGTTTATTGACGGTCTCCTCATCACGAATGGCAGGGGACAGAATAGGGCCTTTGCCCTCATGAAAATCCAGGCCCTGCCCCATTGCTTCACAGGGAATAAGGATGTCGGAAAAGAGAATTGCTGCATCAACATTCAATATGTCTATCGGCTGCAGCGTGACTTCAGCTGCGAGCTCCGGAGTTTTGCACATGGTGAGGAAGTTTGACTTGCCTCTGACCTCACGGTATTCTTTGAGATATCTGCCTGCCTGCCGCATGATCCATATTGGAGTATAAGGGACTTCTTCGCCTCTACAGGCTTTCAGGAATGTGTCGTTCATGATTCCTCCATCAATTTAGTTCTTTTGATCTGCTGCTTTTCTTATCCTGTATGGAATATATCCGCAAAAAGGTTCTTCTTCGAGGTAGTCACCTGATACTGCATATGCCCTTGCCCTGCAACCGCCGCATACATTGATGTACTCACATGAACCACATCTGCCTTTGTAGCCTTTGAAGTCTCTCATTTCCTGAAACAGCTCGGAGTTCTCCCAGACATCTTTAAAAGACATTTCCCTGAGGTTGCCAGCTGCCTTTGGAAAGTAGCTGCAGGGCAGCACATTTTCATCTACATCTATAAGGCATATTACCTGACCGGCAATGCATCCTTTTGAACCGCCTGTTGAAAATTTCAGAGTCCTCTGTTTGAATTTTTCTCCCTGCTCTTTCTGTTTCTGCAGTACAATACGGTAATAATGAGGGGCACATGTAGGCCTGACAAGAAGTTCATCTTCCTCTTTTTCCATCTCATAATGCCAGTCCAGAATTTCTTCATATTCCTCTTTTGATATTAACTCGCTCATAATATCTTCGCCCCTGCCAGTGGGAACGATCATGAACATATACCAGGCTGTAGCTCCCAGTTCCTTTGCGAGCTTGTATACTTTGGGGATTTCCTCCTGGTTTCTTTTTGTAAAAGATGAGTTTATGAGAAACGGGATCTTATGTTTATTAAATAAATTAGCTGCATTCACAACTCCTGCAAATGCCCCTTTTACACTCCTGAAATCGTCATGGACTTCTTCTGTTGAGCCGTCAAGGCTGAGGGAAACCATTTTAATGCTTGATGCCTTCATTTTTTCACAGATCTCATCAGTGACGAGCATTCCATTCGTAGCTATGCACATTCTCAGGCCTTTTTCCGTACCGTACTTTGCGAAGTCAAAGACATCTTTGCGCAATAGCGGCTCACCACCGGAAAGTACGACAACCGGTTTTGCATAACTTGCTATGTCATCAATGACCCTGTATCCCTCTTCGGTTGTAAAGTCGGGATGACCGTTTATCTCCATTTCTGAAGATGAGCGGCAATGCACACATTTAAGATTACACCGCCTGGTGATTTCCCATGCAACCCATTTTGGTTCAAATTTATCAATCATAATGTACCTTCTTGGTTCTGAAATTATGCGACACTCAAAGCAATTCTATATATTACCTTTTTTTACATGGTTATGAAAACTAGATGAATTTTATGAAAACTTCATTTGAAAGGGCCAGGCCCTTGCGGGTAAGCCTGAGGACGGAACCGGAGGGATCAATATATATGAGCTTCGCTTCACGAAGTTCCTTGATTTCCTTATGAAAATGCTTTTCAATGTCAAGTCCGTACAATTTGCTGATTGCCTGAAGGTCGATACCGCCTGTCTTTCTCAGACCGAGAAAGAAGACTTCAGCCAGTGCTTTTTTATCAGTAATTTTCTCCTTTTCCCTGACAGGGCTTCTGCTGGTTGAAAGATTGTGAAGGTATGTTTCGAAATTATCTGTGTTGCTGAACCGCGTCTTTCCAATAAAAGAATGTGCACCCAGACCGATTCCGTAATACTCTCCTCTCTCCCAATAGTTCATGTTATGTTTACAGAGGTAACCAGGGCGGGCGAAGTTTGAAATTTCATAATGTACATATCCTCTGGATGTCAGATAGTCGATAGTATATTCATACATTTCAATGGTACGGTCTTCATCAGGGGAAGATATAGGGCACCCTTTTGATTGCAACATTGTATCAAGGGCTGTCCCTTTTTCTACGGTTAGCTCATAGGTTGAAATATGGTGTGGCTCGAGTTCAACGGCTCTTGCCAGTGAGCTTTTCCAGGATGAGAGACTCTGCCCGGGGATTCCATAGATGAGGTCAATGCTGACATTTCGAAATCCCGCTGCTTTTGCAAGTTCAACAGCCTCTTCAGCCTCCTTGCCTGTGTGAATTCTTCCAAGAAATGTCAGTTCCTCATCGTTCAATGACTGGACACCAATACTGATTCTGTTTATGCCGCCTGATCGGATTGCTGTGAGCTTGTCCCTGTCCACGGTACCGGGATTTGCTTCGATGGTTGCTTCATAATCTGCGCTGAACTGAAATGAGTCAAAGACGTGGATGATCATATTTGTAAGTGCGTTGCCGGATAATGCGGTTGGGGTGCCGCCGCCTATAAAGAGAGTTGAAAAGAACGTTTCGGAAGGTATGTCTCTTAATTCTTTTTTCAGGAGCTGAACATAGTGCTCTGCCTGTTCGCCGTTATAAAGGCGGGAGACAAAATCACAGTAAATACATCTCCTGAGGCAAAAGGGAATATGAATATAAAGGGAGTGCATACAGACATTGTAGCAGATCAAAGTAAAGCGGATTCAGGGAAGAAATATTAAATTATGTTGATCGCCTTTTTTAAAAGGTCATCCAGTTTCCCTGTTTCATCTGCAATCTGTCCGAGCACACGGGCAAGATCAGGCCGTCCCAGTGTATCAGCTTTCTCAGCCCATTCCTCGTACGTTCTGACATGAGCGTCATTATGTTCAATCCAGTGTTCGAGCAGATGTTTCAGTTTCTCAAGTTCAGTCATAGGGTTGCTGTACGAAGATATTAATGCAAAGCAGGGCAGGGAGTCAACATGATCATGCAGACAGGTTATTCAGCCCTGGAGATTAACTTCTTTGAAGCTGGTATCGTCGAATGTTGAACAGGGGGTCTGTGTTTTACTTTTAAGGCAATCAAAGGGACTCCTGCCTTCGCGTCCCCGGATGGACTGGTGTGAATGCCATAGTCTGATTCAAAACGATCGATAATACTGCTCAGACAATATGCTGCAGCATAATCTGAGGTCTTGACATGAAAACCGGATTTTTCCGTTCCCCCACGGTACCTGTAGGAAGCAGCCCATAATACATTACCCTGACTATCCTGAATCAGCACATTCATGATGCTGTTTTGCCAGGTAACGTGGCTGCCCTGGTCAATTTCACTTCCCGGTGCAGGCGGGTGATACTCTGCAGTAAATGAACTGTCTCCCGTATACCAGGCTTTTCCATAGGCAATATTTGTTGTGTAGCCTTTTCGTGATGCTGAGAACAATTTTTTTGCGGTACTCGTAAATGAGATGTCAATATAACCTGTTAAGGGCCCTTCACTGGCGAGGTTCAGATATTTTCCGAACTCATGGGAAGCTTTGGTATACATAAGCCTGTCAAGCGTAATATTGCCTGTCCTGACCCGTACCTGATAGATCTCTTTTATCTGGATTTCAGAGTAATCGGGTTGGTATTTCACCGTGCCTACGGTCGTGCAGCCGGAGATGAAGGCAATAATGCAGAGTATCAGCGCACGTTGAGTATATTTCATAGCCATAGATACTTATCGGCATAGAAGGGGAGAATTTTAACTTTCAGGGAAGCTGCGTCAGTATTATCATAAATCATTCAGACCCAATATGATGAGTGAGCAGATTATGCTGCCTGAATCAGCAGCGGATCGGCAACAGAATGAAGACAGATGATGTTTTTACCTGAAACAGCCCGGCCGCTTGGGGTAAATCCCGGAGACGGATTCCTTAATATTTCAGCTACAATCAAGGGTTCTAGTGAAAAGAAGACAACTATAGGGGGAGAATGGAATGAGAAAAGGAAAAAAGTACGACTCAGCTTTTTCTGTTTTCCCTCATCATTGAGACAGCATGCTCACCGAGGTAACGTTGAAGCGTCCTGTTGTACGACGTTCTCACTTCCTCGGACGGCTTGGCAATGGGATACATTTCTTTCATTGCCTGAAACTCAGCACGTGCAAATTCGATCTGTGCACGGCTCATTTCGCCTCGTTGCCTGACTGCCGACTGAAGCTCATCAACTATAGTACTCAGGAACAGTTCCATATACTGTTATAAGCACATACGTTGCCATTAGCATAACTTATTGTAATAAAACATTATTGGCGTATAGGGTTTTGTTTGAATGTAGCCATATCGACAGGATATGTTGTCAAAATGACACGATTGAACTGGTGTTACAGGCAATAAAAAAGGAGGGAGATAGATGCCTCTCCCTCCTTTTTTTGGGTTTTACTATGCCTAAACAGTTTCCGCTTGCAGAATTGCTGTCAGATCTTCATCAGGCGTCGTGATGGGCTTGATATTGAAATTCTCCACCAGATAGTTGAGCACGTTTGGAGTGAGGAATGATGGCAGTGTGGGCCCAAGTCGTATATCCTTGATTCCAAGGTGCAGCAGTGTGAGAAGAATCGCAACGGCCTTTTGCTCGTACCAGGAAAGGACCATTGAAAGAGGCAGTTCATTGACACTGACTCCGAATGCTTTTGAGAGTGCTACCGCAATCTGAATTGCAGAATAGGCATCGTTGCACTGTCCTATGTCGAGAAGGCGCGGGATGCCGCCGATATCTCCCAGTTCCTTATCAAAGAATCTGAATTTGCCGCATGCAAGGGTCAGTACAACGCTGTCCTGCGGTACTTTTTCAACAAACTCTGTGTAGTAATTTCTTCCCGGTTTTGCACCGTCACATCCGGCGACAAGGAAGAAATGCTTGATTGCGCCGCTCTTTACTCCATCAATGACTTTATCTGCAACACCCATGACGGCGTTTCTTGCGAAACCGGTCATAACTGTTTTGCCCGGCACATCATCTGAAAATCCGGGCATTTCAAGGGCCCTTTGAATGGCCGGACTGTAGTCCTGATTTTGAATATGAGAAATCCCCGGCCAGCCGACGACGCCGCAGGTAAATACATTATCCTTGTATGAATCACTGGGCTTTTGCAGACAATTGGTCGTCATGATAATTGCTCCGGGGAACTTTGCAAACTCGGTATGCTGGTTTTGCCATGCAGTACCATAATGACCGTAAAAGTGGGAGTATTTTTTCAGTTCCGGGTATGCATGGGAAGGGAGCATTTCACCGTGGGTATAGACATGAATGCCTTTGCCTTCAGTCTGCTTCAGGATGTGAGCAATGTCCATTAAATCATGACCGGATACAAGGAGGGCCTTGCCCTTTTTGACACCGAGAGGAACTGCTGTTGGTACGGGGTGGCCATAGGTCTCTGTATGAGCTGCATCGAGAAGTTCCATGACCTTCAGGTTGACCTCACCGCATTTCAGGGCTATCCCTACCCAGTCTTCCAGAGACAGAGTCCTGTCAAGCATTGAGCTCAGGGCTTCGTGTGTATAGTCATATATGGCATCGTCCCTGTAGCCCATGACCTGGGCATGATAGGCATAGGCTGCTATTCCCTTCAGACCGTACAGCGTGGTTTGCTCAAGGGATGCGATATCGGCATTGATTTCACCAGGAGTAATTGATATAGCTTCGCCCTGACTGACCAGGTCCTCTAATGATTCTGCCGGGACAAACTGTGCTGCACTGTCCGTAAAATCAACATTACCGCCAGCTGCGCTGACCTTTGCCTTTAAATCGTTTCTTAATTGCACGCACCTCGAAATGAACGTTTTAAACCTGTCAGGATCAAAGTTGACATTTGTGAGGGTTGCAAAGAGAGCGTCCATTGTAAAGGTGTCTACTTCAGAGTCTTTTATGCCTGCCTTCCTGCCTTCTCTTGCATAGAGGGAAAGCCCTTTCAGGGCGTGGACCAGGAGATCCTGAAGGGCTGCTACATCAGATTTTTTACCGCAGGTGCCTATGGTGACGCATCCTCCTTTTGCTACTTGTTCACACTGATTACAAAACATTTGAACCCTCCTTTATTTGATGTTTGTTTTGAAAGTTTGTGAGCTTCATCATATTCTATTGTAAATCAGCCTCACGGTGATGTCCTTGACTTATGTCAAATATATTTCAAAAGGCACAGAGTGTCAAATAAAAGAAAGGCACGGAGTTGAAACAATAT
>Ga0111162_1060_pt1 | contig 10717 bp, 9 predicted proteins | sample DeeMarSeWOR28_12_FD_80263 | JGI IMG/M metagenome (GOLD analysis project Ga0111162, IMG submission 80263) | Nitrospira bacterium SG8_35_1 | reverse complement strand
AGTCAGAGAAGAAAAGGGGTCACGGCAGTGCGTAACCCCTTGAATTAACTGGCGTCCCCAAGGGGATTTGAACCCCTGTTACCGGCGTGAAAGGGCGAAACATCAAAATTCCGTAAGTCCTTGAAAAGTGGCTGGTTTCCCTTATTTGACTGTTTTTAAAGCTTTTCCATAGAGTCCATTAATTCCATTGTGTCTAATAAGTCCATTGATTCCCACTTCAGGTGGGCACAAAATTGGGCACAATACAAAATCACCATTTATCCTATCAAGGTGAAATCCCCCCTTTCGCACCTGGGGATATACAAAACAAACCTTCAATAGATGCGAGGATTTCAGAAACTCCATATATCCGCATTATCAACGAAATGGGGTTGCTCAAAATCTTGCAGATTGATCTGTATTATCAATAAGTTCAAATCAGTCCAGATTCTGAAGATAAATACAGAAGTCAATACAATTTTATCATTCCATGAACAATGAGATTATAGGTTATAATCATTGTTACAATCCAATAAAATTCTGGGGTTATTCATTAATATTCATTATAAATTATCCGAATACGTTACTGAGGAAGTATATTAGGAATGAACAAAATTATCACAATAAAAAATGAGAAAGAAAGGATTATATTTCAGAAAAAGACACAGAGGAAAATGAGAATCTATGAACTTTCTAAAAAGATAAATATCGGCAATAAAGAAATTATCGCTAAGCTTGCAGAACTCAATATAACTGTGAAATCTCATCTGTCAAGTATCGATAGGGACACCGCTAAAAAACTAACAGATATATTTAAGCAAAAGGCAATACAAAAAGCTATACTTTCCGAGAAAGAAGAATCCCCTATAAAAGAGAATGATAAAGTAATCCTTCCCGAATACATTGAATTTTTTGGCCTCAAAAAACTACCCTTTGAGAATGTGCCTGATCCGAAGTTCTTTTTTGATAAGGGTGATTATGCTCGGATTCATAACCATATAAAGGGCTCTTTAAAGGCAGGCCGTGGTTTGATAATAATAACAGGTCCTATAGGTTCAGGCAAGACAACCATGAGTCAAATGATAAAATCTAATTCTTGTAATAATACAAAACTCATATGGATGGCCGAGCCACCGAGAAATAGCATAGACCTTTTCCTGTTTATTGCCCAGGAGCTTGGTCTAAAACCATCAAAATCTGAGAGGACGTTTGTTTTAAGGGATATAAGGGAAGCTCTCTTGAATATACATTCTGAGGGCAACAAATGTTTATTAATCATAGATGAGTCACATATGATGTCAGATGACATAATCAATAGCATTCGGATATTAAATAATCTTGAGGAGGGCCCGACTAAACTTATTCAGATCCTCTTGCTTGGCCAGGAGGAAATGATGGAAATGATCAACCGGCCAGAGATGGAACCGTTTAAACAGCGAATTGCAACCATTGAAATTATCGGGAAATTAAACGCTGACAGGGTACATGAATATATCGCTCATCGACTGAATGTGGCTGGAGGTCAGCCTTCCATTTTTGCAGAGACGGGTTGGGAATCAATAATTCTGGCATTTGGATCTGGGGGGACTCCACGTGTCATCAATTCATTATGTGACAGGTCATTCAATATTGCTTTTGAACGGGGAAAAACAGTAGTTGAAGCCAAGGATGTCTATGAGGCCACGCAGAGAATAGGATTGAGAACAGACGTCTTTCATTACATCGTTTCGCTGAAAAATAGAGAAAGAAAAAGTCAGGAATCGCATCCTGCGGTAGATAAACCTGTTCCAGAAACAGGGCCGTATGACAAAGAAGCCTCACCATCTATTGACAGCGAAGCAGAGCAAAGAAGTAGGGAGGCGATAAACGAAGTTCCTTACACTCCCGGATTAAAGATGGGGGCAACTGAATTGTCCCCGGAAAATCAAAAAGGCACGAAAATTCCAAAACTATTCCTCTTGTTATTCATAATGATACTCATAATAATAATTTTATTTTTACTGAGCTATGATGCGTAACTTTATCATTGGCCTTTCTATTATATTTTTTGCCTTATCAGGTTATATCACATTTAAGACATTAGGAATATCTGTAAAGAATAATAGCAATAATAATGACTCAATATTTATTGAGTCAAAGGATATCCCTTATAACGTAAAAAATATTTCAGGAAAAGATTCAAAAGATCAGGCATCGCATCGGGCTTTAATTGACGAGTTGCAGGCCACTATTACCAAATTAGAGAATGAGCTCTCGAAAATAAATGAACATACTCAAGCAAAAGAAAAAAAAGATGGAAAAGAGATTAAACATGAAACCATGGAACAATTAAGTGTAACGGTTAAGAATGGAATAGAGTCAGAGAGAGATAGGGTCCCGGAAGAAAAAGATAAGAATATTGTCATTTTAAATAAATCGATCGATACAATGGTAGTTAATGATCAGAAAGCTTCTAAGAGAATTTATACAATCCAAACGGGAAGCTTTATTAATATCGAACGTGCTCAAAAGCAGTTTGATCTAATAGTGAAAGGATTAATCGAGAAAGAGCTTGAATATCTCAGGATAGAAAAAATAGGGGAATTTTATTGTGTAAGACTCGGTAAATTTATCAGTAATGCCCAAGCAAAAATAAAATTAGAGTCTGTTAAGTCTCGTATGCCTGGCTGCACGATAGTAAAAACCCGTTATCTGGAAGAAAGAATAGAAAAAATTTATACGCCTCGAAAATCCTCGAGAGGTGGGCAGACTCAGCGTGCAATAGCATAAAATCCCATCACTGTGTTTATAAATGTCAAAATCCACAATTCAGTTTTATCTCTTGCGTTATTGATTAGCAAGGTGTTATCGGTAATCTCTGAGCTGTTTCCATTCTGAAGATTATTAGATATTATCGTTGATAGAACCATGCTTGAGGGTGATTGATAATCACATTTTATCGTCAACCTGCTACCCACAATAATTCTGAAGATAAATCATATCAATGAAATGGGGTTGGTCTGAACATTAACGAGTTGTTGAAGTTATCTGCAATTAAGACTCCCACCAAATGGAGAAGATTACATTTGCTAATGCACAAATGATTTTTTGCTCAATATTTATAATACTACAAGGATAACTGTGTGTAGCGCGGCATCTGTATATATCACTACAATGAAACCTTCATATATGAGGAAGGAGAAAGTAACATGGAACATAATCGGGCTACTCAAATCATGGCACAAGGTTACGCTTGATCTGAGGCTGTACTTCTGGCCGTGTGTCAGGAATTAAAGATAGAGACTGAGAACGATGCTATCCCTCGTATAGCCAGCGGTTTTGCTGGCGGTATAGGTAATACAGGGTCTGTGTGTGGTTCCGTAATTGGTGCTATAATGGCAATTGGTCTCAATCAAAGTCGAGCTGAATCAATGGAAGAGGCAATCCGCAACCTGGCTGTTACGCAAGAGTTTCGTCGCCGTTTCGAGGCTGAAATGGGGACTATCAACTGCAGTGAATTGACGAGAGCAGATCTGACAACGCCAGAGGGGATCAAGCAGTTCATGGAATCTGATACACCACAAAAGGTCTGCTTTCCAGCAGTTGGCTTAGCTTATCGGTTGGTGTTGGACGTACTGAATGAAACCTTGTAAGTCGTTCACTTGCTAGTTAGGTGTTAAGAATTATCATGAATAACATTTCACATAGCATAGAAAAACTCGGTTTTGATAATTGGTTTCAGGACAATGTTGATCCTAAGAGTTTGGAAGATCTTGAGCTAGCAAGAGTGATTGCTGTTCACAAAGACAGCTATACGATAACCAATGGTGAGACAGATGTTTTCGCTGAGTTGATTGGCAGAATACTATACAGCGCATCCTCTCCTATTGATTATCCGTCTGTTGGAGATTGGGTATTGGCCAAATTTTATGATGAAAACACTTTTTCAATAATTCATAGGATCATTAAGAGAAAATCCTTACTTAAAAGAAAAACACCTGGAAAGAAAGTAGATTTTCAACTGATTGCAGCCAATATAGATGCAGCATTTATTGTACAGTCTCTGGACGATAATTTTAATCTCAGACGGCTTGAGCGGTATCTAGTTATGATTAACGAGAGCAATATTAGGCCGATTGTCCTATTAAGTAAAAGTGATCTAATCACTTCCGAAGAGGTTACAAGCAGGATAGGTGATATACATAAAATAATGCCGCGTTTACTTGTACAGCCATTCAGTAATGAAAACGAGTCTGGCTTAAAAAATGTAAGGGATCTTTTAACTGCAGGTCAAACATATTGTTTATTAGGATCGTCCGGTGTGGGTAAAACTACTTTGCTGAACAATCTCATTGGCGAATCTGTATTTAAAACAAAGACGGTCAGAGAAAAGGATAGCAAAGGAAGGCATGCAACAACGCATAGGCAATTAATAAAGTTAGAAAGTGGAGCAATGGTGATAGACACGCCGGGCATGAGAGAACTTGGCAACTTTTCGGTAGATTCAGGCCTTGATGAAACATTTGACGAAATAGTCGAGCTATCAAAGCAATGTCAGTTTAATGATTGCACCCATTCTATTGAAAAGGGATGTGCTGTTCTGCATGCCGTAGAGAGGGGCAAACTATCAGAGAAAAGATATCAAAATTATATAAAAATGAGCAAAGAGTCCGCTTTTAATGAAATGTCATACCTTGAGAAGAGGAAAAAGGATAAACAGTTTGGGAAATACATTAAAACTGTGATGAAGCACAAGAAAAATCAGAGATAGCACCTATCAAACTCAAATTTCGCTCCAATTAATTTGCAAGCGATTATTTGCAGTGTTACAGAAGACTTCAACAGTTAATCATCAATCTGCCAGCAATTAATAAATATTGATTACATGATGGAGTCTTCATTTCTTTGAGCGGCAGGAACTGACAATTGCCGTTTGAAATATGCACTGATCAGGCAGTAAATGCGAGTACAGTCATTATCAATGCACATTATCCATATAATGCTGAACACCCTGAGATATCCTCTGCTCTATATTACCCTGTGATCTTGTCTGAAGCTCACCAAAGTACTCAGATAAATCTATCTTGGAAAAATCTATCATCTGGAATTCATCAGGAGTAAACCCCCTGCACGTATCCCATATACTCGGCTGAAAACTCTTCAGTTGTGATCTTGCCTGTTCATGAACAATACGCGCCAGTTTGCTGTTAAAACAACAGTATCTGTTGGCTTCCTGGACACATCCCACCAATGGCCAGTCTTCGAGACATTCAGTCCCTGTTTGATGACAGTATCCTGAATCCTTTAATGTAGCCGTAGTTATATCTTCCTGGTCACATCCATCACCCAACAACAATGTAACTGCAATGACCAAAGCTGTTATAGCAATAGTAGTAGGATTCAACAGGGTAGCCTGCAAGTAATTGGTTACTGCAGTTGTTGCAGCAGCATCTGCAGTAGTGGTTGCTATTGCCGCCTGCCTGGCAGCCTCTATAACTGCCCTGTCCACTCCAAAGGCCTCCATCGCAAAACTGGATTCCATGACTCCCACGCTCATCTGATATGCGTAATATCCTGCCTGTACCGCTTTATACACAGTTGTTACTCCAGCCGTGCCTCCCAACACCCCTACGCTCGCCCCCAGGGAGTCAGCTATAGCATTATCAGCGTTACAGCAATTGTGAAACATTGTCTGAGTTCCTACTGATCTGCACCTTACACTCCGCCCCCCAAAGATCCTTATTACGCCGGAGCAATCCTCCGCAGGCGTGTAATCCGCTATATCAGGCGGAATCAGAGCTGAGTTAAGGGTCATCGTATCAACGATACAGTTATTCAAGGAACATACCGGACTGACAGAATTAACAGATGTGATAAGTGCACATGGCCTGGACACATCTGAAGGACATGTCGGACAATAACTTCCAGTGCCATCCGTATAAACAATTGTAGAATCGCACTCGAACACCGGCACATATATAAAATTCCCTGTGGTAGCTGATCCGTTGATTTCAGGAGTATATGAACAGATCCCCCCTGAGTATGACGATCCTGCCCCAGGTCTACTCTGCACAAAGGGCCATCCGTAATCGCCTGTGCATTGATTATCTAATGGCGCCGTTACGTCCAGCCGGCACTGTAACAGCATTCCGGCATACATACACTGGTAATCATAAATACAGCGTGTACCGGAAAGAGTGCCAGCCGGAAAGCTCACAGGCTGATCGACCATCTGAGGGCCGGGCTGAGGGCATGCATTCTTGCCGGTCGATAAGCACACCTGCGTTTGAAGAGGACATACTGTATCTCCATTATTCAGTAAGGTACAAGTTGCTGTTTCCGTTACCGGATCAATCGTTCCATCTGAATTGAGATCAGCTCCACAGTTAAAATCTGCGATTGCATAATTCGGAATTACTATCCCAGTTACTAATATTATTGCTAATAGGGAGCGCATTCAACATCCTCCCCGGCTAACCTCAGTAACTGCATTGCGGTAAAAGCCTCATTGAAATTCGTCTGGCAACTGCAGTCATCGACAAGGGTCTCTCCCGGCTTTACACCACATGTCCCGTTATCACAATTCTTGTAGGAGTATTCGTTCATCTGATTTGACAGATTGTAACTGGACGTGTTGCCAGTGGATGACGCATGAGTATCAGATGCAGCTACTTTTACCCTGCATACTTGAACACACGAATTAATTTCTGGCGGCGGCTGCATTGTCAATGTGCCGCTTGTATAGCTTGTCCACTGACCTTCAGGGTTCATGGAGTAATCGCCGTAACTGAAGGTACTATCTGTTCTTGAGGTGCGTTGCGCTATCGTTGCCAACCTCTGCTTTACATCAGTGAAATCAAATGATTGACTGACATCGCACATGTACGTTCTCTCTCTTACATACCAATCTCTCATAATATTCTGATTACAGACACTTACCGGGGAAGGAAGGCTGGCTTTTCCGGTAGTTGAAAAATTAATGATCGTGGGCACACTATCGACTGTTTCATCCTTTATCTGACAGTTAATGTCAGCCTCATAAACCTGGCAATTATCCTGCATTGCCTCAGACCACTCGCACCAGTCGGTTACTGACAGTCTTATATGGGCATACCCCTCACCGCAACCAGAGTACCCTACCCGGACCTTTGTCTGCAGAGGTCCGGCAGTCTGAAAATAAGACGATACGTCAAGGTTGGGGTTCTGGTGAAAATTGGTTGAATGTTCACAACATCCCTCCGAAGTCTCAGGAGGAAATGCATCATGAGGCCCATACCATACACATTCAGGTGCTGGGCCGCAGTACCCAGTTGTTGATACCGTAGTTAAATCTCCGATCCATATCTGCATATGATCGTCATAATAAACATCCAGCAGAGTCGCATTACTTATTTTGTTTGGCAGGTGCATATAGAAATCATAGCTGCCCTCCCAGAGACCACAGGCACCGCAGAGCCAGTTATCATAGGGTTGTCCGATAATAATATCTATGCAGAATTGGCCGCATGTATTAACCACAGCCAGGGAGCCTGAGCCACCTATTGGCTCTATAATGTCGTAGATATCCAATATGGACTGATTTATAGCTCTTGTTATCGTGCAAGTATGCGTTTCCCGTGGTTCGACCTGGTTTGCATAGGCGTTATTTACCAGATTGTGCATACTCTGAGAATCTGCAGATTGTGTCATAGCCTCAGTCTGAGCCTCTGTGTCTATTGCAAACGGGTTGTCGAAAAAACCGGCAAGAGTATTTACATTGGAGCTAAAACAGGACGTGGGTTCCTGACCATAAAAATGCACTGCATGAGTTAAATTAATTATCTCAGAAACAGAAAAAGACCTGTGTGTATCCATAAACCCATTGAGAACCGCACTTGACGCAGTGTCCATAATTGCTGATTCTGTCAGGTATGGGTTCGTACAGAAATCATTTATACAGTAACAGCCTTCCAGATTTGTAACCGGTGATATGCTTAATCCAAATGATCCAGAGCTGTACTCCACTTTGTACCCCCTGCAGTTGTCCCATGTGCCCTCCTCGCAGGAAATAATCCCGTTATTGCACACTCCTGAAATAGTGCCATGCTCGGTGAAGGCGGTTAACTCCCTAGACGAATCCATTGTTCCATCCAGGTCAGAGTCCCAATGAACATTAAGGGCTGATATGTCGTTCATCGGGCCCCTGAACATGTCTACCTGAAGAAATTCCATTGCCTGACTGCATGTAATCTGGCTGCTGAAGGTTTTGCTGCCATCAAGAGTACTCATATCAACCTGACCCTGAAGAGGTTTAAATACATTCTCTGAAAGTCCGGATATATTCCCATACGTTCCCATAGCCTGAGCAGCCGCATCCCGCCCGGCCTGACCTGGGTCCTGTGCAAACAGGGCACAGGGGGTGATAAGCATTACTGCTACAAGGCTACTTTTGATTATTCTCAGCATTTCCAATTTGCTTTAAAAATATATTCTCCACGTTCAGCTCATTTCCTTTCTGATAGGCCACTGACGGTACGGAATTGATCTGCAGTCTGTCTGTTATCCTGTAGCCGGCATAGAACACTTTCCTGTCCAGTTCTTTTATAAGATCAAATGCCGAACCATTGACCACAAAAAGCTGGATAAAGTCATGCTCTGCTATATACTGCTTGGCCCACTCTCTATGGTTTTTCTCTTCTCCATCAATAAAGACCATTTTGTAGGGCAGAGTGACATAATCAAGGGGATTGAATTGATAGCCCTTTGGATAGATGACGTCACCATTGGCATCCTTCACATCAAATTCAACAGTATGTACCAATGAAACAGCGTATTTTTTATATTCCGTGGTGTGAGGAAGGGGGAATAAATCTGCAGGCCTGTAATCTGTTAATTTATTTCTGGCAGTTGCCGTAACATCACCCCAATGAACAGATACCGCTCTTTCTTCAAGCTCCCTGATTGAGTCTTGTTCAACTATCTGATAGGTCTTTCCTACGACTATATCTTCTGCCAGCGACATGGCGGGGATCAGAAAAGATATTATTAAGATAATTATCATTTGTCATCTATGTCATCTACATCCAATACCCACTTGGGCTCACTGGCGAAGAAATAAAGATATCTCTGCATGTAGAGAGTTCCCTGTGAATCCTTATAAGGAAGTATTAAGACTCTTACTGTCTTTGGAGGGGTTACCATGGGGGTTTTAGGTTTCTCAAGCAGATTCGTCACTTCCCTGTATAAAGCTTTTTTATACATTCCCTCTGATCCATCTGTATTCCCTTTGCCATTGACTACAAGTGCAGGAGACAGTGCCTTCCTGTCCTCCTGGATTGCCCTGTCATAGGCCTCATTCAGAGGTATACACTCTCCGGTGTTCGTCGTTGCACATTGAAACCCGCTCTCAAAAGGATTTAAGGCAGATCCGGTAGCGCACCCAATCATCATCATACACAGAACAACTGTTAATAATTTAATCCATCTCAATTTCATCCCCCTTTATAACGACATCTGAAGTTAATATCACTGCATTTTCACCTTTTTCCTTCATCTTCTTATCAAGGATTTTAAAGTGCTCATCGATGCCTTTATTATCAAGTTTGCCCTCTATCAGCATCTGTTGCTGTGCGGCTATAAAGCCTTTCAAATCCAGCGCATACACTTTAACCGCATAGTTTTTGTGATAAAGCAGGAGGCCGACTATCACTATCATTGCGCTTACAGCAGTATTGATGATTATCTGTCTGACCATTCATCCAGCTCCCTTATCTCAAGAGACGTTTCTTTTGAAATTACTGCCACTACTTCCTTTAATGCTCCTACCTCAATAACGGGCATCATCTGCTTTGCCAGGTCCAGATAGAAATCCTGCAGCTTCTTGAAGGACCCGGACATCCCGCTGCCAAGTCCTGACTTAAGGGCCTCTGTAACGTCACTCTTAACATTAGCGGTTGGAATGCCAAATTCAGTGGTACTGTACGTAGTTCCTGCACTCTTTGCTGCTTCGGCTACGCCGCCCATAATTCCGGCAAGCAGGTGTCTGAGCAGAACAGAGCCCATTTTGGTTACAACCCTTCCGTGAAGCCCGATCTTCGAGTCAGCGTCAACGATATAGCCATTAAGCGGGCTGACTATAATTCCGTTACCCCTGACATCAACACATGATATATTTACAAGCCGGACATCCACTCTTTCGGTATCAAGTCTTCCGGAACCTTCTCCGACTATAAAGCAACCTTTCAGGTTTGCCCTAACCTCATCCCTGAAAAACATAGGGACGGGATGGGCCTTACCGCCCTCGGAAGTCGGGGCGTCCAGACCTGAAAGAAGCGTTGCCTCCATAAATGAGGGAGGTAAAAGGAACCTGTTCTTTTTTTTTATTGATTCATCCTCATTCTTCTTACCTTCTTTACCCTTTTCCGGGTTGGAAACAACGGTAATGCCGCCTCTATCCTGTGCATGCTGTCCTGTTTTCTGACTGTTTCTCGTAAGAGGATTTTTTGCTACCTGCTGAAAGGTGTCTCGTTGATTTTTGAACACAGGACGGGTGGGCTTCGGCGGAGGCGGCCCGGTTACCCCTTGATTCTGATTATTCAGGGGCAAGTTATTAAACCCTTTGTTATTCAAATTGTTCTGAGCAGTCTGACCACGCTTTTCCTCCAATCTCGCCTGTTTTTCAGCATCTTGATCACTCTGCAATGCCTTCAGCTTCCTGCTGAGGTCTGTAAGAGACTCTGTCAGCTCATTCATTCTCATATCTCTCTTTGCTGCTTCTTCC
>Ga0111162_1049_pt1 | contig 10734 bp, 6 predicted proteins | sample DeeMarSeWOR28_12_FD_80263 | JGI IMG/M metagenome (GOLD analysis project Ga0111162, IMG submission 80263) | Nitrospira bacterium SG8_35_1 | reverse complement strand
CTATGCAGATTGAAAATATGGATTGATCAGCCGGTTGTTATTGTCACTACACACCATGAAAAAATAGAGCCAGAGAAGGGATTGGAAAATTCCTTTCTGGCTTTTCCATTTTATTTTAAGGTGTCCTTCCGTTATAGTAACTCCTAAATTGCCCTTGAAAAAGTTACACTGTTGGCAAGTAATCAGCACTTTTGATTCAAGATAATATTTGATATTGTTAATCGGGCTTAGCGTTACAATAACAACAAACTATGGCAAGTTATATGAAACCTTTTAGAAGAGAAAAATATATTTCTCTGGTTTTAACATTCTGTCTATCAATAAATATTTGCTTGCTATTATATTCTGAAATTTCTTATGCAAGTGGTCTATTATTTTCTAATAAGTCATACTCAAAAAATATAATTATCCAAGCTCTTATTGTAAGCAAAGAATCAGTCCTCCAGTTGATGGAATATGAAAGGGAAAGTTTACAAGCAGTTAAGCCAGATTCATCAAAGGATTTATCCGATAAAGGCAATGACAAGTACCTGTTTGTTAGAATAAAAAATCAAGGAGACAAACTGGCTTGGGGAAGGCTTTCATATGAACTCAAAACGCTATCATCCCAAGAGTTTGATGTTCCAGGTTTGGGGCCTAACTCGGGATGGCATTACTATATAATATCCCTCAAAAGTGTTTATCTTAACCCTACATCGGATAGTGTTCCTCAGGTGACAATAGTTTGGGAAAAATTATATACTAAGTAGCGTAAACAACATCACATTATCTTAACTAAAAAGGCCCCGAAATGGGGACAACCAATGGCAAGAAGTTTTTGAATGGAAGAAGCCACAAAAAAGAAAATATTAATTGTTTCATCAGTAATATATATTTTTTTGTCTATCGTATTATACAATGCGACTCTAACGCCTCAACTGCATTCGTTTTTTCAAAGTATATGGAGTGTCATTTGGTTATTTGGCCCACCTGCAAATTTAATTTACAAAAATGATTTTATTCTCCCATACATTATCGGTTCACTTTTTTGGTTTTCTTGTATGGCTACTGCATGGAAGTCAACAACACCCCAAAAGACAATGTTCTTTCATGCACTTTCTGTTGTTATTTGGCTCGCTTTTGGAATACTAGTCTATTCACCTGTAATATAATGAGAAAATAGTAATGTAATTTAAGACTAGAAAGTCAAACATCCTGCAACTAATTACTCATATTCTTGAGCAGGAAAGGCATAAAACAACACTAAAATCTGGCAAGGATGTTTTTTGTCATCACATTAAGGTGAAATATGTCTTTCGAGTTTGTACTTATATATTCTGTAACAGTTTTTGTTGCTTCAATTATACCAGGCCCGAGCAGAAGAATGAGAAATTCACCAGAACTGAATCGCTAAAAAGAAGTCGCAAGATTTGTAAGTCTGCTTGTTTTTATATTTATGGGTTTTGTTTCGGTAGTGATTTTTTATACAAGTGAACACTTAGATATAGTGGATTATCTTTTAATTCTTGTTGTCCCATTCGCAATGAGTATTTTATTTTACTTTGTGGTTCTTCATCATGACCCAAAAGCATCTGATTAGCCACTTGATATAAATGATTGTTAAAGAAATTCGTTAAACATAATAACCCATATTCTTAACTGAAAACGCCCAGAAATGGGCCTAACTTATGGCAATGATGATGTAGTCGGCTTTTTGTCGTAATACAAGATATAGCAGCGATTTTTCAAAATAATAAATTGTTCATCAGTAAGAAATGTGCATCCAAGATAGGATTTTGAATTTAAACAGGAAGCGATTTAATGGAATTATTAGAAAAAAAATCGAAATTAATTTTAGATAATTTAAGTTCTCAAATCTATCTTGTAGATCAACAATACAATATTATGGATTGCAATAGTGCATTTGCTGATCATGTCAAACAACCAAGAGAAAATATTATTGGTCAGCCATGCTATAAAATAGCCCACAACAGTGATATTCCATGCTGGCAGATAAATGACACTGTTTGCCCTGCTATGAAGGCTTTTGAAAAGAATGAAAAATATCGTGCTATTCATAAGCATTTTATTAATGACAACGTTGTAGTTGAAGAAGTGATTTCCACTCCTATTAATAATGGTCAATATGTTCTTGAAGAATACCGGGACTTATCTGACTTGCTTGGTTTAGTTCAAGGAATTCTTCCAATATGTTCAGGATGTAAGAAAATCCGAGATGAACATGGCAATTGGCATCGAATTGAAGGTTACTTACACGATAAAACTGGAGCCGATTTCTCCCACTCAATATGTCCAGAGTGCGCAAAACGCCTTTACCCAGAATTTATAGGCCAAGACAGGAAAAAATAAATGCCGAAACAGGCGTTTTACTTTACGCCTAGAATGTTTGGGGACTTACGAGCTTATTGGGTGCCAGCAATTTTTGGGTGGCCCAGCAGGTTACCCCAGAATTTATTTTGAACATAACTGCAACTAATTATCGGTAGTGTTGAGCAGGAAAGGCAAAAAACAACATAAAAATATGGCAAGGATGTTTTTGTATGGAAAATGACAATTCATACAAAAAAATAGTTTTATTGGGGGCAGGACATGATCCTTAATCCTGGCCCGCACGTTTGTGTCAGTCGTCCGATGTTTTGTAAGAGGACTGTCTGTCAATCATCAGACGCTTTGTTGAACGATTTTTTATCACTTATCATCCCTTGCAGAATAATCATTCAGGCAAATCAGTACCTTTGTTCATGATATCCACATATTGATGATAGCTGAAAATTCGATTGCGTTTCCGGCCTGTCAGTTCCCGTACAATACCGAGTCGCTCAAGGTGTTCCAGGCATTTGTTAACTGTTGCCGCAGTAATGCCTGTCTTTTTGACCAACGAACCTGCAGTGGCAATCGGGTGCTCCAGTAGAGACATATAGACCTGCAAAGCTGAATTTGCTGCCCGTCCAAGACCAGTGATCTTTATTTTATCTTTTTGGGTAAGAGCTTGCAGCTGCTGGGCTGCTTCAACGGCTTGGCCGGCAGTCATGATGACCGCTTCGGCGAAAAAATCCAGCCAGGATTCCCAATCTCCTGTCAGGCGAATAATGTTGAGCAATTCATAATAGTGTTGCCGGTACGTTTTGAAGTAGAGGCTCAAGTACAGCATAGGTTCCTGAAGCACTCTCTGTTCACACAATATCAGGGTGATCAGCAGTCGGCCAAGTCTGCCGTTTCCATCAAGAAAGGGATGAATTGTTTCAAACTGGACATGGGCCAGTGCCGCTTTCAATAATGGTGGAGTTGGTTCAGGTTTATTATGCAGGAAAAGTTCCAATTCACCCATACAATCTTGAATTTTATCAGCCGGGGGAGGAACGAAGACGGCATTACCAGGACGTGTTCCACCTATCCAGTTCTGACTGGTCCTGAACTCCCCTGGTGATTGATTACTCCCACGGCCTCTGCTGAGCAGCATTTCATGAATTTCCCTGATAAGTCGAAGGGATATAGGGAAACCATCATTCAAACGGGAAAGCCCATGGTTGAGGGCAGCGATATAGTTACTCACCTCCTTGACATCATCAAGTGGCACGCCAGGTGCTTCATCAAGCTCAAAAAGCAGTAGATCAGAGAGCGATGACTGTGTACCTTCAATCATCGATGAAAGTACAGCCTCTTTTCTGACATACATATACAAAAAGAGAGATGTCTCCGGCAGTAATGAAGAAACGCTGTCAAGTCGACCAACAGCAAGCAGTGCCTGGTCGAATTTTTCCCGAAGTTCAGCAGACCATTGGATTGGCGGTTTTGGGGGGAGAGGCGCTGGTACAAAGGCCCGAACTTTTTTCCCAACAATTGAAACTGTAATGTAATGTCCCTGAATCTTTCGTTTCATTCGTAAAGTAAAATAAGCTGAGAAGTTATTTTAGTTTTTCAGTTTATCTTAAAATAACATGGTGTGAATTAAAAGAAAAGAAAATAACCACAAGGAACAGAAAGGGACAACCGTGCCGGGGCACCACTCTTCAGATATCAGCATTGACGGCATACAAAACTGCCGACGATTGACATAGCGGACAGCTATCAGCAAAAACTCCTTCATTTCAAACTCAGCAGTTGTGTATGGAGATTGTCTGCCTGTCAATCATCAGACGTTTAGTTGTCTCGTAATCCAGTGTTAGATAGAGTGGTAACGATTAGTCAACTTCAGATAGAGTTGTAATGCTAAGAAACCCGGCTTTGACAGTGGAAATTTAATATTTTTATCACTTAATTATTTCATCACTCCATAGCTTCTGCAGAAAGATACGCCATGGCATAATTCTTATGCCACTATGAAGCCGTTCTTCTCTCTCGTTACAGATGACAATGGCCTTCCTGGGGGAGTAGAGTTCAATAAAAGATTTCATGGGGCGGAGTGATCGTTTGGCAACCATTGATGTTCCTTTAACCTCGACTGCCACCTCTCCACCACCTAAAACAAAATCTACCTCTTGGCCGGATTTTGTCCGCCAGAAATTGATATCATAATCGAGCTCATGGTATGAGCTGTGGGACAGCATCTCGAGGTAAATGAAATGCTCAAAAGCATTGCCAAATAACTCGCCCTTTTCCTCAGTAATGGTTTGTTTACAGATGGCACCGGCGATCCCGGGATCGAAAAGATAAAACTTAGGGGCCTTGCTGATGACTTGGCGCTCCTGTCTTCTCTTGAAAGGTTGGACAAAGGTCCCAAGCAGGGTATCCACCAGGATCTGGTAGTATTCCTTTACGGTCTTGGAGGAAACTCCACATTCACGGGCAATATTGGCATAATTAACCAATGAACCGTGGGTATACCCCATAGCTTCAAAAAATCTGGAAAAGGCAGGGATGTTACGGGTCAGGCCTTCATGAAACACTTCCTCTTTCAGGTAATCCTGGACATAACCACGCAATGATCTTTTGTATTTATTCTGCTGGTAATGGGATGGAATCATGCCGTGATTTAGGGCCCTGAGCAAATTCAGGTTCTCAACTTCTTTTGAGACCAGCGGAAATAGCTCAAAACGCCAAGCCCTGCCACCAAGTAGATTGGCTTGACCTTTTTTGAGTTTTCTGGCGGAAGAACCACACAATATAAAATTAATTTCTTCATTTTCGATAAGCCAGTGCACCTCATCAAGCACCTGGGGGACTTTCTGTATTTCGTCTATAATAACCGGATGTTGTCGTGCTTCATCCTTACGGGCCGTTAAGCGCTCCCTGAGTAAAAAGGGAGCTCTTGTAAGTTCCATAAAAGTATCAGTTTGCAGGAAATCTATGAAAATACTTTGCGGAAACTGTTCTCTCAACAGGGTCGTCTTGCCGACTTTCCTCGGTCCCCATAAGAAAGCTGATTGGGTGGGTGGTAAATCAATTTTTAGCAGGCGCCTTAATATATCCATTTTGAACTTTATTCCATTTTAGTTTAACTTAAATGAAGTGTAGTTCTTTTTTGAAAAGCAGTCAAGTGGCCTGTTGTTAGTTGTTACACGTTCATGAACGTTCCCAGCAAAAGTAAAAGTGGCAGGGGAGATTGACGATGCCATTAACCTGTCGTTTGTGCTGGAAAATTGTCAGAAAAAAGATGAGTTCTTTATCTTGCCTTTAAATTTGTGCCTCAGTAATGCATCAATTTGATATTATGATATTACTCAAGGGTTTCTAATCCTGGTAAAGCACGTTTGTGCCTATCTGCCTGTCTGTCAGTCGTCGTTTGTTTTGTAAAACGACAATCATCAGACGTATTGTTGTCTGATAATCATCATCAGTCTTTTATGGTGATAATCCTGCGCGCGGCGACATTGCAGAAGAAATCAAACAGCAAGGGACAGCAAAGTGTTCAACCAGGCAGAACGTCCAGTTGAACACTTTGCCTAAATGTTATTCGTTGTCGGTCAATAACCATGTTTCAAGCATGGCGCGCCTGAATTCGTGATTTTTCCCACCATGCCTTCTGCCGGCATGTTCAGTTCTTATCTGCTGCAATTCCTCAAGTTGATCAGAGGTCAACACAGCGTATATTTCAGATTTAATCTTTGCCCGCAGGATAAATGCCTCCTCAAGGGCAGGGACTGATTCCTGAAAGGCCTGTCGGACTTCCTCTTCATTAAAGTTGCCATCCGAGGTCAGGTCAAAGAATTCTTTCTTATGCTCCCTGATGCTGATGCGCACCTCCTGCTGTTTATCCTGATATTTCTGCAGGATGTCATATATGCTTTGTTTCTGGTCCTGGGAAAGGTCCAGCTGCATCAGTGCCCGCATGCCGCCGATTCCATGTCCACCCTTTTCACCCATGAAGGGACCGGCAAAGGCTGCTGTAGTCGTTGAAATAATTAGGGCCAGGGCCAGGGTTGCTGCTGCCAAAAGAATTGTCCGTTTCATAGCTCACCTCATTACGTATTGATTGTATTTTTTAATTAATGCTTCATTAAATTGTAGGAAATCCCGGGCTGATTCCTTTAGTTCTATAGTCGTTTCTGGCGGTTAAAAAGTTTACAAAAAATTTCTTATTAATATTTGGCTGGACTGAACGACATAACAAAACAGGAAGCAGTTTGATCAATCATGGTGCCTATGCAAAAAAGTCCGGCAGCAGAAAATAATTCGCCGGGGCAGGTCGTAGGTACTGGTGCGACTCCAAGGGGGGCAGGAGAGAACATATGGCACGGAAGGATAAGCTAAATCGCCTGCCTTCTCATCTTACCTTTTCACTTACTTGAAAAAAGAGTTAAGATTGCCACTGGACATCCATGTTAAGTAAAATCAGGGGGAAAACGGAGGGTCCTGGGCAAAAATTGCCTTAACCGGAACAATTATTTGAATATTGAACTGCTGTAACATATTATTTCTATATGAAAATTCGTTTTATACTACTTTGTATTCTGATTTTTTTTACTCCGGCCTGTTCGCAGGTCAACACTGGCACTTCTAGTCCGGCCCCTCTTTCTCTTGAAGAGCTTTCCAGGAGAGAGCCGGGAAATGAAACTGAAATTGCGCAGCAAAGGGCTTTTCTGGGGGTGGCACACAGGTTAATCGAGACAGATGAAGTCAAACAGGCAGAAGGGTCTTATGGGTATCTGATTGGCCTTATTGTTCCGGATTCTACTGCAGATAAGATGGGGTTACGGCCAGGTGATATAATAGTCGAATTCGATGGCATTAACCTGGATTTCGTCGCAGATGATGAACGGAAAAATTACTTATCCCAATATATTACACTTGGGAAAAAGTTTGGCGATCCCATTTCCTTAAAGGTTTTGCGGCAGACTTCAGCTATTCAGGTATCAGGACGCGCTGCGACTATCCAGCTGAAAAATAAAAAAGAACTGGAAAAACTTTTAGAGAAGCAGTCATCGGACGAAAAACTCACAGTCATTATCGATAATAAAATTCAAGTGCTTAATTTTACCGGCATATTGGGTCAAAGACAAAAACCCGGTGAACAGGATTTACCACCCAACAAGGATCTTTTCCCAGAGTATGAAATTGTTGCAACACCTCATATTGAATTTATGAATAGGCTGCTTGATCACTATGAACTTCAAAATCAATATCAGGATATAATCTCACGTTACAGCGAAGATGAACTCTGGGATGATGTATTTCGTCTCAAACTTTTCAGGTACCTGCACCGGGATCCCTTTAAGCTTGTTCCTGTTATCGAAGAAAGGACAAGTAAGATTGCGGAATCAGGCAACCATCTCAGCTTCAATGAGCTGCTGCACGAGGGAGCCGATCTGCTTGATATAACAATATCATCCAATTCAATTGATTCCGATTTGCCACTCCAATCACAACCATATCTGGATTATATCCTGGAAATTATTAATACAGCCCTGGAATATCGCCAAAAGGCTTTTATGCAGTTAAGTGAAGAAGAAGTCGGATACCTCGAAGAACAGCTCAATGAGCTTTTTGATAGGTTTTCCGAGTCCTATTATATTGAACGGCCCGGTGATTTGGAAGACAGAGCCCACAATGAGAAAATTATTGAACTCGCCCAAAAAGTTGATTTTGCAAATCTTTTCAAATCAGCTTTAACTCTGGCGGCTTTAACTGATCCACAATGGCTTTCCGGCCTTCAGGATGTCTTGATTGCCGAAGGTCGATCTCCAATAAATATGGTTGAGGGAGTGAGCGGAGATGTTCTGTATACGCTTTCGTCCAAAGCAGGCCCGGTGATTATCGGTGGAACGGGGAGAAATATATATAAAGCTTCAGCTGCAGTAATCATAGACCTGGGAGGTGATGATCTTTACACTGGAGAGGCGGGCCTGGTGCATGGCGGCCAGCAAATTTCCGCAATATTCGACTTGAGTGGCAATGATGAATATATGGCCACTGAATTTTTTGCTCAGGGGGCTGGAATTTTAGGTGTCGGGCTACTTTATGATGTCGCCGGAGATGATTTTTATGTCGGTACCAGATTTTCTCAGGGTAGCGCAGTATTTGGAATAGGTATGCTGGGGGACCTCGGAGGAAACGACAGGTATTTTGGACAGGAATTTAACCAGGGCGTGGCATTCTGGGGTGCCGGCATTCTGCTTGATGCAAAAGGCAATGATTATTATCAGTCAAATGTATTTGCCCAGGGGGTTGGAGGAGTAAAGGGTTTAGGTGCTTTGCTTGACAATGCAGGGGCCGACTTCTATTTTGCAGGTGGCAGAGATAAAAGTTCTTACGGCACCTCCGGTGTTTTTAAGGGTTCATCCCAGGGGCTGGGCATCGGTTTCAGGGGATATACCTCAGGTGGCATAGGATTACTGCTTGACGGTGAAGGAGACGACAGCTTTTGGGCAGGAAATTTTTCCCAGGGAACAGGATATTTTTTCGGAATAGGTGTTATAAGAAATTTTGGTCCGGGCGACGACACTTATAGTGCATCGCGATATGGACAGGGAGCTTCAGCTCATTCCGCTGCAGGCCTTTTGATGGATGACGAGGGAAACGACCGGTATGACGGCTATCATATTGCTCTTCAGGGAGCTGCCTGGGATTTGGGTATAGCCGCATTAGTCGATAAAAAGGGTAATGATACTTATCATGGTTCAAATGGGTTTTCACAGGCAGCATCATCACATAATGGCATGGCTTTTTTTATTGATGAAGCCGGCATTGACAGATATTTCGGTGATCAAGCCCGGGCTGATAACAATGATTATCATGGTGGCTCCAGCCTTTCTTTTTTTATTGATGGCGGAGGTGACCATGACATTTACTCTTCAGGCTTAAATAACTCTATTACGATGAAAGGGGAGTTTGGAATTCGAGCAGACCTGAAAGGTACTATGCCGAATACAGTCAGCGACGAGAACTATCTTGAGTCAGAATGAATAACCGTGAGAGCATTACCACAATTCACTAATACCCAGCTTAGAAATATAAAAACAATAAAAGGCAGGACCATTTCTGGCCCTGCCTTTCTCGTACTATATCAATTTTTTTATTTATCCAAACCGAGTTTCTTGAGTTTTCGCCATAACGATACCCGGTCAATGCCAAGATACTTTGCAGCCTCTGTCTTGTTTTCTCCGACTTCCTTTAAGACCCAATGGATATAAGAGCGTTCCATCTCTTCCAGGGAAGGATACTTGCCGTCTTTTTTCCGGAAAGTCTGGAGTGCAGCCCCACGCAGATCGTCAGGAAGATGAATTTTTTCAATAGCCTGGCTCCTGGTCAGGGCCACCCCCCGCTCTATGATATTCTCCAACTCCCTGACATTGCCGGGAAAATCATACTGCATGAGAATTTCCATGGCCTCTCCGCTGATCTCGTTAACATCTTTATGCATAATATTACTGTACTTATTGAGAAAATAAAGGGATAGCAGGGGGATGTCGTCCTTGCGTTTTGACAGGGGGGGGATTTCGACGGCAATGACATTTATCCTGAAAAAGAGATCCTGCCGGAAATGACCGAGCTTCACCTCCTCCTGCAGGTCCCGGTTTGTGGCACATACAAAGCGCACATCAACCTTTACCGGCTGCACACCTCCCAAACGTATCAGCTCTTTTTCCTGGATAACCCGCAGCAGTTTAACCTGCATCGGTAAGGGCATCTCTGCAATTTCGTCGAGAAACAGGGTGCCGGTGTCAGCCATCTCAACCAGTCCCTTTTTTTCGGTTTCCGCTCCTGTAAAGGCTCCCTTTTCATGGCCAAAGAGTTCATTGGCCAGCAGTTCTTCGGTAAAGGCACCGCAATTGAGTGACAGCATGGGGCCGTTATTTCTGGAACTGTATCTGTGAATGAGGTTGGCGAACAGTTCTTTCCCCGTGCCCGATTCACCGGTTATGACGATATTGGTATCGGTTTCCGCCACCTGTTTTACCATGGCAACGATCTGTTTCATCAGGGAATTGGCGGTAATGATCTTCGGTTTTTCTTCAAAATGCTGTAATTGTTCCCTGAGCTTTACATTTTCCAGTTTGAGCTGTTTTTTCTCCAAAGCCTCTTTGACCACCTTTCTGACCTCGTCGAGCTTAAAGGGTTTGGGAAGGTAGTGATAGGCGCCGGCCTTCATTGCATTAATGGCCGAATCAACCGTGGCATAACCGGTTATCATGACCACTTCCGTATCCGGGTGCACTTCTTTCGATCTGGTCAGAACCTGCATGCCGTCAACCTTTTCCATTTTAAGATCGGTCAGGATCAGATCAAAATCCTGTTCCTCAAGCAGGTTTAATGCCCGGGGGCCGCTCTGGGTAGCGGTAACCTCGTACCCCTCTT
>Ga0111162_1084_pt1 | contig 10796 bp, 9 predicted proteins | sample DeeMarSeWOR28_12_FD_80263 | JGI IMG/M metagenome (GOLD analysis project Ga0111162, IMG submission 80263) | Nitrospira bacterium SG8_35_1 | reverse complement strand
ATGCCCTGGCGGAGTTTAATAATGGGAGAAAGCAGTTAAGCGAAGCGAAGTGAAGTTGACCTACAAAAGATCAGCGTAGCGCAGCGAAGTTGATCACTCCCGCCAACCTATCTTTTAATTTGAATTAATTACAAAAGACTTTTTTCCAAGTCCCCATAAATAAAGCATACGTAAATCGTGGACAGGGAAGCGCACTTCTACTTATAACTTTTTGAAAAATAATCACATTTCGTCAACTCTCATGTATTCATTTTGCTTTCAGTAGTGAATGAATGATTACTCCACTAGACATCACAATATATGCGGATTTGAATTTAATTGATGAAGAAATATTGATGTTACTACAAGATGGCAGGCCACACATCTTCTTCTCATGAAATTTAAATACACAGAAGATAATATGCAAGCATCAATTCATCTTGCAATTTAGAAATTATATTTCTATAATGTCATCATGAAGCTGATTAAGAGACAATTGTCTAAAAAACTAACAAAATACCTCAAGCTGTTCCCTATAGTTGCAATAATAGGTCCCCGACAGGCTGGCAAGACAACTTTTGCAAAAATGGAATTGCCCAACTGGAAATACTTTGATCTTGAGAAACCGTCTGATTTCGGAAGGGTGTCTGCTGACAGAGAATTTTTTCTTGAACAGTACGGAGAGAAATGCATTATAGATGAAGCTCAGTTATTGCCCGATCTGTTCCCGGCTATAAGAAACTATGTTGACATGAATAGATCGAAAAAGGGGCGAATCGTGTTATTGGGATCAGTAAATCCACTACTTATAAAAAGCATTTCAGAGAGTCTCGCCGGTAGGATAGGATTCATTGAACTCAGCACTTTTCACTATCTGGAAGCCACGTTATTTCGAGCAATAAAACTGGAGGATTTCTGGCTTCGTGGCGGTTACCCGGAACCACTTCAGTGGAAATTAGGTGAGCACTTTGTATGGATGGAGCAATATATCAAAACATTTGTGGAGAGAGATGTATTAAGGATTTTGAAAACCTCTCTCTCATCACAAAAACAGATTCAGTTATTAACAATGTTCGCGCACAACCATGGGCAACTATGGAATGCATCACGGATTGCTTCTGCGTTCGGAGTCAGTTACCACACAATAAATCACTATGTTGACTTGCTGGAAAATTATTTTTTGATAAGGCGGCTCATTCCTTATCATCAAAATGTAGGTAAGCGCTTGGTTAAAAGACATAAATTATATTATAGGGATACGGGATTGCTTCATTATTTATTAAATCTGCCAGATGTGGAGGCGTTAAGGACATCGCCTTATCGTGGGTTCAGCTTTGAAGGTTTTGTGATTGAGCAAATCATCCAGAAGTATTTGAAAGATGCTCTGAATCCACTGAGATTCTATTTTTACAAAACATCGCAGGGTGAAGAGATCGACCTGCTCGTGCAGGAAGGGAGGAACCTTATAGCTCATGAAATCAAAACATCTACTACGATTGAGGTTGGAGAATTGAAAGGATTTCAACGGTCAATGGAGCAGTTGAAACTAAAGAAGGGGATTGTTGTTTACTTTGGGAAAGAGAATTTTCTGCTTAGCCCTCAAATTGAAGTGAAGTCTGCAGAAAGCCTGCTTACCTGATGCACCCATTCATATTTAAAAAAGATTCTCTGGTAATAGGTTGGGCTAACTTTTTAACAAAGATTGTAAGATGGCATTTTATTCAGGTAAATAGTATAGATTTGTCAAATGTCAAAAAAGAAGGAAGATATACTGAAGTCCATTGATTTTCTAGAATCTCGACTGAAAAAAATAAATGATGAGCGGGATAAAGTCATCCAGGAGATTCAGAAGTTAAAAGGTTCTCTTTCGAATATTAAGGAATCATCTCTACACAATTCCAGACAATCTTCTTCTATAAACTCTCAATCTTCGATTAATAAAAAAATAGTGTTGTTTCGCTCCTTATTTAAAGGCAGAAGTGATGTGTATCCGAAGTTGTGGGTAAGCAAAAAAACCGGGAAGAAAGGATACAGTCCTGTTTGTGAAAATGAATGGATAGACGGCCTTTGTAAAAAGGGAGTGATAAAATGTGGTGAATGCAGAAATCGTAAGTTTTCTTCCTTGACTGACGAAGTTGTCATCAGACATCTTAAGGGAGAAATTGTCATTGGCATATATCCGATGTTGGAAGATGAAACCTGTTTCTTCCTCGCAGCGGATTTTGATGGGCAGAACTGGCAGGATGATGCATTGGCGTTTCTCAATACCTGCAAAAGTAGCAATGTGCCCGCATTTCTGGAACGTTCGAGGTCAGGAATTGGAGGGCATGTATGGATTTTTTTTTCTGAGCCTGTCAGCGCTGTACTCGCCAGACAAATGGGAAGTTATCTCATTACAAAGACCATGTCCTGCAGACATGAGCTTGATATGAAAAGTTATGACCGCTTGTTCCCAAATCAGGACACGTTACCCAAAGGTGGGTTCGGAAACCTAATCGCACTTCCTCTGCAGAAGGACGCTTTAAACAAGGGGAATAGTGCATTCATTAACGATAATAATATTCCTTATGAAGACCAATGGCAATATCTGTCAGGTACTCGAAAACTCAGTCATAAGGCGGTCCGGCAAATTGTTGACAAAGCTGCCGGAGAGCAAGGTATTATGGGAGCTTTATATAATGATTCCGATGAAGAAAGGAATCCTTGGGAACGACCTTTGTCAAAAAGGGTTTCGTCTCAAAAACTAACCTGCAAACTTCCATCCGAAATCGGCATAGTTCTGGCTAACAGAATATATCTCAAAAAAGCCGCTCTGCCATCTCAAATAATAAATCATATTAAAAGGTTGGCTGCCTTCCAGAATCCCGAATTTTACAAAAAACAGAGAATGCGCTTGTCTACTGCTCTAACATCGAGAATTATCTCCTGTGCTGAAGAGATTAATGGATATGTTGCAATTCCTCGCGGTTGTCTGGAAGAGCTTAGAGAATTTCTTGCAATTAATGACATCGCACTCAATATCGAGGATAAGAGATTAAGTGGAAATAATGTCGACTTTTATTTCAATGGTGAACTTACTGAAGAACAGAATAAGGCTCGTGATACATTGCTTAAACATGATACTGGTATTTTTGTAGCGCCGCCCGGTATGGGAAAGACTGTTTTGGGAATTAATCTCATTGCTGCGAGGAAGGTAAATTCGCTTGTTCTTGTCCATCGCAAGCCACTCCTTGAACAATGGCGTACTCAAATATCTTCATTTCTAGAATTGCCTATCAAAGAAATAGGGCAAATTGGCGGCGGCAGAAACAAATCAACCGACATTATTGATGTAGCTATGATTCAGAGCTTTGATAAAAAAGAAGGAATAGACAGCAGGATCAGAAACTACGGACATATTGTAGTAGACGAATGTCATCATATTTCAGCTTTCTCATTTGAGAAAGTTATGATGGAGGCTACAGCCAGATATATAACCGGTCTGACCGCTACTCCGTACCGGCGAGATGGCCATCATCCAATTATAACGATGCAGTGCGGACCGGTAAAATATAATATGACGCCTAACAAAAATATCTCTGAGGCTCCATTGCAACACAAGCTCATTAAGAGAATTACTAATTTTAACTGCCAATGGACTGAAGAAGATAATATCCATACCCTTTGGCCACCTCTCATAGCAGATGCTGAGAGAAATCACATGATTTTTGATGACGTTCTCAATGCTCTTGAAGAAAAACGCTCACCTATTATCTTGACTGAAAGAAAAGAACACCTTCAGATTTTGACGGAAAAATTTGAAAAATTTGTAAAGAATATCGTCGTACTGCATGGCGGGATGAGCGCACGGGTAAGAAAAGAAATGCTGGCAATGATGCATGATATTCCTGAATCAGAGGAGCGGTTAATTATTGCTACGGGTCAATACATTGGTGAAGGTTTTAATGACCCTCGACTCGATACTCTTTTTCTTGTCATGCCTTTTTCATTCAAGGGAAAAATGGTTCAGTATGCTGGTAGACTTCATCGACTTTATCCCGGAAAAACCGAAACACGAATTTATGATTATATAGATGAAAATATTTCTGTTTTGTCAAAGATGTATCAACGGAGACTTAAAGCATATAGAGCAATGGGATATAGGGAAATTCATTTAAAATGAATATCGTTTCTTAATTTTTGTTATAATTCAATAACTACACAGAATCAGATAGGTAACAAGAATGGCAAAAATAACTGGTATCAAAGATGTTCTCCATATTTTAAAAAACCATAAAAAAACTCTGTCTGAAAAATATGGTGTAACTGATATTGCTGTCTTTGGATCTTACGCGAGAAATGAACACAAAGGCAAGAGTGACATTGATATGTTTGTTGAGCTCAAGCCTCGTTTCAGGACATTTGATAACTTTATGGATCTCAAATTCTATTTGCAAAGGATTACTGCAAAAAAAATTGACCTTGTAATAAAAAATTCGATAAGAAAAGAATTAAAACCGTCCATATTAAGAGAAGCCGTTCATGCCTAAGAGAGACTGGACTCTTTTTTTAAAAGATATTCAAACTCATTCCCGGAGAATTATCTCTTATACAAAAGATATATCTCAAAGGGATTTTTTCAAGGACGATAAGACCTATGATGCGGTAATGAGGAACCTCCAGATAATTGGAGAAGCGATAAAGCACCTGCCTGCTGATGTTCGTAAAGAATATAAAAGTATTGACTGGAAAAAGGCTGCAGGATTGAGAGACATTGTTGTTCACGAGTACTTTGGTATCAACGAAGACATAATCTGGGATGTTATCAGAAATAAAGTCCCGGAGCTTGAAAAAGAAGTAAAGAAGATTTTGAAAGAGATAAATAATAAGTAATACTTCTCAGATATCTATAGTATTCTCCCCCACCTTTTTTTTAGTGCATAAAACTTTAACCGTGGACAATCCGTGGACACAGTGTGCAAGCTGCTTGTAACTTATTGTAATTAAAGTATAATTCAATCATGACGGGTGTTTCGATTCCCACACGCTCCCGCCATTAAACTCCGCCAAGGCTTCGCTTAATTGGACAAGGATTATAATATTTCAGCTTGACTAATTTACGATTTAATCGTAAATTAGTCATATGTATAGACACAGGCGCCTTGAACCACATATTCAAAAGCTTACAAAATCATTCCCTGTAATCCTGTTAACAGGACCCAGGCAAGTGGGAAAGACAACTCTCCTTGAATATATCGGAAAGAAAGAATCCCCCCGCAGAAATTATGTCACGCTTGATGAATTCGGCCCGAGGACACTTGCAAATGATGACCCAGATTTGTTTCTTGAACGTTATAAACCGCCTTTGACTATCGATGAGATCCAGTATGCCCCTGGTCTTATGCAGAGGATAAAAATTCTTGTAGACCGCTCAAAAAAGAACGGGCAGTACTGGCTGACCGGTTCACAGCATTTTCCATTGATGCATGGTGTTTCAGAGTCACTTGCTGGAAGGATCGCTATTATCAAACTGCTAGGACTTTCCCAGGGGGAAGAATACAGAAAAGATGATTTAGAGAAACCTTTCAGAATAGATAGAAATTTATCTCCACATATAAAAAAGATGATCGGACCTGATTCCGTTTTCACCCGTATTGTGCGGGGGACCTTCCCGAGATTTATTCATAAAGATGCACCGCCGATCCAGACATTTCATGGATCTTATCTTCAGACATACATAGAGCGTGATGTCAGAACGCTTACAAAAATCATTAACCTTGCCGCTTTTGAAAAGTTCCTGAGACTTGCCGCTGCAAGGACTGGTCAGTTATTGAACCTGTCCGAGCTTGCCCGTGATGCACAGATTGCGGTAAGTACTGCCAAAGAGTGGATGGGAATTTTAGAGGCAAGCTTCCAGGTTTATCTGCTCAGACCTTACTTTCGCAATGTAAGTAAACGGCAAATTAAAACTCCGAAGCTTTATTTTCTTGATACAGGCCTGGTTTGTTACCTGACAGGGTGGCATAATGCCGGAGTGGCCTCTCAGGGGGCGATGGCCGGCAGTCTTCTGGAAAACTATGTTATCAGCGAAATCATCAAAAGTTACTGGCACCGAGGACACGAAGCACCTCTATGGTTTTGGAGGACGAAGGAGGGACATGAAGTTGATTTGATTATTGAAGACGACGGCAAACTTTTTCCTGTTGAAATTAAAATGTCAATGATGCCGGATATGAATATGGCAAAAGGTATTCAGCAATTAAAAAAATTAAGCAATAAAGTGAGCAAGGGGGCAATTGTTTGTTTGGCGGAATCCGAGTATCCCCTGAATAGAGAAATCAAAATAATTCCGCTTTCCTGTATTTGACATTATAAATAACTCTCGACAGGGTAATTACTGGGCATGAGCAAAAAGAAAAAAGTCATCAAACAAAAGAGAGCCAGTGCAGTTAGCGAAGGCAAACTCCGCATTGGCGACAACTGGAATGCGATAACTATTATAGCCCTCTCCCAGAGCAACCCTCTGAAGGCAATCGCCGAATTTGTTGAAAATAGCATTGATGCCGGTGCAAAGAATATTACTATTATACGCGGCAAGGAAAAGGGCCAAAGTTTCATCAGGATCATTGATGATGGTGCGGGCATTCAGCAAGATGAGCAGGGCATGCCCAATTTTAAATACGTTGCAACACATATCTGCGATTCAATTAAAAGACATTTAAAAAAAGAAGGGGCTGTTGGCATACAGGGTGAGTTTGGCATCGGGCTGCTCAGTTTCTGGACTGTCGGGGAAGAACTGAGCATTGTGTCTTCTGCTCAGGACGGTCGATCCTATGAGATGCAAATGATAAAGGGAGATCCAGGATATTCCATTCGTCAGAGACGTACGCTTCTATCGACCAGCGGTACGGAGCTCACGGTTGCGTCGCTTCTTCCCGCTGTCAGAAATATGAACGGGGAAAAGATCCAGCGTTATCTTGCATCAGAGCTGAGAGACCGCATCCGAAATGCAGCAATTACTATTAAAATAACTGACAGGACAGCACGCAAGGAAATGTTGGTCGAGCCACGCGAATTTTCCGGTCGGCTCCTTCACCGCCTTCCCATGATCTCATCTGACAAGGGAGAAGTATATACGGAACTGTACCTTAATGAAGCAAGTAGTGAAAACAGGGTCGGATTGTATCGTGCGGGCACGAGGGTGCTGCAATCAATGACAGAACTGGACACCTTTGGTCATGAGCCATGGACATCAGGATGGCTGGAGGGCATAATCGACGTTCCATTCCTCAATCTTACCCCTGGTACCAGAAGCGGGGTTATACATGATGATAATTTATCTCATCTGTCAACGCTGCTGGAACCGCTTGAAGAACGTCTTATTGAGATCATCGCTGAACAGCGCAAGGCGGAAGAAGAACGGGCGAGCCGGAAGATACTTAAATCAGTGCAAAACGCATTGAAAGAGGCAATACTCTTGTTGCCAAAGGATGAATATGACTGGTTTGACATTCATGTGAACAGTATGAAAAAAACGGCAGACTCTGCAAGAGACTCTACTGAGCTTGCCGATGATGAGAAAGAAAAGCCCATGGCAGCTTCCTCTGTGAAAGAATCAATGGAACAGAAAGAGTTTTTTGAGTTTTCAGGTCCTCTTTATATGGTACGAATTTCTCCGGCGTCAGCAGTTGTATCAGTCGATCATTCAAAAAGCTTCCGCGCCATTCCCCGAGACCAGAGGCGAAGGATTGTTGAAGAAGGGCTGACTTTTCAATGGGAAATTAAAGAAGGTGCTGGAAGCCTGGAAAATATATCGGGGGAAATAGTCACCTTCAGGGCTGCCAGCGAGCCCGGTCTTACAACACTGTTATTAAAAGTCACTCAGGGGGCAACCGCCTGTACCGCAGAGGGATATATAACAGTCACTGACACCATCATTCCAAAACATCATGAGAGCGCCGAGTTAAAGAAAGGCATGCCCGGCTATACCTTCAGACGCGCACCGGGAGAGCTCTGGCGATCACAGTACGATGAAAAGCAAAATGTTATTATTATTAACAATGGCCACAGGGACTTTGTCTATGCTTCAAAAAACAGGTCGCGAAAGCTGCGCTACATTTGCCGGCTCTTTTCAAAGGAACTCGTTTACCGCAACTTTCCTGGACTGCCGGCAGAACAGCTCCTTGAACGGATGATTGAGCTGAGTCTCTATACGGAAGACAATTTAAAATAGCAGGTATCCGGGATGTAATAAAAAGAAAATTCCGGGGATCACAAAAGAATAAGCTACTCAAATATCAGCATACATTTTGCGCTTCATTTTCTGATGAGTAAAACTTTAACCGTGGACAGACCGTGGACAGAAATTTTTGCTTGCTAATTTAATATTTTAAATCAATTAGTTACGGTGAGATCCCCTTGTTTCGATTCCCACAGGCTCCCGCCAAATTTATTATTTAATGACTTACAGCATCCCATTTTTCTTTCTCCAGATCCCTACACACTTGCATTCAATAAATTATTATAGTATACTCGAATTTATCATAATAAATTTTCTTTTCTATAACTACAATGCATGGAGAGGCGGGGCATTTGCTCTATCCGGAGACATTATAGAGCGTGATATCCATCAGTTGGCAAGAAAGTTCCTCAGTGAAAAAGAGATACTCACACTCCTCGGGTTAAGACAGACCGGGAAAAGCACTCTTACCTTTCAGCTTATTCATGACCTGCTTGAAGTTGACCGTGTCAGGCCTGAGAGAATTTTCTATTTTACCTTTGATGATCTTTCGCTCAGGCAGGAGCTTTCCCCATCTTTTGACAGCTTTCTGAAGATAGTTGAACGGTTTCTCGGTGAAGAGCTGCAAAGACAGAAAAAACGTATTTATATATTTATCGATGAAGTGCAGAAACTTCCCGGTTTTATCGAATACATCAAGTCTTTGTACGACCTGAAATTCCCGGTTAAGTGGATACTCACCGGATCGTCTTCTCTTGAGTTGAAAGTCCAGATCAAAGAAAGTCTTGCCGGAAGGGTTCTGTCCCTGTCCGTTCTTCCCTTCTCAGAGGCTGAGATATTCAAGGGTCATGGCCTTACTCCTCCGGACAAGCAAAATATATGGCGATTTATATTTGGAGAAACAACACCTGACAAGAGAGCGTTAAAGAAATATCAGGCTGCAATAATGCCCTACAGACAAAGGATCAGTAAGCTTTTTGAAGAATACATGGTATTCGGAGGATTGCCGGCGGTTGCGCTCAGTCATGATGCCGAAAGAAAACAGATACTTCTTAAGAACTACAGGGATACCTATCTTGAACAGGATATCAGAAATCTCGTAAGGGAAGACAAGCTTTGGGTTTACCAAAAGGTTATGGAACTGCTGGCATCAAGGATCGGGGATCTACTCAATTATTCAAATATTGCGTCAAATCTTGAAGTAACGGTAGACACGGTAAAGAGATATTCCATGCTCCTTGAAAAGACATTCATTATAAAGAACCTGACAACTTATTCAAGAAATGTCAGGAGCGAAATTCTCAAAACGCCGAAGGTGTATTTCACTGACCTGGGAATGAGAAACAGCCTTCTTGGTTTAAACAGCATCTCTCAGATAGAGAAACTGGGGCAATACGGCGTCATTTTAGAAAATGCCATTGTAGAGAAATTGAATACGGTCATGCCCTTCATGAAGCATGAAGCACGGCTTCACTACTGGCGGACCAAAACAAAAGAAGAAGTCGATATCATTGTGTCGATATCATTGTATACACACCGGAGAAACTCCTGCCAATAGAAATAAAAAGTGATAAAAAGATACAGACCAAACATTTGAAAGGAATCAGGAAGTTTTTTGCAAAGGAGAATGAGGATGTCGGTGCGCTTATCGGCAGATTTAAGGACGCAGATATAATTGAAGAAGACAAGACGCGGATTTACCTATTGCCGTACTGGATGATTTAAGGTGATAAAAGAGTGCTGCAAATTTGTTTAAATCAAACAACAGAAACCGTGAACAGACCGTGAACAAAACAAACCATACCCTTATTTGGCTTTATAATTCAATAAGTTACAGCGATTTCCCTTGTTTCGATTCCCACACGCTCCCGCCAAATTAATGTGTCGGTTGATTAGGGCTTTATCCTCACTATTCTTATCTTGACTGCTTATTCATAACATACTGTTATTTTCTACCTGTGGTCTTCAGTGAAAGGGCGGTAACATACTTCCTGTAAAATATCTTCTATTTTTGCCATTTTGAATCATCCATTGAATATGTACTTATTAAACCTCTTCCAGCATACTCAAGTGTCTTAAGCAAGTAACCAATAAATGTTCCTGAATATCTGTAACGGCATATACATGTCTCAACGCGTCTTGGAATGAAAGATTCATGCCCCTCCCAGGATGAAAGTGTAGGACGGTATTCAATCCAGTCATCGATAGTAAACCTCACCAGTTTTGAAATCTCCTCCTTGGCACAGACATTGCCTTTTTGCGCAATCCGCACGAGTGCAATACGGTTTTGAGTTTGCATTTGCCAGATTTTGTTAACACATAATTTGAATCGTGTATCATGATATTCATTGTGTAAATTAAAGAATAATGGAATAATGTAACGCGATGAATAAATTGGGTGCCTTTTAATGAAAAAATGTGCAGATGTTCTTATCTGCGGCGGCGGTATTATTGGTCTCACAATAGCTCGGGAACTAATAAAAAGAGGGTACAAAAATATTATTATCCTCGAAAAAGAACGAGAGATCGGCAAACATGCCTCTGGAAAAAACAGCGGCGTATTGCACGCGGGGATTTATTATCACCGGGACAGTCTGAA
>Ga0111162_1106_pt1 | contig 10933 bp, 9 predicted proteins | sample DeeMarSeWOR28_12_FD_80263 | JGI IMG/M metagenome (GOLD analysis project Ga0111162, IMG submission 80263) | Nitrospira bacterium SG8_35_1 | reverse complement strand
GTAGCCAAGCAGAATGAAAAAAGCGAGAACAATAGCCAATATAGCTCTATAATTATCCATTGCGAGTCCTTTCGTCCCTGAATTGGTCAGTGCATTTTCCTGCCATTCCTGGCAGCATGAACCAGGGCTTATTTTATCGGGTCATAGCCGCCAGCACTAAATGGATGACAGCGTAAAATTCGCCATAAGGCCATGAAAAAACCGCGGCAGGGACCATGGTATCTGATGGCATCAATGGCATACTGGGAACAGGTGGGGGTAAAACGGCAAGCGGGGGGGAAGAGAGGCGATATCAGGAGCTGATAAGCCCTGATCAGGGTTAGAAAAAAAAAGGTGACGGATTTCTGCAGAAAATTTTTCATTAATCAGCTTTTCCCTGCACAAGGTCTTTCTGGTCAAAACATTGTTCCTCGGTTGGCGAAGAGAGGAGGAGATGGGAGCGTTCTTTACTTAAACAACGGTCTGCTGCTGTCAAGCAGGCGGTTCACTGCCCCGGCGACATCCGCCGGACTTTGAAGACTAAAACCTTGCCGTACCGTTATAACTATATCCATGTAAGGTAACTCACAACTCTTGGAACTTGTTTCCTGAAGGAAACGTCTGTTTAACCGGAAGAATTCCTTGATGATTCTCTTGATCCTGTTTCGCTTTGCCGCTCCCTTGAGCTGGCCATGAATGCTGATTCCAAGCCGATTATGCATTCCATTGTTTGGCAGTAGAATCAGGCTGAAATTTTCCCCGTGTACCCGTTTGCCGTGCTGGTAAACATTATTGTATTCGCTTTTCTTTCTCAGGAGATAGGCTTTGGGTAGCGTTAGGGTATTCATGGCTCAACAGCTTAGGGCCGAAATTGCCGGGCCTTCCTATCAAACGCTTAACCTTTTACGCCCCTTGGCTCTTCTGTTGTTTATAACTGCTCTGCCGGCCTTGGTTTTCATGCGCAGCCGGAAGCCGTGGGTTCTTTTCCGCTTGATGTTGCTAGGTTGAAATGTTCTTTTCATGACTTCTTCTTTACCCTCAATTATTTTCCAAACACATATAAGAAACCCCTGCGAACTCCTTAGCAAAAGATCGCTAAAGTGCTCTCTTCATGTCGTTTTTTGCAGGGGCAGACAGTCAATTCCCGAAAAACCAATAAATGGGAGATATAACCATAGAAAAATAGGGGTGTCAAATAAAAATCTCCTATGCTACAATAGACGATTCTTGCAATTGCAGGAATAAAACAACACGGCCATGATAGACAGCTTGACTCGATTAGATGAGGTTCCTACATATTGCAGCTTTAACACGATAGTGCACTGTGCAATGAGGAAATGCAAGCCAGGAGAAAAAATAAATGCCTATATATGAATACGAACACCATGGTGACGGATGTCAGCATGGTAAGCGTTTTGACCTGAAACAGTCAATTAAAAGTGAAAAGTTGACTCGCTGTCCATACTGCGGACAGGAAGTGAAACGACTGATCTCTCTGGTTTCAGTTAATACTCCGAAAGGGAACAGCGATCTCAAGAACTTGGGCTTCACCAAGCTTGTGAAACGTGATGACGGTATATATGAGAATGTTACCGCGACTGGCAAAGAAAGCAGGTACTGGGATGCAGGCAAGCCAGAAACCCGGCCTGATTTGAAATCCAAGATTTCAGATTAACCCTCCCTTCTTTACACTTCAAATCCAGCCCGCCTCTGCTGTTACGCGATACAGTTATTATGGCTCACCATTTCTTTCATCTTATTCTATTGATATTGTTAGGGAAGTGTTTGCTTGTTTGACTTTTGTCAGTGCCTTCATTTATAATGCCCGAACTTTTTTGCAATTTTTGACACGGAGGCAACTCGAGTAATGCGTATCATGATTATAGGTGCCGGTCAGGTCGGGCGTCACCTGAGCAGGAAATTTTCTGCCGAAGGGCAGGATGTCGTTCTGATCGACCGCAATGAAAACAGGCTTCGCCGCTTGGAGCGCGAACTAAATATACTGGCCGTGCATGGCAGTGGGGCGTCTATCAGGGTTCTTGAGGATGCAGGCATTGACAATACCGAACTGTTTATTGCGGTCACGGACAGCGACGAAGTTAACCTCGTTGCCTGCCTGCTTTCCAAGAAATACAATGTCAAAAAACGGGTGGCCAGGGTCAGAAATGAAGACTTTCTATCGCCAGAAGCACCGCTCAATGAAAAAGCACTTGGCATTGATATGCTCATCAGCCCTGACCGGGCCATGACTGATGAGATCATGCAGCTGATTACAGTATCCGAGGCGTTTGACACCGCGGAGTTTGCTGACGGCCAGCTTTCCCTGGTTGGGTATGTGATAAGCGAAAATAATCCATGCGCCGGATTGAGCCTGCAAAATCTTAAACAGCAGAAAGGGAGTTATCGATACGTGGTGGTTGCCATCATACGGAATGAAACAACAATTATCCCCGGCGGCAACGACCGCATAGAGATTGGAGACAAGGTATACCTGATGGTACGCAAGCAGGATATAGCGGAAGTGGAAAACATGTTCAACCTGTCCAGCAAACTTCCTGATCTGGTTTTCATTATCGGCGGCGGTACCATTGGTTTCTATGTGGCAAAACGGTTGGAGGCACTGGGCATCAATGTCCGCCTGGTTGAAGAGGATGCAGATCACTGTGAATTTTTGACTGAAAACCTGGAAAGCGCCCTGGTCTTGAATTTTGACGGCCTGGAGGCCAATGTCCTGCTGGAGGAGGGCATTGAGAAGGCTGATCTGATAATTACCGTAACCGACAGTGATGCCATTAATATCCTCTCAAGTCTGCTTGCAAAACATCATGGGGCCAAAAAATGTATTACGAAGATCAACCGGCATGACTTTATTCCCCTTCTCGGCAAACTTGGTATTGATGTTGCCCTTAGCCCCAGAGAAGTTGCAGCCGACATGATCCTGCGCTTTGTCCGCAGGGGCTCAATTGTTTCTGTAACGACAATCCTGGGCAGTGATGCTGAAGTCATTGAATTGAAGGTGCCGGACCGTCCCAAGTTTAAAGATGCGCCGTTGCGGGCGCTCTTTTTCCCGAAGGGGGCGATAGTGGGCGCCATTGTTCGCGATAAACAGATATTTATCCCCTCTGGCGAAACCACCCTGCAGCCTGATGATAACTTGATCATCTTTTTTACCAAAGAAGCAATACACCATGTTGAGGCCTTCTTTGAACATTAATGTTCCATTGACAAGCACGTGCAATATTTGTCAACTGGGCAAAGGCCTCTTTCTCACTTTTGTTTCCGGCACAACTAAAGACGCAATATGATCGGCAGGTGATTTATGCGAACGGGCGGCGTACTAAATGTTCTGGGAAAACTGCTCCTGCTGCTTTCCATTTTTCTGCTGACTCCCATACCATTCAGTTACTATTACGACGATGGCATGGTGACAGTCTTTCTGCTGAGCTCGATTCTCGGGGCCCTGTTAGGAGGTGGTCTGGTCTGCTCATTTGTCCCTGAACAGGACCTGGGGTACAGGGATGGTTTTGCAGTTGTGGTATTCAGCTGGCTGGGGCTGGCCTTGCTTGGGTCTCTCCCCTATTACTTTTCAGGCGCTATGGATTCTTTTGTTGATTGTATCTTTGAGTCCATGTCAGGGTTTACCACTACCGGATCTACCATCCTGCCCACAGTCGAAGTCCTGCCCGAAAGTGTTTTATTCTGGCGCGCCCTCACCCATTGGCTGGGTGGTATGGGTATCATCGTGCTCACCCTGGCTATCCTGCCCCTGCTCGGTATCGGCGGTATGCAGCTTTTTCAGGCTGAAATGCCCGGGCCGACAAAAGACAGGCTTGCACCCCGGATTCAGGATACCGCCAGAATACTCTGGTCTGTTTATGTTCTCTTCACGGTTACGGAGGTGCTCCTGTTGATACTTGGCGGTCTGAGTTTTTTTGACGCCGTTTGCCATTCTTTCGCTACCCTGGCAACAGGGGGCTTTTCTACCCATACCGCAAGTGTTGGTTATTTTAATTCGGTATATGTCGAGTCTACAGTAATTTTTTTCATGTTTATTGCAGGCGTTAACTTTTCCCTGCATTATCAGGGGCTGCGTGGTCGGCTTTCATCATATTGGCAGAACGAGGAATTCCGTTTTTATACCTACCTCACTGCTTTTTCAATTTTCACCATAGTCGTTTTCAATCTCATATATGGGACCTATGACAGCTTTGGTACAACCCTGCGCTCCGGATTTTTTCAGGTGACCTCGATTCTGACGACCACCGGTTTCGGAACGGCGGACTTTGATCAATGGCCCTCTGTGTGCAAGATCCTTCTCGTCTCACTCATGTTTGTAGGCGGCTGTGCCGGCTCCACCGGCGGCGGCATCAAGCATGTACGGCTCCTGCTGTTTTTCAAATATGCCCGTCTGCAGTTAAGAAACCTGGTGCATCCTCAGGCAGTCGGTACTATTAAGCTGGGCAAGGTGAAAGTGCCCCGCGAGGTCCTGATTTCCATTCTGGGATTTTTTGGTTTGTATGTTGCCTTTTTCTTCCTGGCCACCCTGTTTGTCACTGCGCTCGGAGTTGATATTGTCACCGGTTCAACAGCTGTTGTGGCCACGCTCAATAATATCGGCCCGGGTTTGAACCTGGTTGGTCCGGCCCAGCACTATGGCCATTTACCGGCCCTGGCCAAGGTTGTGCTCACATTTTGCATGCTTGCAGGCAGGCTGGAGCTCTATACAGTGGCAGTACTTTTAACCCCGGATTACTGGGCTATGGCAAGAAAACCTGTGCTGCGCTGGAAGCGGGCGACAAAGGAATCTGCGCCCAAATAAGATTATTTTTGTTAATCATGTCATATCTGGCCAATGAATACGATATACTGGTGATCGGAGGCGGTCATGCAGGATGCGAGGCCGCCCTGGCTGCAGCCCGGATGGGATGCCGCGTTGCGGTTGCCATCATAAATGCTGATACCATCGGTGCCATGTCCTGCAATCCTGCCGTAGGCGGCCTGGCAAAGGGTCATCTTGTCAAGGAAATAGACGCTCTTGGCGGCGAAATGGCCAGAAATATTGATGCCACCGCCATCCAGTTCCGGCGGCTTAATACGAGTAAGGGCCCTGCTGTCTGGTCATCCCGGGCCCAGGCTGACCGGGTCCGATATCGTTTACGCATGAAATCGGTGCTCGAACAGCAGGAAAATCTTGATATCAAGCAAACGGTAATTGACAGGCTGCTGGTGCAAAAGGGGCGCATAACAGGGGCAGTCACCTCCCTGGATGAAACCCTTATTCTCCGCGCTGTAGTTATTGCAACCGGAACTTTTTTAAATGGCCTCATCCATATCGGCCTGAAGAATTTCCCGGCAGGCCGCTTGGGCGACCCGCCCTCAACCAAGCTCTCTAAATGGTTCCATCAGCAGGGGTTTTCTCTGGGCAGAATGAAAACCGGCACCCCGCCGAGACTTGACAGCCGGACAATTGATTTTGCAGAACTTGAAGCGCAATACGGCGATGACCCGCCTAATTTCTTTTCATTTGCCAATGCAGACGCAGGGCCTCCCAAAACTCCCGAACTGTCCCAAATGCCCTGTCATGTTACCTATACAAACGGCAAAACCCACGAGATCATCAGGGGCTCCATCGACCGCTCCCCACTGTATGCCGGTTTCATTGAAGGCGTTGGGGCCCGGTATTGCCCATCCATTGAAGACAAGGTAATGCGTTTCCCGGATAAGGATCGGCACCAGATCTTTCTGGAGCCGGAAGGTATTGATACGGTGGAAGTATACCCGAACGGCATTTCCACCAGCCTGCCTCTTGATACCCAAATGGCCTTGGTGCGAACCATAAAAGGGCTGGAGCACGCCCAGATGATCCGGCCAGGCTACGCCATTGAGTATGATTATGTTGATCCCCTTGAACTGCAGCCTTCGCTGCAGACGAAAAGGGTGCAGGGACTCTTCCTGGCCGGGCAGATCAATGGCACCTCGGGGTATGAGGAGGCCGGGGCCCAGGGGTTGGTGGCCGGTATCAATGCTGTTCAATATATCCGTAATGCAGAACCCCTCATACTGGACCGTTCCCAGGCTTATACAGGAGTTCTGATTGACGACCTGATAACCCTCGGCACCAAGGAGCCTTACCGCCTTTTTACCTCCAGGGCTGAATACCGCTTGCTCCTGCGAGAAGACAATGCTGACCTGAGGCTTAGGGATATCGGCTACAAGCTGGGTTTGGTCGACACGAAAACCTACAAAAATTTTACGGCCAAACGCGAGGCCATTGAAAGAACTATGGCAAAACTTGCCAACATCATGATGAGGCCCGGCCCGGGGATTGATTCTTTGCTTGAAAGTCTTGGTTCCGTGCCATTGCGGCAGGCCTGCAACCTGCAGGATCTGCTACGGCGACCAGAAATCACCCTGGAAGACCTTGAGTCCATTGCCGAACTTGACAAAGAACTTCCCCGGGCAGTAAAGCGTGAGGTGCAGCTGCAGATAAAGTACCAGGGATACATAGAAAACAGTGGTCTGGCAGGACTTTCAACTGAGGTTGTTGAAAAACTCACAAAGATACAACCGCGTTCCCTGGGCCAGGCATCCCGTATCTCAGGGGTTACTCCTGCCGCGATCTCTGTATTGCAGGTCCACCTGCGCAAACTGGGGTTTATTTAAAGATTAAGTGTCTGAAGTTAGAAATTTAAAAGTGCCTCAAGTTAAAAAGATTTTAAAATTCTATTTTTATTAATATAGCCAGTCTATATTTTAGGCACTGGCAACCTTAGTTCACTTTAGGCACATGACTTTTCCTCAAATAGATCCGGTTTTATTCTCCATTGGTCCCCTGCAGGTCCGCTGGTATGGATTGATGTATGTTTTAGGGTTTGCCGCCTCCCTGCTTCTTGTCAAACACCAGATAAAAAAATTCGGGTTCAAGGAGCTTGATGTTCATTTTGAAAATCTCAACCTGGTCCTTATCATTTCACTGGTTCTGGGCGGCAGGCTGGGTTATGTGCTTTTTTATAATTTGCCGTATTACCTGGGCCACCCCACTGAAATCCTGGCTACCTGGCAGGGGGGCATGTCCTTTCATGGCGGCATGCTGGGCCTGGTTATTGGCGGTGTTATTTTCTGCAGGAAAAAAAGGCTGGATTTCTGGCGCGCGGCAGATTTTTACACGGTCACCATACCCATCGGCCTGGGACTAGGCCGTATCGGTAATTTCATTAACGGTGAGCTCTATGGCCGGGTGACCGATGTGCCATGGGGCATGGTTTTCCCCGGCGGCGGCCCTCTGCCGCGCCATCCCTCCCAGCTGTACGAGGCATTTCTGGAAGGGGGGGTGCTTTTCCTGGTCCTCTGGTTTCTCAAGGACAGGCAGGCCCCACCATCTTCGTGGACCCCGGGCAGCATGGTTGCACTTTTTCTTGTTCTCTATGGAGTTTTGCGGATCTTTGTGGAATTCTTCCGGGAGCCGGACGCTCACCTGGGGTTTGTTGCTGTCGGCATGACCATGGGACAGCTGCTCAGCAGCCTCATGATTGTAGCCGGTATTGTTATTTTTCTGATCAGGAAGAAACAGACAGCGTAAAATTGAGCCTTCAGCATAATCGTCATACGCTCTGACGATAGACACAGCTGTCTGCTGTCAGCAAACTTTTCCTGATCTTTTTCTTGAACCCTGTCCTCGTATATTTGTTCTACCTCAAAACAAGCCCTGCTAGCTTTTGGCCAAAATTTATACAGGAATGCTCATTCATCAAGCCCCAGTTTTTTGAGCTTGCGCCAGAGAGATACCCGGTCAATGCCAAGGTACTTTGCGGCCTCGGTCTTATTTTCCCCAACTTCTTTCAGGACCCACTGGATATAGGAGCGCTCCATTTCCTCCAATGAAGGATACTTGTCACCTTTTTTTCTGAAAGTCTGCAGGGCCGCACCGCGCAAATCGTCAGGCAGATGGATTTTTTCAATACTTTTACCGCGGGTTAGGGCTACCCCACGCTCAATTATATTCTCAAGCTCTCTGACATTCCCGGGAAAGTCATAGTGCATGAGGATATCCATGGCTTCTTCGCTGATTGATTCAACATCCTTGTGCATGAGAGTGCTATATTTTTTGAGAAAATAAAGAGACAGCAGCGGAATGTCATCTTTGCGAGCTGACAGGGGTGGAATTTCTATGGAAATAACGTTAATCCTGAAATAAAGGTCCTGCCGGAAATGACCAAGTTTAACCTCATCCTGCAGGTCGCGGTTCGTGGCGCAGACAAAACGGACATCCACTTTGATGGGCGCAACACCTCCCAGGCGCAGCAGTTCCTTTTCCTGAATTACCCGCAACAGTTTAACCTGCATGGGCAATGGCATTTCAGCAATTTCATCAAGAAAAAGGGTGCCGGCGTCGGCCATTTCAACGAGGCCTTTCTTGACGCTTTCCGCCCCTGTAAATGCCCCCTTTTCGTGACCAAAAAGCTCATTGGCCAGGAGTTCTTCTGTAAAGGCGCCGCAGTTGATTGACAACATCGGTCCTTTTCTTCGTACACTGTTGTGGTGGATGAGATTTGCAACTAACTCTTTTCCTGTGCCGGATTCCCCGGTGATGACAATATTGGTGTCGGTTCCTGCTACCTGTTTCACCATTTCCAGGATCTGCTTCATCAGGGAATTGGTAGTGATGATCTGTGGTTTGCCTTCAAATTGCTCCAGCTGTTCCCTGAGCTTTATGTTTTCTTTTTTAAGCTCTTTTTTCTCCAGAGCCTCCTTGACAACCTTCCTGACTTCGTCAAGCTTAAACGGTTTTGCTATATAATGGTAAGCACCTGCCTTCATGGCACTGATGGCAGAGTCCACCGTCGCATAACCGGTTATCATGATAACTTCGGTGCCCGGATGCAGTTGCCGCGACCTGGTCAGGATCTGCATGCCGTCAACTTTTTCCATCTTGAGATCTGTCAGAATAAGATCGAATTCCTGCTCATCCAGGAGGCTCAGGGCCCTGGGGCCGCTCTGGGTCCCTGTAACTTCATAGCCCTCTTTTTTTAAAACGTACGTCAGGTTGTTGAGCGCGATTTTTTCATCATCAACAACAAGTATTTTGGGCACCTCGTTCATGCTGATCCCTCCTTTGTAACAGGCCTGTCAGGGAGCCAAATGATAAAGGTTGTGCCCTGGCCCAGCCTGCTTTCTACCCGGATGGACCCACCATGCATTTCAACAATATCATGGACAATGAAAAGCCCCAGCCCTGAACCATGGCCCACATCCTTGGTCGTAAAAAAAGGGTCGAATATCTTGTCACGGATTTCCGCAGGTATTCCCGGCCCATTATCCTCGATCAGTATTTCCACTTCGCGTCTTCCCTTGTTTTTTTTGGAAATTTCGCGGCACGAAATCCAGATCTTGCCATTTTCACCAATAACGTCTATGGCATTTTTTATGAGGTTCAAAAAGACCTGCTGCATGCGCTGCTTGTCAACCGTGATTTTCAGATCTGCGGGGATATCCAGGTTTATTTCTACATTGCTCGGGGCCTGGCCCCGTATAAGGGTTATGGTCTTTTCAACCAATGTTTTCAGTGGCAGCTCCTGCCAGGCAAACTCACTGATCCGGGAAAATTCCAGCAGGGTACGGACAATATCCCTGGCCCTGTCGGACTGCTCCAGGATCTGGGTGATCAACTCTTTTTTGAAATTTTCATCCAGCTCTTCCAGATCCTCTGCAAGGATCTGGACTGACGAGGACACATTGGACAGGGGGTTATTCAGTTCATGGGCTACACCTGAGAGCAGCGTTCCAAGCGAGGCAAGTTTTTCGGACTGCACCAGCTGTCTCTGGTGCATCCTCAGTTCCCTGGTCATACGGTTGAATGCCTCCAGGAGAGACCTTATTTCCTCGTCTTTTACCCCCACCGGGGCAAGCATGAAATCTCCACGTGAAATTCTTTTTGTATGGTCTTCCAGGGTTTTGAATGACTTGACAATGTCCCTGCCTAAAAGTGTGGCAAAAAATATACAGAGGAAAATGAAGAGCAGCACGGAGAAGAAAAGTACAAGCCCTGTTGTGCTGAGAAGTTTTTTAATTTTCTGGCGCTTACTTATTGAGCTCTGCTCAGCTATGTCTGTCAGCTTCTTCCCGATTGTCCTGATTGCATTTTCAATAATTAGGCGATCTTTGGCAGGGAGGGAGTTTTTCGATGCTAACATACTCATGCCATGGAGCTTTGTGATATTTTCTTTATATGCCTGTACTGAATTCCACAGGTCAGTATACACTTCCTTCCCCATGATAGGAGTTAACACTTCAGCATTATCAAGAAGGTGTTTGCCGAGTTCATTCAAAAATGCTGTGTTATCAAGGTAATCCTCTTCCTTGCCATAAAGAAAATAGTTCTTTTCAAAGCGGCGAACCTCCAGGGTCATATTGAGAAAATCATCTATTATTTCAAGTGTTTGTTTGTAGCCAACCTCATGCACAATGCCGTAGGTCAAGCCTGCCATGGCGACAATACAGAGCAGAAGAAAATAGAAACCGAGGGTTATTTTCTGTCGGATACCTTTGGGGGCCATGTATACACATCCTGTTCTGGGTTTGGTGCGAAAGCATCCATAATGGAGGGGAGCATTTTGTCAGCCAGATCGCAATAATCATCTAATAAAAATTATTCCTCAAATTACACCCGAATGTTGCACATTGCAACAACATCTTTCAGTTTGTAACACAAGCTACAACATACTGAAATTAATGCATATTATGTTATGCAGCAAACCAGGCGTTGCATTATGCAACACAGCATTGTTAATGCGAACATCTATAACATGTTGAAATTGATGAATAAATAAAATTCTCAAATGTGGCACGCAAAATGAAATAATAAAAGTACAGGCAGCGTGCCTGGAACTATTTATGAAAATTACGAAATAACGCGTAGAGGAAACAAAAATGAAAACAAAAATTACATGGTTTGACA
>Ga0111162_1046_pt1 | contig 11051 bp, 10 predicted proteins | sample DeeMarSeWOR28_12_FD_80263 | JGI IMG/M metagenome (GOLD analysis project Ga0111162, IMG submission 80263) | Nitrospira bacterium SG8_35_1 | reverse complement strand
CAAGCGCTGAGATATTAGCTAAAGGTAAGAAAATAGCGGGATATTAAGAAAAGACTTCCATACAACTCGGCATAATCTGAAACTCGGCATAATGCCGCTTATGTCGATCTCGGCATAATAGACACAGCTTTGCCACTCACCTATTAATGAGTGGAGTAAATATAAGAGAAATACAGCAACTTTTAGGTCATAAAAATATCGAAACAACGATGATATATACTCATGTCCTACGAGATGTCACAAAAGTACCTAAAAGTCCTCTTGATGCTTTAAAAGAATAACCGATTACAGGTTTATATATTCAACCAAGAAAATACTTTTGAATCATTTATAATTAGATATAGTCATTAATCTCAGCCATTCATCAAGTCTGAAGATAAATATGTTGTATCGTTATTTCTCCTGTAGTCAAAATCTGATGATTACCGTTTGAAATGTCCAATATTCCGGCATCAGATGCCAGTGCGACTTTTAGTCTCCTAAAACTGAAAATCGTTTTAAGATGTCAGGCAATTTTATCTGCAATATCTTAATGAAGCATATGTGAGCAACTGATAGAGCAGGGTACCCGCCTCACAGTCCATTGTATATAGTCCCTCTATGACCTGAACCAGTAATACCTAATATAAGAAAAATTTTCAGTAGATCAACGAAAAGGCGTATTGCGGATTATTTATCTGATACGCCTTTTATTTCTGCTATAAAGGAGGAGAAGGGATATATGAGACCGATATTACTGAAACTTAAAGGATTCAAAGGCGTACGGTCAGGCTCTGGTAATGAAGTAATGGAAATTAATTTCTCGGAAGCAGGCGGCCTGGTTGCAATAACAGGCCCGAACGGAGCGGGAAAAACCACACTGCTCGATAACCTGCATCCATACCGGATAATGCCGTACCGGGCAAGCAGCTATTCTTCCCGCTCATTCTCATTCTATAGCGAGTGCTATGGAAGCGATGCCTCAAAGGAGTTTGTATTTGAACTGAACGGGCACAGATACAAAAGCCTTCTGCTCATCGATGCAGAGAGAAAGAAACAGGAGGCCTACTTGTATAAGGAACTGGCTGATAACTTACTCATTCCATTGTGTGATGGAAAAGTTGACGCCTACGACAGGCTCATTGAAGAACTGCTCGGGTCACCTCAGATGTTTTTTACCAGCATTTTTCGCTGTCAGGATGCTCCCAAACTCTCAGACTACTCTAAAGGAGAAATCAAGGACATATTCACGGAACTCCTCGGAATCGAGCTGTTACGGGAGAGGGGGACCAGGGCAAAGGAGTTAAAAGAACTGCTTTTAAAGCAGATGGAGACATTCAGGCTTACGAAAGAATCGTTGCATGCTGATATGGATAATGCAGATCAAGCAAAAAAAGAAGCTGAGAAACTGCGAAAAGAGCGAAAGGCACTTGCTGAGAGGATTCAGCAGACAGAAAAACTCATCTACAGCAAACAGAATGAGCTGCAGACCGTAAAGGCTGAGATCGCCGTGCAGGAGACACTTCAGAAGGAAAAGCAAGATCTACAAGGAGAATTCAAAGGCCTTCAGGATAAACTGGATAAAACCAGAACAACAGCCAGCATGGCAGTAGAAGTACGTAATTCTTCAGAAAAGGAAAAGCAGCTGGGATCTGAACTTCAGAGATTGAGAAAGGATTACGGTGAAATTGAGCATGTGATCTTAAACATCCAGAAGGTATTTTGTAACCTGAAAGAGGCAGAGAAAACCATTGCCGAAAAACAGGGAACATTGTCAGAGCTGAAGCTGATAAGAGAACATGAATACTCATCTTTAAAGAAAAAATTTGAAGAGGCCCAGAACAGGACGCGGCTGCTCAAGGAAGTACCCTGCGGATCTGATCTCCATGAAAAGTGTCCGCTTCTTAAAGACGCTGTGCAGGTCAAGCAATCGCTCATCAGACTCGTTCCGCCCTTTCACAAGCTGAAGGAACAGTCACCGGAAGAAACAAAGCTCATCAAGGAGATCGAGAAACTGAGAAAAGAGGTTAACTCCATGTCATCTGTACAAAATAACGTTGATGCTTCACATAAGAAGCGTGATAACCTGAGACTCGCAATAGAGGATTGTGAGAAAAAGATGGAGTATACTCGCAAACTGAGTGCTCAACTACCGGAAGTTGAAATGGCTGAGAAGTCCATACCGGAGCTGGAAGAGAGACTGCAAAGGATTGAGCAGAAACTGGCGTCCCTGAAGATCGACGGTGAATTAAAGAAAAGAGAAGCAACAGTGCTCAACGTGCTCAATCGGCTGCAAAATGAAAGAAAATCACTTGCAAAAGACGAATCAGAGGTAACACAGGCCCTTGGAGCAGCAGAAGCCCTGATAAAAAGAGGGGTTGAGGCTGAGAAGAATCTCAAAAAGCTGGATCAGAGAATCACCACCATATCGAGTGATATTTCCGACTGGTCACTGCTTGAGCGTGCATTCAGTAACGACGGCATTATTGCCCTTGAGATCGATGATGCCGGTCCCACAATCAGCGCGATAGGAAACGATCTCCTGCAGAGCTGTTTCGGTCCGAGGTTTTCGGTCAGGATCGATACCCAGGTTGCCCGGGCAAACGGCAAGGGTCTAAAAGAGACCTTTGATATCATCATCTTTGATTCAGAAAGAAACGAATCCAAAAGCCTCAGGTCCATGAGCGGCGGCGAAAAGTTGTGGATCGAAGAAAGCATAACCCGGGCCATTTCCCTTTACAATGCCCAGAAAAGCGGTAGAAAATATCATGCCCTCTTTACCGATGAAAAGGACGGAGCCTTGGACTTTCAGAAAAAGAAAGAGTTTATCGCGATGAAGAAAAAGGTGCTGGAAATAGGCGGGTATGATACAGAGTTTTTCATCTCCCAGTCGCCTGAGGTTCAGGAGACAGCGGACTTCACCATATCCGTAAACGCATCTGGTGTTGCGATAGCTTAACTCACTGTTAATATCCTGAATGAAGCCTTCTGAGAGATTACAGATTATTTTATAAATAATCTGTAATCCCGGAGGGCTTTTTTTGTAGATCCCTCGTTTTACATCACCCCTCAAAGATCATTCATTACATACCAGTTCAATGCGGTAATACCTAAGTACCAAATCATTTTCAGTAGGCATCGAACAGGAGATATGCGTCAGGGTGTAATCCGGTATATCTCTTTTTTATTAAAAAAAAGGAGGTTTTGATGGATGAATGCTTGATGAATGCAGGTTTTTCCATAGGGTTTTTCATTTTATTCGGCATAGCACTTGAATTGTGCGAGCTGATGTATCAACTGTTAGTAAGAATACGCAGAAGGAGGATGGCATGCTGGAACAAGACCACGTCCCGAACCAGGATACGGGAATTGACAACACAACAGGACTGACACGGGAGATCGGCTATGAGAACTCAGAGACAATAGCCACACTCCTGGGCCCGATATTCAGGCTTCCGAGAGCAGGGGTCATACGGCCCGGTATCAAAGTACTGAAAAAGGGGTGTTCAGACAAGGACAAGGGGATCTATAACAGTATGGTTGCGGAAGGAGCCACATGGAATGAGATCGATCAGGTTCTTGGTTCTGATCAGCAGGGAAGAAGCAAACTGATCCCCACCAATGTCGATTACTTCACGGTAAAACCTGAAGACTGCACAAACTCAGACGATACAAAGCGGTTACATGACCTGTATGCAGATAATGACGGCAAGATCAGAAGTCTTCCCGTTTGGTTTCCTGTCAACGAGTGGTACAACATCATTCCTCACGGTCTGAGGGTATTTGGCAAGCAGACAGGTCTGAAATTTCACAGCCACTTCAGGGAAATTCGTGACGGAGGAGGCAGAGTTACGGGATACTCCAGAGTCTGCAGATTCCCGCTGCCGGTAGCACAGGGAAAGAGGATTTTTGGTGGAAGAAAAAGGGGCGAAAGACCATGTGAGCCGGATAACTGTCCGGAATACCAGAGGGGTGAATGCAAATTCGGCGGGGTTATACAGTGCTACATTCCCGGGTTAAAGGGAGTTGGTGTCTGGCTGATCCCCACGACTTCGTGGTACTCCCTTTCAAATATCAAGAGCACTCTGGAAACTGTTGCAAGCGTAACAGGAGGAAAAATCGCCGGCCTCGTCGGAGGCAAACCTGTCTTCAGGATCAGAAAGGCAGCGAACAAGGTCTCAATGATCAATACCGATACCGGAAGTACGCAGAAGGTTGAACAGGATCTTATCTATCTGGATGTCGATGTTGATATGACCGAGCTTGCAGCCTACTACGAAAGGGCGCAGGTGCTTGGTCGTGGAATAGCAGCCTCGCAGCTCCTGTCTACTCAACCCTGTGATCTTCATACGTCTGCAGCACCTGAACCAGACCATGGGACAACCTCAGAACCCTTAAAGGGTGCGAATGGTAGTAAAGACCATGAAGACAGACATCTGGAAACAAACGCTGCACTACTCTTTTCTGAACTCTCACAGAAGTACAAAGACAGAGACAGAGTGAAAAGCAAACTGAAGGAACTCACCGGAGCCAGCAGCTTCTACGATCTCGATGAACAGATGGCGGTAAATGCCTTACATACCCTTCATAAAACTGAATCAGGGGATGTTAAGCAACTGCGAAAGGTGCTGTCACAAATGTACGGTAACGGTGACAAAGACAAGGTTACCGCTGAACTCAAAAGACTCACTGGGGTCAGTTCCTTTGAAGAACTGACTGACAAACAGGCAAGGGAGGCATTAGATACACTGACAGCTTCCGTGCTGAATGAATTTTAAAACAGACAAATCAAAAAAGGAGAAATATCATGAAAAAACAGATTGGAGCATTATGGATGAAAACCTACACCAGAGACGGTGAAGAAAAGCAGTTTTTCTCAGGCGTGATTGATCTTGGAGCCCTGGGTGATGTGAACGTTGCTATTTTCAGCAATGACAACAAAAGGGACACCAAACATCCTGACTATAACATCATTCTCGGCAGAAATAATGCAAAAGAAGATGCAAACAAGGATGATGCTCAGGATATGAAACCCTTTTGAGCGTAACCCGATCATCAGGGTAATACCATAATAGATAATCATTTCAGTAGGACTATGAAAAGGGCATATGAGATTTTGTTTCTCTATGCCCTTTTTGTTTCAAAGAAAAAACAAATATTCAGGAGGTGATTTATGGATAGAGAAGTAATAGAGATGGCGAGGAGTGTCAACTTGCCTGCATACATTGAATGTGTAGAGGGACTTACTCCCAGGAGAAGAAGTCCAAGAGGATTATTCTATCTCTCTCCTTTCAGAACAGAAAAAGTGCCGTCTCTTCATGTTTCAAACCGGGACGGTATCTGGCTCTGGTTTGACCATGGAGCGGTTGAGTGCACAGGCGGAGATGCCATTGAGTTTGTCAGAAAGCTTAAGGATTGCTCATTCAAGGAAGCCGTGGAGATCCTTCTGGATTTTGACGGTCACACAGGTACTTCCTTTAGAGAAACGAACAATAAAGGCGGTATCGGTAGCATTAATCGCACATCTGGATTCTCTGGCAACGGATCTAAGTTCAATAAGATCTTCTGGGTCAGAGACTTCTATGAAAAGTTGCCTAAAAATTACATCACGACGATCAAAAAATATTTCACTGATCGGGGGCTGAAATTCCATGAGGAGTTAGGCTGCAAGGTCCATTTTCATTTCAATGACAAATTGAGATACATAGTTTTCCCCTTACCAAATTGTGAAAACGTAAGAGGCATTGAACTCAAGGAGATCTGCAATCTTCAAAAGGAACTTGGTCTCACGAATGAACGGAAAAAAAGAAAATGCTACGGAACGAAGACCATCTGGGCATTCAAGAGGGACACATCCAGGCTCCTCGTTGCCGAATCCATCATAGACGCCCTTGCCGGAGAGATCATCCTCGATGATAACAACATCTCCCTTGCGGCGCTCAACGGGGTGGCTCAGGTAGCTCAGCTGGATCAAGTCATAAAAGCCCTGAAATCGAAAAAGGTCTTTCTCTCCATTGACGACGATGGAGCCGGACAGGAAGCGAACAAAGTAGCAAGACAAATTCTCATACAAAACAGGGTCGCACACGAAGTTCTGAACATCAAACAGAAAGACCTGTTCAGAGAACTTCATGCGACTGAAATGAAAGAGGTGAATCAACATGCTGGAAATGGTGGATAAAAACAAGATGTCCTTTACCAGCAATGCCCTTGAGGTTCTTGGGAAGCGGTATCTGAAAAAGGACAAAAACGGAACACTAAAAGAAACGCCAGAGGAGATGTTTCAAAGAGTAGCGGCAAATGTGGCCCAGGCGGATGCGCTCTATGGTGCCACAGGGAATCAGATTGATGCTATTGCTAAGAAGTTTTTTATGCTTTTGAGTAGCCTCTGGTTTCTGCCTAACTCGCCTACGCTCATGAACGCAGGAAAAAAACTGCAGCAGCTCTCTGCCTGCTTTGTCCTGCCTGTCGGGGACTCGATGCTTGAGATCTTTGAGTCTGTCAAGCACACCGCCATCATCCACCAGAGTGGGGGCGGGACAGGATTCTCTTTCAGTAAGATCCGGCCGAAGAACGACAGGGTCTCAAGCACGGGAGGCAAGGCCAGCGGGCCTGTCTCTTTCATGGAAGTCTTTGATTCTGCAACCAATACGATCAAACAGGGCGGCACCAGAAGGGGCGCCAACATGGGCATCCTGAGGGTTGACCACCCCGACATCCTGGAATTCATCACCTGTAAGCACGAAGAGCAAAAGCTCTCCAATTTCAATATCTCAGTCGCGATTACTGACATATTCATGGAGGCATTGAAGAAAGGATCGACATATGATCTCATAAACCCTCGCACAAAAAAGAAAGCCGGAGAAATAGCGGCAAAGGAAGTATTTGACACCATTGTTGAAAGCGCATGGAAAAACGGAGAGCCGGGGATCATCTTCATTGACAGGATAAACAAGGATAATCCAACACCCTCGGGAGGTGCCATTGAGGCAACCAATCCATGCGGAGAGCAGCCGCTTCAGCCTTATGAATCGTGCAATCTCGGTTCCATAAACCTTTCACTGATGATAGACGAGAAATCGGAGTCTGTTGACTGGAATAGGCTGGAAGAGACAGCAAGAGCAGCGGTTCATTTTCTTGATAACGTAATAGACATGAACAGGTATCCCCTGTCCGAGATCGAACGGGTCACAAAGTTAAATCGTAAGATCGGTCTTGGCATCATGGGATGGGCAGATATGCTCTTGAAACTGAGGATCAAATACAGTTCTGACAGGGCTGTTGAGCTTGCAGGGCAGCTCATGCAATTCATCAGAGAAAAGGCATACGAGGCTTCAGCTGAGCTTGTAGAAAAAAGAGGCACATTTCCAAACTGGAAAGGAAGCAGTCATAACGGTACAAATGGCAAAAAAGTGAGAAATGCAACTGTGACTACGATAGCGCCAACGGGAAGCATCAGCATTATCGCAGGCTGTTCAAGCGGTATAGAGCCTGTCTTTGCATGGCAGCAGAAGAGCAGACAGATTGACTCTGAACTTTACTGGGAACATCCTGTCTGGTCTGACCACAAGCATAAAGAGGTTCTGCCAGAGTACTTTGTGAAGGCTGACCAGATCAGTCCTGAATGGCATGTAAAGATGCAGGCTGCCTTCCAGCATCATGTTGATAATGCTGTTTCAAAGACAGTCAACCTGCCAGGATCAGCAACTGAAAAAGACGTGGCAAAGACCTATCTGCTTGCATATGATCTTGGATGCAAAGGCATTACTGTCTACAGAGATGGAAGCCGGAGCGAACAGGTATTTCATGCCAAAGGCAAACCAAAGAGAAAGGAAGGCGATTCTCTTCCTGAGATCATTGACGAAAAACGAGTGGTTGTACAGACCAGAGAGGGTAAGTATTACATCCATATGAGTCATATCAACAGCGAGCCAAAAGAAGTGTTCGTCAATGTTCCACCCATCGGCAAATCACGTCCCTGGGTGGAGTGCATATCGCGGCTGATTTCAACAGCCATAAGGCATGGCGTCCCCTGCGATGAACTTGTGGATCAGCTCTACAAAAGCCATCTACAGTACGGTGATGTAACATCACCATTGCTTGCCATTAATAAAGGGATCGCAAAGATTCTTGAGGCCTTGGATAAAAAGCCATACTACGATGTACCCTGTCCGGACTGCGGAACCGTGCTCTGCATGGAAGAAGGTTGCATGAAATGCTACTCATGCGGGTTCAGTGCTTGTTGACATTTAGTAAACAATTAAAGGCGTATGGGAATTTTCCTGTGCGCCTTTTTTTCATTCCTCTCTGTGTGACAAAGTCACAAATAGGCAGTGAAACTTTCACAGACTTCCAACCATTATTTATCTACAATTTAAAAACAGTCCCCGATAGTGAAAGTAGCAAAAAGTGACAGGAATGTAATCTTTCCGTGATATTTGTGTGAAATGAGCACCTTATAATCAGCTCAATGATGAAAAAAGAGAGGATGATGATGAAAAAGGAAGGAGAGATGATGAAGCAAGAGGGCATGATGATGATGGAAAAGGGCAAAATGATGGAGAAAGAAGGCAAGGTGATGATGAAATAAACTACACCATTCTCTCAGCATCCTCATGGAGGGAGAGAGGTAAGAATTCTATGCCTCTCTCTTGTGCCTGCAGAAAGGAGGGTGTCCAATTATGAATAACAAATTGAGCAGAAGAAAATTTTTTAAAGGCATCGGTCTGGGAACAATAGGCTTCGGTTTTGGCATGTCGATGCTGGATGGCATTTATAAACATGTTGAAGCACTGACCGAGGAAGAAAAGCATGAGATGCTCATGAAGGGAACGGTTAACTTCAAGGGCTTTATGGCCAAGGAGATCACACCTAACGATGAATTCTACATTACCTCTTACTCATCGAATATACCCGACAGCTAACAGTTATAATTTGTTTAAACATGCAATTTTGTAATTATCAAAGCCATAAATCTTTTGTGAGATCAGGTAAAAATGAAACATTGAATCCAGAAACTAAGTCATGGTTATTCAAAGAAGATGTGCTGGTCTATTTCTCGATTATTTATTTTACTGTAGGAGTAAGCCTCTCTGGAGTCATATATTTTAGTATTGCAAATCATAAAGGCTATTTTGGTTAGATAATTTTTATGGTGTAGATTCGTATAATGGTATTCATATCGTGATAACATCGTGTGAGTATTTCGTTAATGCCTATAGTTTGAATGTTCACTGCCTTTACTTCATGACTCTGTGATGAGCATTTATTAAAATGCTTATATGTATCTTATGCCTCAATCTTTCCTCTCGTGAAATTTATATAATAAACGATGTTGTTATATTGATACTTGTAACGTTACGCGTAACATGATATAATCAAAACGAATGATAAAATCTTTCAGACACAAAGGATTGGAACAATATTATTATGAAGGTAATAAAAAAGGAATCAATGTCAAGCACGCGCCCAGGATTGGACGAATTCTCGACCGTCTGGATGCATCGGTGGAACCTCAGGATATGAACTTACCGGGCTTCAAGCTGCATGAGCTTCAAGGTAAGGAAAAAGGAACCTGGGCAGTCTCGGTAAGCGGTAATTGGCGGATCACATTTAGATTGGAGGGAAATGATGCAGTGCTGGTTGATTACCGTGATTATCATTAGTGAAGAGGAGGACCATACATATGATTGGAAAAAGAAAACCCACACATCCCGGGGAAGTTCTGAGTGAAGATGTTATCAAGCCTTTGGGACTGACCGTAACTGAAGCTGCAAAGCGATTAGGAGTAACGAGAAAAACTTTGTCAACCTTACTGAATGGCAAGGCATCCTTAAGCCCTGAAATGGCAGTAAGGATAGCAAAAGCAACGAATACTTCTGCTGAGAGCTGGTTGTATATGCAGGCAAAGCTGGACCTCTGGATTGCATCTAAAAAATCACCAAAGGTTAAAGACCTTAAAGAAATCGCTGTATAGGAAACCGAAGAAAATAGAAAAAGAAAACCTTTATTTAAATGTAAAACTCTTTAATGTGCTATCGAAATGACATGTCCATGCCTTGGACATATTCTAATAACGTGTCCAAATAGAGTTGTTATTTGGACACGAAACAATTACGTGTCCACGACTTGTAAACGTTTAATTAGGTAATCACGGACATCTCTTTTGGAATTTGTTCGCTCTTTAAAGCAGCGTGATAAAATCGTGTAATAAATACATCAAAAACGGTATAATACCATCGAACTATATAGAAATAAAAAGTGGGGCTAATTACTTATTAGAAAAGGAAAAAACAGGTATTTTCAGGCACTTGTGATAATCCCTTTGGTTGGAATGGCATTCAAGAGGTCGTCGGTTCGATCCCGTTCAGCTCCACAAGCAAAATCAAGGGGTTACGCTGATGGGTGTGACCTCTTTTTTTTCCAACGTGACAAAATCGTGACAAATTCTTATCAATTACCTCAAAGTCTACAACTTTAATCCTGTTTGACTACGCAAAGTATGCATAGTGCATGTGAATGCTACTCATGCGGGTTCAGTGCTTGTTGACATTTAGTAAACAATTAAAAGCGTATGGGAATTTTCCTGTGCGCCTTTTTTAATTGTATATTTAAAATGTAATTTGTGATAAAGAGAACAGATAAACCTTACATTCCTAAAGATTTGCCTGTAGAGCAGCTCCGAAAATGGCTCGCTGCAAAAATTGAAGAGCTTGACCAGACAAAGCGTGACAACTGCCAATTGATTAAATAAAGACAGAGTGATCCGGATTCTGTCTTTTCCCTTGCTTTATTTATTATTTTACGAATAAAATATTTCATGATTATTTAGTACATAGCTTATAATGAAGACAAGCACTTTATATTAGATATGGGAAAAATTACGTTTCAAGGCTGCTTATAATTTGTTAGTAAAAGATGTGGCGAAAATGTGGCAAGAAGCACTAGAATATATTTGAACATAACAAGAAATGGAAGGATGAAAACTAAATAAATCCAGCCACTTAAAAGTTTCTGAGGCGCTTGGGGTGCGAGAGGTCGGCCGTTCAAATCGGCTCGCCCCGACCATTTTT
>Ga0111162_1083_pt1 | contig 11075 bp, 6 predicted proteins | sample DeeMarSeWOR28_12_FD_80263 | JGI IMG/M metagenome (GOLD analysis project Ga0111162, IMG submission 80263) | Nitrospira bacterium SG8_35_1 | reverse complement strand
CATTCCTTCCCTGTCTCAAATTGCTTTTGAATAATACCCTGTGTGATAATTACAATTGCTCATGAATTATGCACTTTTCAGGAAACCAAGCAGATATATCGGCAATGAGATCAATTGTATAAAAAAAGAGGGTATTGTCAAAGTAGCGCTCTGTTTTCCCGACACCTATGAAATCGGGATGTCTCACATTGGCCTGAAAATTCTTTACCATATAATCAACAACCTGCCTGATACATCAGCGGAAAGAGTCTATGCACCCTGGGTTGATTATGAATCATACCTGAGAGAACATCACCTGCCCCTGACTTCACAGGAATTTTCACGACCTTTGAAGGAATTCGACATACTCGGCTTTACCCTTCAATACGAGCTTTCCTACACCAACATATTGAATATGCTTGATCTGGGGGGCATTCCAATCCGATCCGAAAACAGAGACGACAGCCATCCACTTGTGATAGCAGGCGGCCCCTGCGCTGTTAATCCGCTTCCCCTTGCACCTTTCATGGATGCCTTTGTCATCGGTGACGGGGAAGAAGTAATACAGGAGATCCTGTCAGCTGTCAGGGATCAGGGATCAGGAGTAGGGGATAAAACAGAACTATTGGGAACGCTCTCTCAGATTGAGGGAGTCTATGTGCCTGTACTCCATGACAGCAGCAGGCAGAAAATTCATCGCAGGTTCATGGAGAACCTTGATGAAGCACCCTACCCTGACAAACCAATCGTTCCCTACATGCAGGCTGTCCATGACCGGGCTGCTATTGAAATAGCGCGGGGTTGCACAAGGGGATGCCGCTTCTGCCAGGCAGGGATGACCTACCGCCCCCTCAGGGAACGTTCTGTAAAGACAGTATTATCTCTGGCAAAGAAATCCCTTGCCAGCACCGGTTATGAGGAAGTATCTTTTACCTCCTTGAGCGCCGGGGATTACAGCTGCCTGCTCCCCTTACTGAAAGGATTTAACAATATTTGTGCGGGCACTCATACATCAATATCACTCCCCTCGCTTCGTGTCGGGTCTATCGATTCTGAGGTCCTGAAGGAAATAAAGACCGTTCGAAAAACAGGCTTCACGATTGCCCCTGAAGCCGGCACAAAAAGACTCAGAGACGTAATCAATAAGGACATTACTGATGAGGAGTTTGACGAGACCCTTCGCAAACTCTTCCAGGAGGGTTGGAAAAAGGTGAAGCTCTATTTCATGGTCGGACTTCCCACAGAGACCAGGGCTGATATTGAGGGGCTCATCAAAATGGCTCTCAGAGCCCGCCAGATAGGAAAACAGATAACAGGGAGACAGGTTGAAGTTAATGCAGGCATATCAGCCTTTGTTCCGAAACCGCATACTCCCTTTCAATGGGAAGGGCAGAACGATATGTCACTACTCAGGGAAAAACAGGATCACATCAAACAGGCATTCAGAAAAAAACGGATTAAATTTAAGGGGCAGCATGTAGAGAACAGCCTCATGGAAGCAGTGTTCTCACGAGGCGACAGAGAGTGTGCCCGGCTGCTTGAAAATGCCTGGAAACTGGGGTGCCGCTTTGATGGCTGGTCAGAGCATTTTGACTTTCCTACATGGCAGGCGGCAGGGGAGAAAACTGGCATGGACCTTTTTGCATATGCCTCGAGGCCACTTGACCCTGAGAAGGACCTGCCCTGGGATTTTATTGATACGGGCATTACAAAAAATTTCCTGCTCAAAGAATACAGCAAGGCCGTCAAGGAGAACATTACCCCTGACTGCAGAGTATCCTGCCATGGCTGCGGCCTCAACTGCCAGAACACAGAGCACAGATCTCGGAAAACTGGGGACAGAACACAGACTACAGACACCCGACCCGTGACCCCTGGCAAAAAACCGATCAATGTCCCTTCTCGCATCAGGATAAAATTCTCAAAAACAGGGGACATGCAATATCTCTCTCACCAGGAGCTTGTGACATCATTTTACAGAGCATTGAGAAGAGCACATATCCCGTTGGCATATTCTGAAGGATTTCATCCACATCCAAAGCTCTCCTTTGGACCGGCTCTGGCTGTTGGCATTGAGAGCACAAGCGAATATGCAGACATAGAACTGCCGGTGGTCGCCGACGCGCTGAATATTATGGAGCAGCTGAATAATGCCTTGCCTGCAGGACTCTGTGTTCTTTCGGCGTCATTGATCCCCCTGCGTGAAAAGTCCCTGAACGAGTTTGTCAGGCACTACCGATACGAAGTGGCAATCGATGGAGAGGATACTTTCGTTGACACCTTTATGCAGCAGCAGGAATGTGCTGTTCATAGAAACAATAAAACCGTCAACATCAGACCTATGGTCACAGAAGCAAGGCAGGAAGGTTCCTCCCTGATTCTCCTGTTACAGGATGTAGAGGATGTGAAGCCGAGACCCCATGAAATATTAAAGGAACTACTCGGGAAATCCGCAGAAGAGATACAGGCATTCCCTATGAAAAGGACTGGCCTTTATGGAAATAATGGGGTAAAATTGGTTGAACCAATAACAAAAGATAACCATGGCCGGTAAAATAATAATTAACATAACGCCTGAACAGACACGGGTTGCCCTCGTTGACAGCAACAGTCAGTTGTCTGAGCTCTACATCGAGCGCAAAAAAGACCTCAGTCTTGTTGGTAATGTCTACAAGGGCAAGGTTGTGAAGATCCTTCCGGGCATGCAGTCTGCTTTTGTCGATATCGGCCTTGAAAAAGCTGCCTTTCTCCATGCTGCAGACGTACTTTCCGGATTTGACTATTCAATTTTCGGTGAGGACCTGGAAGATACCGTCCCGCTGAACCTTCCCATTGAAGACCTGCTCCAGGAAGGTGAAGAAGTCTTTGTCCAGGTATCAAAGGATTCTATCGGCACAAAAGGCGCCCGGGTTACCTCCTATATTACACTCCCCGGCAGATACCTTGTTCTCATGCCTGATGTTGAACACATCGGTATCTCCAGGAAGATCATGGATGAGGAAGAGCGTACACGGCTGAAAGGCATTATTGCTGAACTGAAGCCTCAGAATTTCGGATTCATTATCAGGACAGCAAGTGAAGGATGCACAGAAGATGAGCTGAAAAAAGATATCGACTACCTGATGCTTCTCTGGAAAAACATTGACAGAAAAAAAGACAAGGGCAATCCTCCACAGCTTTTGTACAGTGATCTTGACCTTGCGCTGAGAAGCGTAAGGGACATGCTGAATCAGGATATTGACAAAATCATTATAGACTCGTCGAGGGAGTACAAAAAATTGATTGATTTTGTGAATACCTATTTCCCCAAACTGAATTCACAGATAGAGCTCTATGAAAGAACTGAACCCATATTTGATGCCTATGGCATTGAGCTCGAAATTCCCAGGGCGCTTGGCAAACGGGTGTGGCTCAAATCCGGTGGATATATCGTCATAGACCAGACAGAGGCGCTGACATCAATAGACGTCAATACCGGCAAATTTGTCGGCAAGGCCAACCTCGAAGATACGATCTTCAAGACAAACATTGAATCGGTGAAAGAGATTGCCTGCCAGATACGATTGAGAAATCTTGGCGGTATTATCATTATTGACTTTATTGACATGGAAAAAGAGGAGAACAGACAAAAGCTCTTTTCCGTCTTTCAGGAGGCAATGAACAAAGACAGGGCCAAGTGCACGATTCTCGAAGTGTCGGAACTGGGTCTTATCCAGATGACGAGAAAGCGCGTGAGGGAAAGCCTGGAAAGAACTCTCTGCGAACCATGCTCCTACTGTGAAGGCAAGGGTTTTATAAAATCACCACTGACCATTTGCTATGAAATTTTCATGGAATTGCGGAAGATAGGTTTGACGCAGAAAAATGCAAAGATCATGATATCCGCAGCTCCACAGGTAGCAAACCTCATCTACGAAGACGAACGTGACGGCATAGAGGAAATTGAAAAGGAATTTGGGTTCAGGATTATTGTCAAGGCAGACAAGTCCTTTCATCAGGAATACCACGAAGTTGTTACGCTGTAAATATTTTCATTCCCCTTGAACGGCTTAAACTGATTGAACTGCTTAAACGATTTAATCTCTTTGACCGGATTGAACCCTTTGAACTTATTATAACCATGACCACTGAAGAAAAATTCAGCAATCTCAAAAATGACCTGACAAACATGGATCGTGTCATCATTGCCTTTTCCGGCGGCGTTGACAGTACCTTCCTTCTCAAAACAGCAGTACTGTCCGGTCTCAGTAACGTCCTTGCCGTAACAGGCCTGTCAGAAAGCCTTCCTCAGGAAGAAGCAGACTTTGCAAAAAGTATGGCAGATTCTCTGAATGTCAGGCAGATGATTATACAGACAAAAGAACTGCAGAACAGGAGTTACGCCAGCAACCCTACCGACAGATGTTATTACTGCAAAAAAGAACTTTTCACACACCTAAAGAAAATCGCTGATAAGGAAAACATCCCCTTCATACTTGACGGTACCAATGCTGATGACGCCCGGGACTGGCGTCCCGGATCAAAGGCCGCCAGGGAAGAAGGTGTCCGGAGCCCGCTCCTTGATGCCGGTTTGAGCAAAGATGAGATCCGTCAGTTGTCCCGTGACCTGAAACTGCCGACATGGAATAAACCTGCAACTCCCTGTCTTTCTTCCCGCTTCCCCTACGGACAGGTGATTACCGCAGAATCACTCGAGAGAGTGCACCGTGCAGAGACATTTCTCAAACAATACGGGGTTAAGGAGCTGAGAGTGCGGCATCACGGTGAGGCAGCACGAATAGAGGTGGCGCCCCATGATTTTTCAAAGCTTATCAATGAAAATTCCAGAGAGGAAATCATCCGCTATCTGAAATCCCTTGGATATAAGTTTATTACCCTGGACCTTCAGGGTTTCCGAAGCGGCAGTGCCAACGAAGTGCTTGATGATAAGTAACTTGCCTTTCTTTGACCCCGCCGTTACCAAAGCCCTATAATGAATGATGACGCATTCACTGCTATGCGAAGAAGTACAGAAGTGTGTTCGGTGCGGCGCCTGCAAAACACTGTGCCCCACCTACCACCTCACCCTGAATGAGACCATGGGCGCTCGGGGCAGAGTAGCCCTGCTTGGAGAATTATGCCTGAATCATTTGCCGCCCAGCAAAAACCTGGCTGAAAAAATATTCAGCTGCATGCTCTGCGGCGCCTGCAAGGGCATCTGCCCTACCGGCATCAACATCCCTGAGATGATCTATCAGGGCCGGGGTATCTTGAAGAAAGCCTACCGCAAGGGCTTTCTATCAAAAAAAGCCCTGAAGATCACCATTAACAACATGGACACTGTTCTCCCCGTTATGAGATGGGTCCATATGCTTCTCTACCAGCCCTTTCAGAAGACCTTCGGACTCAGCTATCTGCCGAAGATCACCGGGAAACCCTTCAACAAACACGTTCAGGTCTACAAAAACATGAAAAAAGTTGGCAGAGTTGCCATTTTCACAGGCTGCAACGTGAACTACTTTTACCCGCACCTCGGAGATGCCTTATCCCATGTTCTCCTCGCCAAGGGATATGAAGTCGTTGTGTTCAAGGGCGAGGAATGCTGCGGTGCACCACTGCGTTCAATGGGACTCGAAGAAGAGGCATCACAAATGGCACGGAGAAATGTTGACCATTTCAGTAAAGTCCGGGCTGAAGCGATTATCAGCCTCTGTCCAACATGCACCATGGTTATAAAAGAGCAGTACCCGCAGCTTGTGGGAGATTCAATATCGAACATTATGGATATTAATGAATTTATGCTGCAGTCTGATTTAACGAAGGACCTTGCAGTATCTCCGCAGGTTGTTACCTACCATGACCCCTGTCATCTGAGTTTCGGCCTTGGTATAAAGAAAGAGCCGCGGAAAATCCTGAACGCAATTGAAGGACTGGAATTGAAAGAAATGAAGCACCCTGACGAATGCTGTGGGTTTGCCGGACTGTTCAGCCTCCATTTCAGGGACATGGCAAAGACATTAACCAACACGAAAATGGAGAACATTCATAATACTGCCGCTGACACTGTAGTAACATCCTGTCCCGGCTGCATCATGCAGCTTGAGGCCATGCAGCAGAAGAGCAGGAAGAAAGTTCGAATTCGCCATATCGTTGAAGTCATCGATGAGGCCATGCATCGGGAAGCACAATGATTCCCTCTGCTGTCATTACGAACGAAGCGCAGCTACGAGAAATCTTACATTGATAGATCTCTCATAGTCATTCGAAATGACTTCGGTTTTTTTCATCTTCCAGACTCTCGCAGACAGTACCGGGAGATCCAGCTCTCTCATTTCTCTGGATTGTCCGATCAAGTCGGACAATGAAAACTTTTTTTATTCTGTCATCCCCGCGCACCTGCCTGCCGGTAGGCGGGGCCCCAGTCCTTTGAGTTCCTCTGTGCCTTTGCACTTCCGGACCTGTTCTTTGATATTTAACCCTTAATTTTTTATAGTACATGCATGCCCATCTTTGAATACAAATGCAGTAAATGCAATGAAGAATTTGAAAAGCTCGTCTATGGCTCCAGTCCTGAGGTAAGCTGTCCGAAATGCATGTCAACAGATGTTGCCAAGAAGCTTTCAACCTTTGGTATGGGTGGAGTAGAGAAGCAGACATCTTCCGGCTGTACATCCTGTACCAAATCTACCTGCAGCTCCTGCAGTTAACGATTCTATTTGTCAAGCCGGCATCCGGTTTTTTCTGTCACTTCAAAACAACGTGAGAAGTCTTAAGCTATTTCAACGCATAAGATCTCTGATATCCATCCCAGATAACATCAACTCTGCCATCCTCCAAAAATGAATGGGGATCCAGCCCTTTAATTTCCTCAGGATTGTCTGCTTATACCTGCCTACCGCAGGCAGGCCGGACAATGACAGACATAGTATCCAAGCTGCCCCTTTGGCGAATGATCCCTATTCAGGCAGGTAGATCGCTACGAAAGGATTAAACCTGAAAAGTCCCGTTGATCGGTTAAAAACTTTTGCACTGGACAGATTCATCAGCCTATTCTGAATCTCTGCAGGCAATTCCCTGACAGGTGCGTTTCCAATGAGAACAATCGCCCTTTTATCGTCCCGAACAGGAGAACCGCCTGCATAGTACAGAGGATTGTTATATTCCCAGGTAAACCGTAACGGTGATTCTTTAATATCTTCTACTGGAGGGGTATTCCTTCCATCATAATGGTAGATGATTTTCTTGCCTGTGAAAAGATCGAGCACCGGCACGGTAGCGGCAATGTTCACCGCAGGATCTTCAGGCTGTATTGTAAGGACCTCTATCTCATCAACCTCCATTGATTGAAGGTATGACCCTGCAGCCTTCAGATTGCCAAGGCTCATATTCATTAATAAAGGTTTGTAAGCAAATAGTGCAACAATGACTGATGGAATTACAGCACAGGCAAGGATGTACCGTTTCACCTGAGCTGTCTTTATCATGTCCAGTCCATAGGATGCCATCAAGGTCAGCATGGGGAAAACGATGAGGGCATAACGGGACCTTTTAATCTGAAGAACCAGGATCAGAATCAGCAGCCAGCTGATGATGAGGAATTTCAGGTCCCGCCTTATGACTGCTGCAATGATTGAGCAGATCGCTGCCACCGTAATGAAGGGATGGGTCTGATAGAAGAAGGTAGAGATAAAACTCTCTGTCCACCGTTTCAGTCCCGGCTTCTGGTACTCCTGCAGGAAGCTTATCTGCCCGGCAATGACATCGTACTTAAAATAAACCACAAAGCCCGCAAGTACAGCCACTATGAGGGTTACAAGGATGCCGCGCGTAAATAGTGAACTGCGCGGTACAGCTTCACATCCCCCTGTTCCCCCCTTTCCTGAAGGCGGGCTCGTATAAAAAGAGTTTTGAATTAAACAGATAAAAAATATCACGGCCAATACTGAAAGCATAAGCCACGTTGAATACTTTGCAAAGACAGCTGTGAATATCGAAATTGCCGACAGGGGAAGCCATGCCCTTCCTTTCTCCATTGCCTTTATAAATGTATAGACAGAGAGGGTGAGAAAAAACATGGTCGGCACATCAACGAGCATGAGCGGTATCTGAGAGTAAAGATAGGGAATGCCGAGAAGCAATGCCCCGGCATAAAAACCCATCTCTTCATTCCACAGTTCTTTGCCAATGAGACAGGTCATGAGAACAGTACATGAAAAAAGGAATGTCGTAAAAATCTGAATGACTATTCTTGTTTCTCCGAAGACCTGAAAAAGCAGGCCATACAACAATGGTAGCAAAGGCATGTCTGTCCAGGGGCTGATCCCCCTCCCCCACTCGAAAAGAAAATGTCCCACTCCGTACCGTTCAATCTCTTTTGCATAGGAGAAATATCTCGCTGTATCAATGATAACTTCGGGTATGTTCCAGCAGAAGAGCGTTGAGATCATGAACGATGCGAGGAAAAGGACCACTGCAGGCCTGTCCCGGTCAAACTCAATCAGCGACAGAAGGTAGGCAAGGATAACGCCAAGAACCAGGAGGGGACCGAAGAAGACCATATCCACATTGGCAAAGGCCCATTTCCAGCTGGTCAGTCTGTTGTCATCAACGGTGCGGAATATATAGAGGATAAGGAAAGCAGCTGCGGTCAGAAAGGGGACTGCAAAAAGGGGGAGATTTCTTTTGATTGTAAATACATTTTCAGACATGCCCTAGTATACTATAGAGTTGAACAGGGAGGGCTTGTGGCTCCCTGATAAATAGTCGCAATTGAATTACTAAAGATCTATTCCCCTCTTTGGCAAAGAGGGGCAGGGGAGATTTTTCGATTAATATTTTATAAAATCCCCCTCATTCCCCCTTTTTCAAAGGGGGAGGTAAATTACATAAACCTGTTATTATCCGGCCTGCCTGCCGCAGGCAGGTTTAACCGGATAATCCAGAAAAATTATAGGGACGGGTTCCGTATCAGTTCCGGAGTGACAAGTATAATTTATTTAATGAACAAACGTACCTACACAGTCAGCTTTGATGACAGGCTTTGATGACAGGCCGGAAAGGCTGGACACGTATATTGCGGCAAAATGCGATATGACCCGTTCACAGATTGCCCGACAGATAAAACTCGGTCATATACAGGTCAACAATAAAACGGAAAAGGCAAGTTTCAAAGTACATTCAGGCGATGTTATTGATATTATCTCCCCTGATGAACCTGACGACATACTGATCCCGGAAAACGTGCCTCTTGATATCATCTGGGAGGACGATTCGATTGTCGTCGTGAACAAACCTCCCGGCATGGTGGTGTATCCTGCTGCAGGAAACAGGAGCGGCACACTGATGAATGCCCTCATATCCCGGTGCAGGCAACTCTCCTCCATCGGAGCACCGCTGCGACCCGGCGTCGTACATCGTCTTGATAAGGATACGTCGGGACTGATCGTTCTTGCTAAAGAAGACAGGGCCTATTACAGTCTTGTAGAACAGTTCAGAGAGCGAGAAATAGAAAAAAAATATCTTGCTCTTATCCATGGCATGCCGAAGGAAAAACAGGGAGAGATAAACAGGGTTATCGGCAGATCAACATCAGACAGGAAAAAGATGTCCACAAAGACAAAGAGCGGCCGTGAAGCAATAACTCATTACACTGTTATTGAGGTATTCGGGGAAGCATCCCTGGTGGAAGTAAGAATACTGACGGGCAGGACCCATCAGATAAGGGTTCACTTTGCATCAATTGGACATGCGGTCCTTGGGGACAGGACCTATGGAAGAAAGACTTCCCTGAGATCAGGGCAGCGTGTTATCAAGTTTGACCGGCAGATGCTTCATGCCTGCAGTCTGAAACTGCACCATCCTCTTGATATGGAAAAAGCGATTGAGGAACTGAAGAAAATTTAAAATGTAAATATAAAAATGCAAAATTAAGGAATAAGTATTCTATTATCACTACCATAATTTTGATTTTTTATTTTTGATTATTGATCTTGCAGTTACGTTGTGCTGACTTCTGCCTGTTCACTGCCTTCAGGAACAAGGTCTTCCTTGTAGGTGCAGTCCTTGTTCACACAGGCAAAGACCTCTTCCTTCTTGGTCTTTTTTTCGATCATCACCTTGGAACCGCATGAGGGGCACTCTTTGTTTACAGGCTTATACCATGAGGCGAATTTGCATTTGGGATAGTTATTGCAGCTGAAAAAAAGTTTCCCCTTCTTGGTCGTTTTCTCGACGATCTCTCCACCGTCCTCAGGGCACTTCACGCCAATGGTAATTGATTTCGTAGTCTTGCATTTCGGATACTGACTGCAGGCTATAAACTTGCCAAACCTGCCTCTTTTAATAACCATTGCAGAACCGCATTTGTCACATTTCTCCCCTGTCTCCTGCACTTCCGCGCCCTGAATGCTGCCGTTTGCTCCGTTCTGCTCCAGGGGTTTCGTGTTTTTACAGTCAGGGTATCCGGTGCATGCTATAAACCTGCCATGCCTGCCCCACTTAATAACCATGGGCTTGCCGCACTCTTCACACTTCTCATCTGTGGGAATGTCCTCAGGCTTGACGCGGCCCAGGTTCTCCATGGCATCTGCAACGTCTTTATCAAAGGTATTGTAAAACTCCATAACTGTATCAACCCACTTGAAACCGCCCTCTTCAACCTTGTCGAGCACATCCTCCATGTTGGCAGTAAAGTTGTAGTCCATGAGTTTTGCAAAGCGTTCAACCAGCATATCACTGACAACAGTGCCAAGCTCTGTCGGGTGAAATTTACCCTCTGTCTTTTCCGTGTATTTCCTATCCTGAATTGTTGAAAGTATCGTGGCATAGGTGCTCGGTCTGCCAATTCCCTTTGCCTCAAGCTCCTTGACAAGAGTTGCCTCGGTGAATCGGGGAGGAGGCTGGGTAAAGTGCTGCTTCGGAGTAATGCCACGTTTTTTCAGCACATCCCCCTCTGACAGCACAGGAAGAAGACCCTCTTCCTCAGTGGCTATGTCGCTGCTTTCAGTATAGAGCTTCATGAAACCGGGGAATTTCACAACCGTTCCCGTAGCCCTGAAGGTATATTTACCTGCCTCAATATCGACAGACGTCTGTTCAAGCTCGGCAGGGCTCATCTG